>Ga0307376_10002932_pt1 | contig 16207 bp, 19 predicted proteins | sample TR2MG_FD_202536 | JGI IMG/M metagenome (GOLD analysis project Ga0307376, IMG submission 202536) | Soil microbial communities from Risofladan, Vaasa, Finland - TR-2 | ecosystem: Environmental > Terrestrial > Soil > Coastal area > Acid sulfate soil | place: Finland: Risofladan, Vaasa | collected...
TAACCATGTTATTGAGCAGATTTCGATACAGACCGTGGAAAGACTTAGCACGCTTAGAATCATTCTTGCGAGTTACGTGCCCGGCCGAACCATCGACCTTGATCACAACCTGCGACTGGTAATCCTGCGTAAGTTTTCCTTTGGGTCCTTCGACAGTAAACTGCCGTTCCCCAACGGTAACCTTTACGCCGGCGGGAATCGCCACCGGTAGTTTTCCGATCCTAGACATATCAATACCCTCTTTTACCAGACTGAGCAGATAAGCTCACCGCCGACTTTCTTCTCGAGGGCCTTCCGTCCCGTGGTTACGCCGGTGGACGTCGACACGATAATCGTACCATATCCGTTGTAAACACGTGGCATCTTCTTGTAGCCAGAATATATCCGGCGGCCCGGCGTCGAGATCTTTTTCACGCCGTGGATGATAGGATTCATTTTCTCATCATACTTCAGAAAAATCCGAATGTAGGAGAAGCTATCCTGAGTCACCTTCTTGAAGTTCTTAACATATCCCTCGTTCTTCAAGATCTTGACGATTTCGAGCTTCAGCTTCGAGGTCGGGATATCAACTTTGTCGAACTTCGCATCGCTCGCGTTGCGGATCTTTGTCAGCATATCAGCTACGGGGTCAGAAACGCTCATATACCTCTCCCTACCAGCTAGATTTCGTCACTCCAGGAATCAGACCATCGCTCGCATACTTGCGAAAGCAAATTCTGCACATCTGGAATTTCCGCAGATAACCACGAGGACGTCCGCAGACTCTGCAGCGTCGCACCTGTCGCGTTGCGAACTTGGGTTTACGCAAAGCCTTCTGGATCATTGCTTTTCTTGCCATTCAACCTCTCCCAATCTCTATACCGTTTCCAAAGTACCGGTCGCGACTACCGTCGAAACGGCATCCCGAACTTTTCAAGGAGCCGTTTGGCCTCTTCATCGGTCGGAGCCGTCGTGACTACCGCAATATTCAGTCCATTGATACGTTCGATCTTGTCATAGTCAATTTCCGGGAAGATGATCTGTTCAACCACTCCCATGGAAAAGTTGCCGTGCCCATCAAACGCATTCGGGTTCACACCCCGGAAGTCCTTAACGCGCGGTAAAGCAATGCTGATGAGCCGGTCAAGAAAGTCGTACATGAAGGCCCCTCGAAGAGTAACCTTTGCACCAATCTCCTGACCTTCCCGGACTTTGAAGTTCGCTATCGATTTCCGCGCCTTCGTCTTCACTGCCTTCTGCCCGGTAATCCGCGTTAACTCGGCCACCGCTGCGTCCAGCAACTTCTTGTTCTGGGTAGCCTCGCCGACTCCCATGCTTACAATGACTTTCTCGACCTTGGGGATCTGCATCGGAGTCTTGTAATGGAACTCGTCCAACATTTCCTGCCGAATCTTGGAATCGTAGAGTGCCCGCAATCGTGGCCGATAGCTAACTGTCGTGGCTGCCATTACAGTACTTCCCCCGTCTTCTTCGCAAACCGGACCCGTTCGCCGTTTTCAACTCGATAGCCAACACGCGACGGCTCGCCGTTCTTTGCAACAATCATCACATTCGAAATATGAATCGCAGCCTCGATCTCGATAATGCCGCCCTGATCAGTCTGGCTCCGCTTCTTCTTCGCCTTCTTGACCATATTCACGCCCTCAATGAGAACGCGGCCTTTTACACGATCGATTCGCAACACCCTTCCGGTCTTGCCCTTTTCTTTGCCTGCGATCACTTTCACCTGATCATTCTTCTTCAGCTTATAGTCTGTCTTTTCCTGCTTCATTCCGACCTCCCTGGATCCCGGCACAATGACCGGCGGCTACAGAACTTCCGGAGCCAGTGAGACGATCTTCATGAATGCGCCTTCACGAAGTTCCCGAGCGACAGGGCCAAAAATGCGCTTGCCCTTCGGATTATTCTGGGCGTCGATGATGACACACGCATTGTCGTCAAAGCGAATATACGTGCCGTCTATGCGCCGATATTCCTTGCGAATCCTCACCACCACCGCCTTCTCTACGTTTCCCTTCTTCACCGGTGCATTCGGAAGGGCATCCTTAACAGCTACTACGATAACATCACCTATCGACGCGTACTTTCGTTTACTGCCGCCGAGCACCTTGATACACTGAACAATTTTGGCGCCGCTGTTGTCGGCAACGTTCAGGAAGGTCTGCATCTGGATCATGGCACCACCTCTTTGTTCGGCTTACTTCGCCCGTTCAACGATTTCGTCAAGGCGCCAGTGCTTATCCTTGCTCATCGGACGTGCTTCAATTACCCGCACTGTGTCGCCTTCGTGCGCCTCGTTCTTCTCGTCGTGGGCCTTCAGCTTCTTCGTTGCACTGACATACTTCTTGTAGAGCGGATGAAGTTTTCGTTCGCTGATCGCAACGACAATGGTCTTCTCCATCTTGTCGCTCACGACTCGACCGGTAAAGGTCTTCCTTGTCTTGATTGCCTTTTCGGAACTCGATGTATCCACCGCTTACTCCTGCGCCTTGTCAGCCTGCGCCGCTGCGGCGCTCTTTGCGGAACCCGAACCGGCAGCTGCCGAATGACCGAGAACCTCCGCATGGTTATAAATCATAGTGTTCAATCGGGTGATCTTTCGTCTCAGTTCGCGCTTCTCAAGCGGGTTATCCACGTGGCCAACAACGATGTTGAACCGAAGATCCCGATACTTCACGCGAAGTTCTTCACGCTTTGTCAGAAGCTCGTCGAATGTCAGGTCTTTGAACGAATCCTTCATGTCCTACTCCTGGTCCCTTCGGCCGACGATCTTCGTCCTGACCGGAAGCTTGCTCGATGCAAGCGTAAGCGCACTTTCTGCGAGCTCACGGTCGACGCCTCCGATCTCGAACATCACGGTGCCCGCCTTAACCGCTGCAACCCAGTATTCCGGACTTCCCTTTCCTTTTCCCATGCGGGTTTCAGCCGGCTTTTTGGTATACGGCATATCCGGGAAAATGCGGATCCAGACTTTTCCGCCACGCTTTATGTGGCGCGTCATCGCGATACGAGCAGCCTCAATCTGACGGTTCGTAACCCACAACGACTCCGTGGACAACAGGCCGAACTCGCCAAACGCCACCGTATTGCAGCGACTTGCCTTTCCGAGCACACTGCGCTTCACGCGTCGCTGGCGCTTCCGGAACTTAGTTCTCTTCGGACTGAGCATTGCTTAACTCCTTCCCGCCGGCGCCCGATCGCGCCGCTTCTTTACCAGAAGGCCAGCATCTTCCTTCTTTTCGTGACCAAGAATTTCCCCATGAAAAACCCAGACCTTTACACCGATCGATCCAAAGGTGGTAAACGCTTCAGCAAAACCGTAATCGATGTTCGCACGAAGCGTATGGAGCGGTACCCGGCCCTGCATGAGAGATTCCGTCCGTGACATTTCAGCACCACCGAGGCGCCCGGCAATCTTGATCTTGATTCCCTGGACCCCCGCCTTCATCGCACTGCTGACTGCCATTTTCAGCGTCCGACGAAATGATGCACGGGACTTCAATTGGCGCGCAACATTCAAGGCAATCAACTGACCGTTCGTCTCCGGTCGTTTAATTTCCTTGATCTTGATCTGGATCTTCTTTCCTGCTTCTTTCTGCAGTGAAATCCCGATCTTTTCGATGTTTGCGCCCTTCGTACCAATGATTACACCAGGCCGGGAAGTATGAATGACCAGACTGATCCGTTGCGGATGCCGAATAATCTCGAGATCAGCAATGTCGGCACTGCGGGTCTCAGGCAGGCGCTCGATCAGCTTTCGCAGCTTCAGATCCTCGTGGAGCGTGTTCGCATATTCCCGCGGATCCACATACCACTTCGATTTCCAGCTCTTGTTGATACCGATACGAAACCCGTACGGGTTTACTTTCTGTCCCACGTTATTCCCCCGCCTTCACTTTCGCGATCTCGTCAACAACAACCGTGATGTGGCTCATCCTCTTCTGAAGCATGTCCGCTCTTCCACGGCCGCGAAGCCACATCCGCTTCAGCCTCGGCCCTTCGTCAACGCGGAGTTCCTTCACGTACAGCATGTCCTCGTCCAGGTTCTTGTTCTGAACAAGCGCGTTTGCGCCTGCTGACTGGATAGCTTTCCTGAGCAGCTTTGCACCTTTGTGCGGCAGGCTCTCAAGTATCGCTATGGCGTCTGAGTAAGGCTTGTTTCGAACGTTGTCGGCAACTCTCCGCACCTTTGTCGGAGAAACCAACAGGTACTTTGCAATTGCCCGGTAGCCGCTTTTGTCTGCCATTCAATCACCTACTTCCTTGAGGCTTTCTTGTCGGAGCCTGCGTGACCGCGGAAAATGCGCGTAGGAGAGAACTCACCCAGCTTGTGCCCAACAAGGTTTTCCGTTACGTAGACCGGAACCCATGTCTTTCCGTTGTACACGGAGATTGTGAGTCCGACCATTTCCGGAATAACGGTAGAAGTTCGGGAGTATGTCTTAATCATCTTCCGGTCCCCTGACCTGCTCATATTAACGACCTTGGTATACAGGCTCTTCTCAATGAACGGGCCCTTTTTAATGGATCTGGACACTGCTCACTCCTATTTTCTTCGTTTCACGATGAACCGACCGGAAACCTTCCGCTTGGTTCGGGTCTTGTAACCCTTGGTCGGCTGTCCCCACGGAGTGACCGGATGACGTCCGGCCGCGGTCTTCCCCTCTCCACCACCATGCGGGTGATCGACAGGGTTCATAGCAACTCCGCGGACTTTCGGCCGCCTGCCCAGCCATCGGGCCCTTCCCGCCTTGCCGAGCGATTCGTTCATGTGGTCTTCGTTACCAACTGCGCCAATCGTCGCGTAGCACCGCTTGAAAACCATTCGCATCTCACCTGAGGGAAGGCGCAATGTTACGTAATCACCCTCTTTGGCAGCAACTGTCGCGCTTGCACCGGCCGATCGGGCCAGCTGACCGCCGCGCCCCAACTGGAGCTCAACGTTATGCACAGCCACGCCGAGTGGAACCTCTTCCAGCGGAAGAGCGTTTCCGGTAACCGGCTCAACGCCCGGACCGCTTTTTACCGAGGCACCACGCTTCAACTCTTTCGGTGCGATGATGTACCGCTTCTCGCCGTCAGAATAGACAACAAGAGCAATATTCGACGTCCGATTGGGATCATACTCGATTGTTGCCACCGTACCTGGTACACCGTGCTTATCGCGTTTAAAATCAATCTCCCGATAGCGCCTCTTGTGCCCGCCGCCACGGCGCCGAACACTGATGCGTCCGTTGTCGTCCCGGCCGGCGCGCTGCGCCTTGCCGCTTGTCAGCGACTTTTCCGCCTTTACATCATCGAGATCCGTTCGCACAAGCGTAGTTTTGAAACGCAGTCCCGGCGTGATCGGATTATAGTTCTTCAGAGCCACGGCTTTCCCCCTATCGTCCTTTACGCGCCTTCAAAGATCTGGATCTTTTCACCCGATGCAAGGGTCACCAGAGCCTTCTTCCACGCTGAAGTGTAACCGCGTTGATAGCGGACACGCTTGGGCTTTCCCTTAACGTTCATCACGTTGCAGGATACCGGGTGCACGGAAAACAACTGACGCACCGCGGACATAATTTCGATCTTGCTCGCGCTCGGGTGAACCCGAAACGCATAGGTTCCGGATTCTCTTTGACCGTTGCTCTTTTCAGTCAGCAACGGATGAATTATCACCTTATCAGCTTCCATGAATTGCTACCCCTATTCGCTCGCGACGGCCGAACTATAGACCTCACCAAGCCGTTTCGCCGCCGTTTCAAGGACGAGTACGTTCTCACCATAGTACAGGTCATGCGCCCGAAGCCGATCGAAGGAAAGGAACGACACTCCGGCGATATTCCCGCCGGCACGCTTCAGAAGTGGATCGTTGTCCTTCAGGATCACTACCGTTTTGCCGCGGCCAACGAGATTCTTCAGAATCGCAACAAACTCTTTCGTCTTGCCGCTCTCGATCGTGAAATCCTCAACGACCTTCAGACTGTCATTTTGAGCCTTCATACTCAACAGCGACCGGAACGCCAGCCGCTTCACCTTCTTGGGGAGCTTATAGCTGTAGTCACGTGGCCGGGGGCCGAACGCGACACCGCCACCCACCCAGATTGGTGACTGCTTGGATCCCGAACGTGCTCGACCGGTACCCTTCTGCTTCCATGGCTTCTTATGGGTACCAAGAACTTCGCTTCTTGTCTTCGTTGACGCTGTCCCAACACGGCTGTTCGCAAGCTCGTTTCGGATAGCGTGATAGATGGCGCCTTCGCTCACCCGTATCCCGAAGACCGAGTCTTCAAGAGCTATGGTGCGGAGTTCTTTGCCTTCTACAGAAAGGACCGTTTTGTCCATGTCAACCTCTTCCTGACTTCCTGAGCAATAGTCTGCGCAGCGTGGCGCGAACTACTACTTCTTCTTCGCGTCGCGGATAACGACAATCGAATCACGCGATCCCGGAACTGAACCGTTCACGAGAATTAGTTCGTTTTCCGCGTCGATTCGTACAATCCGCAGATTCTGCGTCGTAATGCGATCCCCACCCATCCGTCCGGCCATCTTTCGGCCCTTCAGAGTCTTTCCAGGATAGGTATTCTGACCGGTGGAACCGGCTGTGCGGTGAAACTTGGAGCCGTGTGTCTTGCGACCACCACCAAAACCGTACCGCTTCACAACGCCCTGATAGCCTTTTCCCTTCGAAGTGCCAACGACATCCACGTACGCAAAGTCGGCAAACACGTCAACCCCAAGGGAATCGCCGATGCTGCACTCCAGATCAAAGTCACGCATCTCGACAAGCTTCTTCCGCGGAGTGACTCCCTCTTTGAACTGGCCAAGGTGCGGCTTCGTCGCGCGGGAGGCCTTCATCTCGTCGGCTCCAAGGATTACGGCACTGTAACCATCGTTTTCCGCGGTACGAATACCGACAACAACGTTTGCGGTCGCCTTGATGACGGTCACCGAAGTGAGCGCACCATCATCACTGAACACCTGGGTCATGCCGACCTTTTTTCCAATCAGTCCTACCATCGTTTTCCTGCCGTACTACTGCTTGATTTCGACATCGACACCAGCGGGGAGCTCGAGTTTCATAAGAGCATCCATCACTGCCGACGTGGGCTCAATGATATCGATGAGCCGCTTGTGCGTACGCATCTCAAACTGTTCCCGCGCTTTCTTGTTCACATGTGGTGACCGAAGTACCGTGTACTTGTTTATCCGCGTTGGAAGCGGAATCGGTCCGGATACTTTCGCGCCGGACTTCTGCACGGTCTGCACAATCGCTTTCGCACTCTGATCGATGAGCTCAACATCAAAGCCGCGCAGCCTTACGCGTATCCTTTCCTTAACCATTGCTCCTCCAATCGACACCCGGAGAGCCGCTGTGGCACGTATAGGCCATGCAGCTCGGCGGGTTGGCGCGCGTTCCCGAGCACCGCTCGCGGACAGAAATGCCCGTCAGGCGGCACCGGTTACGGCAGCACTCTTACTCGGCGATTTCGATTACCTGACCGCTCGCGACCGTTCGGCCACCTTCGCGGATTGCAAAGCGAAGTCCCTTGTCCATCGCAATGGGGTGGATCAGCTCGACTTCGATCTCGGTATTATCCCCGGGCATGATCATCTCTTTTCCACCCGGCAGAGTAACGGTACCGGTGATGTCAGTTGTCCGGAAGTAGAACTGCGGCCGGTAGCCGGAGAAGAACGGTGAATGGCGTCCACCCTCTTCCTTGCTCAGGCAGTAGATCGTGCCCTTAAACTTCTTGTGCGGATGGATCGAACCCGGTTTCGCGAGAACCTGGCCACGCTCAACCTCTTTCTTGTCGATTCCGCGAAGCAGACAACCAACATTGTCCCCCGCCTCACCCTGATCGAGAAGCTTATTGAACATTTCAACACCGGTAACTACCGTGTCCTTCGTGTCCTTAATACCAACGATTTCAACTTTGTCGTTTACCTTGATGACACCAGTCTGAACGCGCCCGGTAACTACCGTGCCACGTCCCTGAATCGAGAACACGTCCTCGATCGGCATCAGGAAGTCCTTATCTATGGCGCGCTCGGGAAGCGGGAAGTAGCTGTCCATTGCGTCCAGCAGCTCACCGATGCACTTGGTCTTCGCCGCGTCGTCGGGATTCTCCATCGCCTCAAATGCGCTTCCGCGAATAACCGGAGTCTCGTCACCAGGAAACTGATTGGCCTTCAAAAGATCACGAACCTCTTCTTCGACCAGGTCGATAAGCTCGGGATCGTCGACCTGATCAGTCTTGTTCAGGAACACGATTATTGAGGGAACGCCGACCTGACGAGCGAGAAGTACATGCTCTTTGGTCTGCGCCATTGCACCGTCGGTTGCCGATACAACGAGGACTGCGCCGTCCATCTGAGCCGCGCCGGTAATCATGTTCTTGATATAGTCAGCATGTCCCGGACAGTCGACGTGGGCGTAATGTCGCTTCGAGGTCTGATATTCGACATGCCGCGTGTTGATGGTGATTCCGCGCGCCTTCTCTTCAGGCGCATTATCGATGTCGTCATATTTCATGACCTTGCTACCGTTCGTCTTTGCGCAGAACATTGTCAAAGCAGCGGTTAGAGTGGTCTTGCCATGATCGACGTGACCGATGGTACCGACGTTGATATGAGGCTTCGTTCTCTCAAACTTTTCTTTCGCCATTACGTCCTCCTTGCGATATTGCAAACACAGTACGTTGCCATTTACCCACCAGGCGTCAACTCCGCCCAGAAAACCGACGCGACAAAGAAACCCACGCTCCGGACAGTTGTTCAGCTGAACAAGGTCGGATGCGAGCGTCAATGCCAACTCGCTCATCTGTGGCCAAGTCCTACCAGGGTTTGAAGGATTGCATTTTAGGGAGTGCGCTCCAGTTTGTCAAGAGAAGCATCCCCAAGTCAAACGGAGGTCACGACACTATTTGTCGGATTTTAAGTACGGCGGAGTATCAGTATACGAGCGAGGGACTCATCCCATGCGATCGTCATATGCGAACCGAACATGCAGTTCGCACTCTGAACCACCTGACCATCTCCGTGCAATCCTCCGGTTCCGCCGAGCGGCATCCGTGAGCTACACCCATTTCAGGATGATTGGTTTGGTCCTTCACAACCTGTTCAGGAAACAGCCATTCTTTCTGCGGTCCGTAAAACCGTCCGCATCCTGTTCCCTACCGGGTCGTAGTCGTCATCATGCTATCTTCGCGTGACAACGGACTCGAAAATAACATTAATACGCTTCGTGTTCAACCCCTGAACCTCAAAGAAATGTTCGGGAGTCGATCCACTACTGAACATTTCTACCAGCGATAGTGTGCGAACGCCTTGTTCGCGTCAGCCATCCGGTGAGTATCTTCCTTCTTCTTGAACGCTGTTCCGGTTGCGTTGAACGCATCTACCAGTTCGGCGCTGAGCTTCTGGCTCATCGACTTACCTGCCCGCGAACGGGCGGCAGAGATAAGCCATCGCATCGCAAGGGCTTCGCGGCGGGACTCACGGATCTCGACAGGCACCTGGTATGTCGAACCGCCGACGCGCCGGGATTTCACTTCCACAGCAGGTTTCACGTTTTCGAGCGCCTTGGTGAAGACTTCGACCGGATCCTTCTGCGTATTCTTGCCCACAAGCTCCATCGCGTCATACATGACACGTGTGGTTGTTGATCGCTTTCCATCGACCATCATCCGCCGGATGAACTTCGTTACCGATACGTTGTTATACCGCGGATCGGGGCCGGAGATTGTTGGCGGGGTTACTTTACGTCTTGGCATACTTCTTCCTCGTTCCTACGCCTTAGGCCGCTTTGTTCCGTACTTGGACCGCGCCTTCCGGCGATCTTCGACACCAAGCGTATCCTTTGCGCCACGGACAATATGATATCGCACACCCGGAAGGTCCTTTACGCGACCGCCCCGGAGAAGCACAACCGAGTGCTCCTGAAGGTTATGGCCAATGCCGGGAATGTACGCTGTTACCTCGATTCCGTTTACCAGGCGCACACGCGCAACCTTTCGCAGAGCCGAGTTCGGCTTCTTGGGAGTAACCGTCATGACGCGTGTGCACACACCGCGTTTCTGAGGACAAGACTGCAGTGCCGGTGACTTTGTCCCGTGCAGTACCACTTTTCGTCCTTTCCGAATGAGCTGATTAATCGTAGGCATCTACAATAGCCTCTCCTAAAAGTTTTCTACTCAGAACCTCAAAATGGTCCGTCATTCACACGGAGGATCCACCTTGAAGTTCAATTCTGACACGGCAAAATTTTACTGCGCTATTTCAAGAAGTGACTTCTCACATGGCAGCCGTAGAGCGCAAACTCTAACAGCGAACCATGTTAATGTCAAGTCTATACCTCGCGCAGCCGTCCGATTGGTCCGGAATACTACTCCTGGTACGCCTCGATCTCTGCCATTGCACGTTCGGCAGTCGCGGAAACCTTGTCTTCCTTGGCTCGCTCTTCGAGAATCTGCTGCATATGGGCATCCAGATCTTCCTGATTTTCGCCAAAGAGCCTGATATTCTTGTAGTTTCTCATACCGGTTCCCGCAGGAATGAGATGCCCGATGATGACATTCTCCTTCAATCCGCGGAGGTTGTCGGTAGAACCGGCAATAGCTGCATTTGTCAGCACGCGGGTCGTTTCCTGGAAGCTTGCGGCCGAAATGAAACTGTCAATGTTCAGACTTGCGCGCGTAATACCGAGGAGCAACGGTCGGCCGACTGCGGGCTGTCCACCTTCGCGTTCGACTTTCCTGTTTTCCTCGTGAAACCGATGCTTGTCTATCTGCTGGCCAAAGATGAAATTCGTGTCACCGACCTGGACGATCTCGACCTTCCTCATCATCTGTCGAACTATGATTCCGACATGCTTGTCGTTAATATTCACGCCCTGCAGCCGGTACACTTCCTGGATCTCGTTCATGAGGAACGCCTGAAGCGTATTTTCGCCCTTGATGAACAGATAGTCGTGCGGGTCGATGTTGCCATCACAGAGCATGTCGGACGCTTCAACTGAATCGCCTTCGCGCACCAGGAGATGTTTCCCCATCGGAACAAGGTGTTTGTATTCCTTGCCGTAGGGATCCTCTACAACGATAACCCGCTTACCCTTCGCAATGCCTTTGAAGTGCACAATTCCTGAGATCTGAGAGAGCACGGCGGCACTCTTTGGGCGACGGGCTTCGAACAACTCTCCTACGCGCGGAAGACCACCGGTAATATCACGCGTCTTCACGCTCTCTTTCAGTATCTTCGCTATTGTCTTGCCTGCCTTAACCTTGGTACCGTCGGCGATGTTCAGATACGCTCCACCGGGCAAGTAGTAGGTTGCAAGCTCTTTGCCATCCGGATCATCAATGATCACCCGCGGCTGGAGAGTCTCAAGCGTGAACTCGGTAATCTTTTTCTCGACGTTTCCCGTGTCCTCGTTGATTTCCTCTTTCAGGGTCGTTCCCAGTACGATGTCCTCGAACCTGATGGTACCATCGTACTCGGAGATTATCGGCTCACTGAACGGGTCGAAGGACGCGATGGACTCTTCGGCTTTTACCAGATCGCCCGGGCGAACAAGGAGTTCGGCACCGTTTCTGATCTCCACCTTCTGCTCCTGCGCAACAAGATAGAGTACCTTGTCCTTCAGAATCGCGTAGCCGTTATCGGCGGCAAGGAGCTCTTCCTTTCCGCGCTTCAGGATAGCCTGGCCCTTTACGACCTTCTCGTCCTCCTGAACCAGGAGTTTGTCCTTCGGCTCCAGATCGATAACCTTGAGAACCCGGTTTACGATCACGTGGCCCTTTCGGGTGAACAGCTGGTCGCCGTTGTTGAGGGTGACGATATTTCCGCGAACCTCGCGTACTATCACCGCATATCGGAGATAGGTACGGTTTTCTTCACTGCTCTTGGTTGCCGCACCACCGATGTGGAACGTACGCATGGTGAGCTGGGTACCGGGCTGACCGATTGACTGGGCGGCGATGATGCCGACGGCCTCACCGATATCTACAGTCTTATTGCGAGCGAGGTTTCGACCGTAGCACTTTATGCAAACGCCATACTTCGCCTCACAGGTGAGCACCGTTCTGATACGCACACTTTCGATTCCGGCTTCTTCGATCTCGACTGCAAGTTCGTCGCCGATCTCTTCGTTCACATCCACCAGGATTTCGCCGGTGATCGGGTGTTTGACGCGCTCGAGCGTGAAACGGCCGGCAATTCTGTCAGCAAGCGTTTCGACGATCTCTTCGCCGTCTTTGAGCGCACGCATTTCGAGTCCGTTGATGGTACCGCAGTCGACATCGTTCACGACGACGTCCTGCGCGATATCGACAAGTCGGCGAGTAAGATAGCCGGCGTCGGCTGTTTTCAGCGCGGTATCGGCGAGACCCTTACGCGCGCCGTTCGTCGAAATGAAGAACTCGATGACTGAGAGTCCCTCTTTGAAATTTGATCTGATCGGAAGCTCGATAATGTCGCCGGACGGCTTCGCCATGAGACCACGCATACCGGCCAGCTGCCGGATCTGACTGCGGCTTCCGCGCGCGCCGGAGTTCGCCATCATGTAGACCGGGTTGAATCCGCCTTCATCGTCCTTCAGGCGCTTCATCATCTCGTTCGTAAGGTCTTCGTTCGTCTTGCTCCACACCTCGACGACACGGTTGTACCGCTCTTCGTTCGTGATGTGCCCCTGCTGGTACTGGTTCTGGATGGATTCGACTTCGTTATTTGCCTTGCCGATCATCTCCTTTTTGCTTTCGGGGATGATGATGTCTTCCATACCGATAGTTGCGCCGAAGACGGTTGCGTACCGGAAGCCCATTCGCTTGATTGCGTCGAGCATAAGCACGGCGACGTGCGAACCGTTATCCGCGTATACGCGGCCTATCAGCGCGCGAAGCTCTTTGTCACCCATGGAGTAGTTCACGTACCCTACTTCCTTCGGCAACGCTTCGTTCAGTAGAAGTCGACCCGCTGTGGTCTCGATGATCTCACCATTCACCGGTACGTGGATGAGCGCAGCGTAGTCGATTGCCCGCGCCTCAAGTGCAAGAATTGCATAATCGGTGCTGGGGAATCGCTTTCCTTCGCCCTTGGCGCCCTTTCGTTCGCGCGTCAGGTAGTTGATGCCGAGAACCATGTCCTGGCTCGGGAACACTACCGGCTTTCCATTCGCCGGGTTCAGCAGGTTGCGGCTGGAGAGCATGAGCGTCCAGCACTCGATCTGCGCAGCCTGTGTAAGGGGAACATGCACTGCCATCTGGTCACCGTCGAAGTCGGCGTTGAACGCGTGACAGACGAGCGGATGCAATTTGATGGCCTTTCCACCAACGAGAACCGGCTCGAAAGCCTGGATGCCGAGTCGATGCAGGGTCGGCGCACGGTTCAGAAGTACCGGGTGCTCTTTGACGACCTCGTCGAGCACTGCCCAGACTTCCGGAGTCTCCTGCTCGACAAGTGTCTTTGCTTTTTTGATGTTGTAGACGACGTCCTTCTCGACCAGCTTCTTCATGATGAATGGCTTGTACAGCTCGAGCGCCATCTTGGTTGGCAGACCGCACTGATGCAGCTGCAACTCCGGACCGACGACGATAACCGAACGGCCGGAGTAGTCTACGCGTTTTCCGAGCAGGTTCTGGCGGAACCGCCCCTGCTTCCCTTTCAGCATATCGGAAAGTGACTTGAGCGGCCGATTCGAAGCGCCCTTGACCACGCGCTTCTTCTTCGAGTTGTCGAACAGTGCGTCAACCGCTTCCTGAAGCATTCGCTTCTCGTTGCGGATGATAATGTCCGGAGCGTTCAATGCCATGAGCCGCTTAAGCCGGTTGTTCCGGTTGATGACGCGGCGGTACAGATCGTTCAGGTCGCTTGTTGCAAAGCGACCTCCATCGAGCTGAACCATCGGGCGAAGCTCGGGGGGAATGACCGGTATGACGTCGAGGATCATCCACTCGGGACGATTTCCCGAATCGCGGAAGTTCTCAACTATCTCGATGCGCTTCAGAAGCCGCTTGTCGGCCTTCGCGCCCTTTTCGATCATTGTCTGGCGGAGCACCGTGGAAAGCTCATCAAGGTCGAGGCCTTCGAGCAACGTACGAATTGCCTCCGCGCCGATTCCGGCGGAGAAGCTCATTCCGTACCGTTCCTTCGCCTCGTTGTACTCCTCTTCGGTCAGGAGTTCCATCTTCTTCAGATCCGAATCACCTGGATCGATGACGATGTACTTCTCGTAGTAGAGGATGGATCTGAGCGCGGCGATGGTGAGATCAAGCAGCAAACCCATACGGGACGGAACAGAGCGGTAATACCAGATGTGAGACACCGGCGATGCGAGCTCGATGTGGCCCATCCGTTCCCGGCGCACCTTGAAGTGAGTTACCTCAACGCCGCACCGATCGCAGATAACGCCCTTGTAGCGGATTGATTTGAACTTTCCGCAATAGCACTCCCACTCTTTTGTGGTGCCGAAGATCCGTTCGCAGAACAGCCCGTCTTTCTCCGGGCGGAGAGTTCGATAATTGATGGTCTCCGGCTTCTTGACCTCGCCATAGCTCCAGGACCTGATCTGGTCCGGAGAAGCAAGCAGAATTCTTATGCTGTCGAAATCCTGAATATCTCGCATGCGCGCTACTCCTTAGAAGTTGCTCCCCTGCCGATTGATGAGCTCCTCGTCCCGCTCCGTGAGCGGAATCTGCTTGCCCTTGGAGTCGTAGATCGACATATCAAGCGCAAGGCCGCGGAGTTCCTGCACGAGAACGTTGAACGACTCCGGTACACCCGCAGCCGTCGAAGGCTCGCCTTTTACTATGCTTTCATAAATCTTGGCCCGACCGGTCATATCGTCCGATTTGATGGTCAGAAGTTCCTGTAGCGTGTTGGCGGCGCCATACGCTTCAAGCGCCCACACCTCCATCTCCCCGAGCCTCTGGCCTCCGAACTGCGCCTTACCGCCGAGCGGCTGCTGGGTAACCAGTGAGTAGGGTCCGGTTGACCGGGCGTGCATCTTGTCGTCCACGAGATGGTGCAACTTCAGCACATACATGTAGCCCACCATGACGTCATTCTCGAATGGAATACCGGTTCGGCCGTCGTGGAGGGTGATTTTCGAGCTGGTCGGCAAACCGGCTTTCGTAAGTCGTTCTTCGATCTGTGCGTTAGTTGCCGATTCGAACACGGGGGTCGCGTACCATTCATCAAGGCCAACTGCCGCCCAGCCGAGCTCCGTCTCGAGGATCTGGCCGATGTTCATTCGAGAAGGGACGCCAAGCGGATTGAGGCAGATATCCATCGGTGTGCCGTCGGCCATGTAGGGCATGTCCTCGGCCGCGAGTACGCGGGCAACAACACCCTTGTTCCCGTGGCGTCCCGCCATCTTGTCGCCTTCCTGAAGCTTGCGCTTCGTTGCGATAAGCACCTTCACAACTTCGTCCACACCCGGAGCGAGGTCATCGCCTTCGCTGCGACGGAGCCGCTGAACGTCGATCACGGTGCCTTCGACACCGTGCGGCACGCGCAGGGATGTGTCCCGGACCTCTTTCGCCTTTTCACCGAAGATCGAGTTCAACAGCTTGAACTCAGGCGTCGTCTCGGTTTCGCTCTTCGGCGTGACCTTACCGACGAGGATGTAGCCCGACTTGACTTTTGCGCCGACCCGGACAATGCCTTCCTCGTCAAGCTGATCAAGCGCCTTCTCCGCGGTGTTGGGAATATCCCGCGTAATCTTCTCCGGCCCGAGCTTGGTCTCCCGAACATCAACCGTGAACTCTTTGATATGTATGGAGGTGAAGATATCGTCCTTCACGACGTTCTCGGAGATGAGGATCGCATCTTCGAAGTTGTATCCATTCCAGGGCACAAATCCGACAAGAACGTTCCGACCGAGCGCGAGCTCACCCATGAAAGTAGCCGGGCCGTCTGCAATCACATCGCCCTTGGCGAGTTTCTGACCGAGCTTTACAATCGGCTTCTGGGTATAACAGGTGTCCTGGTTTGTCCGCTGATACTTGATCATCGGATACTCGTCCCGGTCGTCCTTCGTCTTCGCACCGTCGGGCTTGACGACAACCCGCACCGATGAGACGTATTCGACAACTCCGGCTCGTTTCGATTTCACGAGGACGCCGGAATCGTATGCAGTCTTCCCTTCCATGCCGGTTCCGACGCGCGGTGGCTCGGGAAATACCAGAGGAACCGCCTGGCGCTGCATGTTACTGCCCATGAGCGCACG
>Ga0307376_10002933_pt1 | contig 16201 bp, 15 predicted proteins | sample TR2MG_FD_202536 | JGI IMG/M metagenome (GOLD analysis project Ga0307376, IMG submission 202536) | Soil microbial communities from Risofladan, Vaasa, Finland - TR-2 | ecosystem: Environmental > Terrestrial > Soil > Coastal area > Acid sulfate soil | place: Finland: Risofladan, Vaasa | collected...
ATCGACGTTATTCGTGAAGTAATTGATGAACTCTGCGGCCTGCTGCGCGTGAGTTGCGTCCTTCGTAATGGCGAAGAACATCGAGTTCTTCACGTAGTTCGGCGACTGCGAATCGGACGCCAGTCGCGGAACCGGCATGAGCGTGTAGTTCTTGTCCGCCCCTGCTGCCTCCCACATCGACACAACCTGATTACTCCACATGAATCCCATCGCCGATTTGCCGCTCACAATCGCCCGGGTCTCAACACCCTGATTCGCGTGTGCAACAATGTCGCTGATTGGCGGAATGGAGCCCGAGTTTTCCAGTGATTTGACCATCTTCAGGTAATTCACAAACACCGAGTCCTGAGACGCCGGGAAACCGAGCGACTTGCCATCAGCTGAAAATACCCACTGACCGGTCCCAAGGTAGAGGTTACGCCACTGGTTTGCATCATCCAGACCATAACCCATGCCCCAGATCCCGAGCTTGTCGTGAATCTGCGTTGCGATCCGTGCAAAGTCACTCCACGTCCAGTTGTCCGACGGCAATGCGACGCCGGCTTTCTTGAACAGATCGGTATTCAGAACAAAGGCCAGTGCGTTGGTTCCCAGATCCACCGCGTACATCTTGCCGCCGATGATCCCGCCGGAGATTGCCGCTTTTGCGACGCCGGTGAGGTCAATGGTCTTGTCCTGAACGTACTTGTCCAGTGGCATAAGCTGACCGCGCGACTGCCATTCGCTGATGTACGCATAGTCCTGATTCATGATATCCGGCAGGCTGCTGGAAGCGGCAAGTGTATCCATCTTCGTCCAGTAATCGGACCAACCAGGATACTGTGGGCTGAATGTGATATTTGGATGATCCTTCTGGTACATCTTCAGCACCTCAAGCGTATGCTGATTGATGCTCTGGTTGCCCCACCACGCGATGCTGAGAGTGATCTTCTGATTGGGTGATGCGGTACTCTCGCTTTTACCACCTGCGAATGCGGTCGCAGCGGTGAGTGCTACCATCATGCAAAACACCAAGGTTCGCTTCATCATAACTCCTCCGAGCGGCAACTCAGTCACCGCACTTTCAGATTATGATCGTTTTTGTAAGCTGTATATGATGGTAATGCTCGAAAGTTTGACATTTTCTACCAGCCAGACTACCATTGAGCGATGCTGCACTACGTGAATCGAACGTACCGTGACTATGGGAATCACCCGGTTCCCGTCTATCCACGGAGCAACTGGGAGTTTCAGGCTGTGTTGCGCGGACGATGCGGACCTTCATACTCCACCAGCCAGGGAGCCCTCGCCTCCTCCAAGCTCTGGGCCTTCGGACCGAACAATCGGCACGGCTGGTTCGGTCTACCGGGAGAAAAGTGTGAAATAGTCGTATTCCATTTCGACTCGGTTCCGAAAGCGTTGCACTCGCTCATCCCGGATGATGGTGTAGTCAGTGCCCCGCTTGCCCGTGAACAGTCCATCCTTATCCGGACGCTATCCGCACGGTGTTCCGAGATTCTCCACCGACCTGGTATTCGAAACGAAATTGTCTCCGAGCATGCACTCCTGTCGCTCTGCCTCATTATCGTCGAACTCTCTGGAGAGGAAGGAGTGATCGAATACCGCAACCCGGACAAACGAATTGTGAGTGCGACGCTCTCCTGGTATGAAGAAAATATGGCCCGACGACCACGCCTGACCGAACTCGCCGAACGCTCGAACGTTTCGGTCAGCAAACTCCGGCGTGTCTTTCACGAGGTGCTCGGAACCTCTCCCCAGCGGGAACTCCTCAAAAGAAGGCTTGACCGGGCAAAGTTCCTGCTCAGTGCGACAGGCCTGTCGGCGTCGGAAATTGCGTATACAACAGGCTATGGCTCACTCAGCACGTTCAGCCGAGTGTTCACAGCGGAGGTGGGCACGTCGCCAGCGTTGTGGCGACGGGGACACGACGAGGTCTCAAAGCACTTCGTATAGAGTCACATATCCCGGCCCGATCCCGGTGCCCCGAGCAGTCCATCAGGTACTATTTGCCCGTAAACTCTGGGACACAGTATTGACGGCCACGAAGCAATAGGTGAGAATGTCTCCTCTTTTGTCCTTGACTAACCTCGGCACCGTCTTGACCGCGACAAGGAGTGAGCAAATTATGAATCTTCTACGACTGCACTGGTTTGATATTGGCATTGGGCTGGCTTTGATAACAGGCATATTGCTGCTCGTTACCCATCCTGTTGGACTTGGACTGCTTCTCTGGATCAGCCTGATCACGCTGTTCGTGCATCAGTTCGAGGAGTACCGGTACCCCGGCTATTTCCCCGGCATGATGAACACTGTCTTGTTCGCGAGCACACGGCCGGACCGCTTTCCTCTTAATTCGCAGACTTCGCTCATCGTGAACGTTCTGGTAGGTTGGCTCGCCTATTTCCTTGCGGCACTTTTTTACCGGCATGCAGTCTGGCTCGCCATCGCCACGCTTCTGGTTTCGGTAGGAAACGTGGTCGCCCACGTGATTCTGTTCAACATCAAGGGAAAGACCAGGTACAACCCTGGCATGTTGACTGCTGTTGTGCTATTCCTGCCGCTTTCCGTCTACTGTTTTTCATGGATCATCGGACACCACGCCGCAACCGCAGTCGACTGGGTTGTCGGGCTTGCCCTGGGCGCAGCAATGAACTATATCGGCATACTCAAATTGATCGATTGGCTGAAGGACGCCGATACAGCATACATCTTTCCCCCGCGCTTCCTGCCGCCCCGCTTGCGTGCTGCGAAGGCGGAACAACCATAGGAAAGTCGGCTGCCTATCTTCAGCGGTTCTGCAGAGTGGCGGCGCGCAGGTGGCGTCTCTCGGCAACCAGGAGTTGTCTGACCTGTCTGATCTTCTCTGCGTACGCCTGACGATCGGTGTCGGCCTCGGAGAAGAGGGCGTTTGCCTCTGAGACCGCTGCAGGATCGGTAAGTTTGACCGTGCCTGCTGATGTGAGTCGCTCGACCCTCCGCGTGCGGAAGAAGATGTGCTCGAATTGCAGGAGGCGCCGGTGTGCAAGTGCAAGCTGCCGGCCAATGACACGGTGAATGCGGTCAAACTCTGCAGGCGTCAGGTTTCCCGACTGCTCGGGTTGCAACAAACGTTCTATGAGGGGCCGATTATGCATGAGCCGATTGTATTCAGTGTCGAAAAGCGCGCTCTGGTTCCGGTATCTTGTAGTCATTCGCTGCAGTATTAGTTGCGCATGCGCTTCAAAGAACACGAGCCGCTGTGCACGCCACTCCTTGCGGAAGCTGGCAAGCTGTGCTGCAGGCACGCTCTGGCTTCCCCAGGACTCATTGACGTCCTGAACGATTGATCCGGGCTCGGCGTAGAGCGTCTTTCCGTCGTCGGTGGTACAGGCGACCTTCCCTTCGGAGACGGTGAGAAGGACATCGCCGGTGGATTCGGCGGCAACGTTCAGCACCGTACCGCGGATCCCCATCACTGCCGTACCGGTGTCCACGTCCATTACCTGACCTGATGCGAGCTTACTCACTTCCATTGCAAGCGAGCCTTCCATGAGATCGAGTGCGTGAACGTTCGGCGTGGTAACGTCGTTCATATTGAAGGTAAAAGTAGTATCCGGGCTCACGGTGATTGTCGCACCGGCTCCGCTATCCGGTTCTGTCTGGATCTGGATCTGCCCGTCATCGCCGGTGCGGACCTGGTCGAGGTCATTCACTGGATCACCGATCGAAACCGGGCTGAGTGTCTCTCCGGAACGGACTATCTCGACACTTCCCTGGACATATACGATCTGGCCGACGGCTGGCGCTGTATCCTGAGCGGCACTCCCCGTGCTCTGCGCGAATACTGCAGCAATCGATACAATCAGAAGCGTTACCGCCATGCACGCACTGCGGGCGGAATATATGATTGTTCTTGTCATACTTACCTACCGGGACTAAGTCTGCCTGAAAATCGGGTTAAGATGCAAGTGCGTCGAACCGGTAACACTGTCCTGGCCTCTGGTGTGAAAAGTTCAAATGTTCCCCATGCGCCCTGAAGCGACCAAACATGCCGATATTCACTGCGCTTCGGCTCTACCAAGTCAAATCCGATCACTCAATCGACCATGTCGACTCGGAAACACCGCAATACTGGCGGTTCGCGCCGGTCCAGTTCATCCGACTTGTTCAAGCCGCTGGCATGCTGTCCGATCGTGCGCTCCAGGCCGCGGTCGCTGGCCTTTCGCCTCTGTCAGTCGGTATTATCTACTGTCCGGTAAGTGGCGATGATCACCCCGGTGCGCGTGGTCTTCATATCGACAAGTGTAAAACGGGTGAACGGCGCTCCGTCACGGAAGAGGCGCCTGCCTTCACCGAGGACAAGCGGATGGATGGAGAGCGTATATTCGTCAACCAGACGGTTACGCATGAGTGACTGGACAAGCTCCCCGCAACCGAGCACCACGAGATCCCCCTCCGATTCGTCCTTAAGCTTCTTCACCGCTGCCATCGCATTCCCGGACAGCAGAGTCGAGTTCTCCCAGGGGAGCGGCTCTTCGAGCGTGGTGGATGCGACGTATTTGTGCATCCGGTTTAGAATTTCGGTGAACGGATTGTCTGTCCGATTCGGCCACACGGAGTAAAAGTCGAGGTAGGTACGACGACCGAAAAGAAGCACCGCTGGTCCCGCGGCGCCCTCCTGCGCGGCCTGGCCGGACGCTTCTGGATCGAAGTAGGGTACCGCCCATCCACCGTGGGAAAACCCACCCCGGGTGTCCTCGTCTTGACGCGCGGAAGCCTGCAGCACGCCGTCAAGAGTCAAGTTCATATTCACCTTTACCCGTCCCATCAGATGTCCTCCATCACGAGATAGTATACCTGCGTGATCGGTTTCTGACAGCTTGCGGGTCGCGAAGCTCCACTTGCTAATCGTCCACGTTGAAAGTAGGATCGTACTGCTATGAGCAAAACAGTGAATATAGGAATCATCGGGGCGGGGCGCATTGGCAAAGTCCATGCTGCAAACATAGTCTCCTTTGTGCCGGAGGCACGACTCAAAGCCGTGGCCGATCCGGTCATGCCACAGGATACCCGGCAATGGCTCGCGACGCTGGGAGTGCCGGTCATTGGTACCGACCCTGCAGTCATCCTGAATGACGCGGAAATTGATGCAGTACTCATCTGCAGCTCCACTGACACGCACGCGGAGTTCGTCATCAAAGCGGCACAGGCGGGAAAGCACTGCTTCTGCGAAAAACCAGTCGATCTGACGGTCGCCAGGGTCAACGCCGCAATCAAAGCGGCCGCGGATGCAGGTGTGAAGTTCCAGGTTGGTTTCAATCGCCGCTTCGACCACAATTTCAAGAAGGTACGGGACACCGTTCTTGCCGGCAGACTCGGCGATCCGCACATCATCAAGATCACCTCCCGGGATCCCGCTCCCCCACCGGCCGAGTACGTGGCGGTTTCAGGCGGTATATTCCTCGATATGGCAATTCACGATTTTGACATGGCAAGATTTCAGGCAGGCAGCGAAGTGGTCGAAGTGTTTGCCACCGGCGCCTGTCTTGTCGACCCGGCCATCGGAAAGGCAGGTGATATCGATACTGCGATTGTCACTTTGAAGTTTGCCAACGGTGCGCTCGGCGTGATCGATAATTCACGTAAGGCAGCCTATGGTTATGATCAACGCCTCGAAGTATTCGGATCAAAGGGTGCCGCGATCGCCGGGAACGATCTGCCGACCACGGTTCGCATTGAGACCGAAGCGGGCGTTGCGAGTGAAAAGCCGCTCTACTTCTTCCTCGAACGTTATCGGGAGGCGTACATCGCTGAAATAAAGTCATTCATCGATGCGATTCGAACCGACGCGCCTGTTCCGGTCGGGGGGAAGGATGGACTCGAGGGATTGATTGTGGCACTTGCCGCAAAAAAATCACTTGCCGAAGGGCGACCTGTCAGGATATCAGAGATTCCGCGCGCTTGAGCGCACTATGAAAACCAGATTGCAACGAACTCCCCGTCTCCGAAGAGTTCGTTGCAGGCGACCATATCGCCGGGATTCCGCGCGGCCGCCGGATCCCCGTGCAATGACTGAAGCGGGATCTATGGCTTTCCGCTGAAGGCCGGATACTGATCAGTCAGAAATGAGAGATACGCGCCCACGCGAAAACCCCACCGGTAGGTTCCCAGCACAAACTCAAACATCTTCTCCGGATACCGCCCGGTAAAAAGCTGCGCCCACCACGCGATAAATGCAACCACCGCCGCAGCAATGCCGCGACCGATCAGACAGATACCATGCGGGATGCCGACGTAAATCACGCCGAACAGCACTCGCAGAATGAGAAGCCCGCGGCTGAGCGACGCCGGATACTCGACACTCACATTCACTGCCGGGTCAACTGCCTTGCGGCCGATCGCAGGATATTCGTCCCGCATATTCAACAATGCCGATGTGACTCTCGCGACCCATCGCTGAATGTCAACCTGGAACTCAAACCAGCTCTGTGGATACTTCCCGGTGAAGAGCACAGCCCAGAATGCGAGGAACTGAAGAATCCCCGCCCAGATGCTGGCAAAGAACAGCATGAAATAGTGTGGAATCCCGATATAGATCGAACCAAATAGTAATCGAAGAATCAATAAGCCACGGGAATAGGAATCCTGGCGCGTAACCTCATACTGCATACTATCCTCCTCTCGGTAGACTTCGGTAACCCGATCGTATTATAGCATGACTTTCGTAATGTCACGAAAATTGGTGTTCGGTGTAGAACCTGAAGGATATCCGGCCTCTACAGAATTCCATACTTTCGAAATACTTCGGTTGAACTCGCGCCCGCTTCGATCTCTCTGCGCACGAGTTTTTCACCGGACGCCTTCTTCAATGCTTCAGGTATTACCTCATCGACTATTGCGGACGGGACGATGAGTATCCCATCAACGTCACCGAACACGAGGTCTCCCGGATGCACGGCTACGTCGCCGATCTCGATCGTGCAGCGAAAATCCGCGACCTTCATGCGTGGGCCACTATCCTGAGCCCATCTGCCGCGACTGAATACGGGGAACTGTTGCGCCAGCACTTGCGGCGTATCCCGGTGGTAACCGTCAAGTACGGCGCCGGCGGAACCCCGAGTCTTCGCGGTTGCAGTCATGATTTCACCCCAGGTGGCGCTGCGATACGCAGCACCCGAGGCGATGTACACTTCACCTGCGGCAAGGTCATCGAGCGCCTGCGTCATCAGTCCAAACGGCTCCTCCTGCGGCCCGAACACGTCCATCATGAGGACCGGCATTGCGCGTCCACATACTTTCATCTGTTCGCGCAGAGGTCCTATTCCCGGCGGAAGAAACTGATGATAGTATCCGGCGCCATCAAGAATATCGCCTACGACCGGCGTGTACAGCCGGGAAATCATTAGATCAAACAGCTCCTGATCGGTGTTCCATGCGTTCATTGATCTGCTCCGGCAGTCTGGATAAGAGCCCGCATGTAACCCATGGCAAATGCCATTCCTGCGTGCCACGGCGCATCACAGTTCATATCCGGCGAATGATCCGGGATGAGCATCCCCTGGTAGGCATTTTGCTTGAGTATGCGTATTACTCGCGGCATGTCGATGTCCCCGTCGTCGATGAACGTTTCATGATACTCAGGCACCTTTCCGCGAACGTTCCGGAAGTGTATATAGGCAATGTTGCCACCTCGGGAATATCTGTCCACCGCTTCATAGACATTCCCTTCGGTCATTTCGGCTATGGTACCCAGGCAGAACTCAAGTCCGTTTGCGTGACTGGGCACGGCGTCGATCAGCCGTTGATACATGTCCGGCTGGAAAACCAGCCGCGGCGTGCCGCGCACGACGGGTGCCGGAGGATCATCGGGGTGCGCGGCAAGCCGGACACCTGCCGATTCGGCCACCGGAACAAGTTCCTTAAGAAAGTTCGTCGCCCGTCTCCACAACTCTTCGTGTGAAACCGCAGCGCGCTGCTCTATTTCCGGTGTTCCAGCGACAGCCGATTCGTCATACACCATATTCCAGACCATACCATGGGGTAACGGTCGGGTATCCACACCATTCATCGCCACCGATATCGCACCCGCGCGTGCGAAGGGTCCGGTTTTTCGTGAGGCGACACCGGCAAGAGAGAAGTTGTATCCGAAGGTCGGAATCCCCACCTCACCGACGGTGGACACGATGGTCTTCAATCGTTCCATCTGTTGTGCCCTTCTTGGACCATCGAGGAGCACATCATACCAGTCTGAGGGATCGAAGTTCTCAATCGCTTCGAGCACAAGCCCCTCGTCGTACAATTCCTGCTTCAGGCGCTTGAGGTTTCGCAGAGACCAGTCATCAGCGTTCCGCCCGGCAATTCCCCAGCCGCTATCCGAACCGACTGGCTGCTGATTGGTTCCTGCTGCGACACTGCCACCCGTATAGTCGACCAGATGGACAACGACGCGAGTCGCACCACACTGACGTGCAAAGCGGTAGTTCTCACGATTGAGCATGTGACGGTACAGACCAAAGCCAAGTTTCATAGTTACTCCGTCAGCTATCCTTTGACCGCTCCGCTGGTGAGGCTGCTCGCGTAAAAGCGCTGTATGAAATAGAAGAGAATGAGCGTGGGTAGTAACGAGATGACCGCTATTGCGAGAACAAGGCCCCAGTCAGTCGAGTGCTGTCCAATCTGCAGAGCGAGGAAAACCGGAAGCGTTCTCGCGCGGTCCGATGAGGTCATGATGAGCGCGATGATGTACTCCCCCCACGCTTGAATAAAGACATAGATTGAAGTGCTTGCGATGCCGGGCAGGCTCAAGGGAAGAAGGATGCGGGTCAGAGACTGGAACCGATTGCATCCATCGATCAGGGCCTGCTCTTCGATATCTACCGGGATACGTGAAAAGTAGCCGACCAGAAGCCAGACTGAGAGCGGCAGTGTCAATGCAAGATAGGTAATTACCAGAGAGATACGGGTATTGTACAGATGAAGCTGATACCAGACGACGAACAGCGGAACAAGCAGCACGATGATGGGAAAGAGCTGCGAAACCAGAATGCCGTTCAGCAGAAAACTTCTGCCCTTGAAGAAGAAACGGGCAAGACCCATTGCCGCGAGACTGCCGACCGCCACGGCCACCACGGTGGTCGCAAGCGACACGATGAGACTGTTGCTCAGCGCGCGGTAGAGATTCTCATTTGCAAATCCCTTTGCATAATTCACCAATGTGAACTGGTGCGGCCAGAGTGTCTGATGCAGCGAATTCAGTTCTACGGAGTTCTTCAGCGAACTCACGATCAGGTAATAAACCGGAAACAGCGCAAAGAGCAGAAGAAATATCATGCATATGACACTGATCAGTCCATAAACACGGCGTTCTACCAACGTATCGCTCCTAATCGTCCTTCTTATTATACACGCGAATATAGATTCCGATGATTGCGACCATCACAACGGCGAGCATTACCGAGAGGGCCGATGCTGCACCGGTGTTCTGCTGGATGAATGCAAGTGAATAGACCGCGTACGGCAGTGTGGAGGTAACCGTTCCGGGTCCGCCCTGCGTCAACACCTGCATGAGTGCAAAGTAGTTCAGCGTAAATATGAACGCCATGAGGATGGTCACCGACAAGGTTGCCCGCAAACTCGGGATTGTCATCCGGAAGAACTGCTGGCGCAGATTCGCGCCGTCGATGGTTGCCGCATCGTATATCTCTGCCGGAATGGTCTTCAAACCGGCGGCGGTCATGATCATCCAGAATGGAAACCCCTGCCACACGTTGATGATGACCAGGCTGATCATGGCGAGCTTCGGATCGCCGAGCCACGCAATAGGCTGTCCGAGGAGCTCATCGATGATTCCATAGGATGGATCGTAGAGCCATTTCCACATTATGGCCGTCACGATCGGAGAGATAACCCACGGGAAGAGCAACATCGTGCGCAGGACATTGCTTCCCCAGAAGCCGCGATTCAAAATGAGTGCGGCAGTGAATCCGAAGAGGAACTGGAACACCAGACATGCGAAAGTCCAGTAGATCGTGTTGATAAGCAGTGAGGGGATGAGAAAGTAGCTTCCGATGACCGCATAATTCTTCAGCCCGACAAACTGGTGAGTCTGCGAGTAGATCACGTTTCGGTGCACGCTCATCACCATAACCTGGGCAAGCGGATAGAGCATGACCAGCGCCAGGGTGAGAATGGCGGGACTCACCAGCAACCAGGGTGTGATTTTCTTCTGTTGCAGCATGTCCCGCCTCCAATCCGAAACAACATTCACCGGGGTCACTCCCCCTCCCGATACGGGCCGACTACTGTCCGAGGATCGCGTTCGTCTGTGTGTCGAAATCCGCAAGTCCCTGGGCAACCGTCTTGGAACCGGTGACAATTTGCTGCATCTGCTTGTAGAGATTCTGCACGATCGTCGGCAGCTGCGGGCTCAGCGGAAGCACCGGCGAGGCAGTTGTCGGCAGCTGAGCTATGAAGGCAGCGTAGAACGGATCGGTTCCCCACGGGGCCTGGTCGGCAGAACCGCGCCAAACCGGGAACCCGCCATGATACTGCGCCCAGAACTTTGCGTTTGACTTGTCGGTCAACACCTGCATCAGCTTCCACGCCTGATCCTGCGAACTTCCCTTTGCGTTCATGCCAAGGAAGAATCCACCGCCTGCGGCACCGGTCTTCTGGGTTCCAGGAGCAACCGGATTCAGTGCGATTCCAAAACCCTTCCCGAACACCATGTCAGGATTGTCCGCCTTCAGATTGTCTGCAACCCATGGACCGCCAATGTACATGCCCAGCTTTCCACCGGCAAAGAGCGAGCTGATCGTCTTTCCGTCCATCGTCGAGATCCCGGGCAGATAGTAGGGACGCATGGTGTCAAGCAAGAACGTATAGGTCTGAATTGTCCCGGGGTCAGTCGCCGCGATCGCTTTGGTGCCCGCTTCGTTGAGTACCCGTCCGTTGTTCGCTACGAGCAGATTACCCGAAACCTCCCACACAGCACCCCACGGATTGTCCATCTGCAGAGCGAGGCCATAGATATCGTGCTGCTTCAGAACCTTTGAAATGCTCAGGATGTCGTCCCAGGTCTTGGGCGGCTGCAGGCCGTACTTGTCGAAGATTGCTTTGTTGTAATATACGCAGCGGGAGTCCTGGTCCAGAGGAAAACCGTATTGACCGCCGCCGATGCTGCCGTCCTTGTAGAATCCCGGATTATATCGGTCTGCCGAAATGCCGGCGGCAGCCATCTTGCTGCTGATGTCGGTCAGGAAACCGGCAGCATGCCAGGTGCCAAGGTCAACGAAGTTCACTTCCATGAGATCCGGTCCGCCACCGCCACGAATTGCCGTTTCTATAGAAGAATCATAGCTCGCGAACGGTATGGTCTGTACCTTTACCTTCACGCCGGGGTTCTGACTCTCGAACTTTGCGAGAATCGGCGCAAAATCCGCGTTCTTGGTATCTCCGGGTGGGGTAACGTCAAGCTGCAACGTGGTGACCGATGCCGACGCACCTGCTGATGAAGCCGCTTCCTTCGACCCGCCTGCAAAGAGCTCGCCGGCAGCCATGAAGAAGAATATCGCGCCGAGCGCTCCGATGATGACCGCCAATCGCTTCCTTCTCATCACTAAGTCCTCCATTCGATCGCAATTTGATGATGACTCTCACAGAGTCCCAATTTACCGGTGAATCCCCACGGTATCTCCGGTCAGCACCCGGATGGTTTTGATTTCCCCGGCCCGAAAGTCGGCGGAAATTGTGGACCCGTTCAGGCGGAGCGCTCCGGTCGAATTGCCCAGAAGATCTATCTCCTCCGCGCGCTCGACGGGCGCATCGAACGAAATGTCGCAGGTGGTCGCGGCCCCGTTTGTCTCGAACAGGCGCAGGACAATGCCGTTGCCGGATTCGTCCGGAAGCATCGCGGACAAAACCACAGCATTACTGAGTATGCGGACCGGAGAGAACACTGGTGCCGATCCGCCTGCCCCGGATGGGACATGAGCAACCACCGCCGGCATGAGCATCTCCATCGACCGGCGGACATTTGCGACATCGGGTTCCCGTGAACGACTGAGCGAGAAGCGAAACAGGAAGGTCAACGTTCCGGAGTTTTCCCAGAAGTAATCAGCGTCCCCGCAGCTCGGTGAGGTACGGAAGAGCACTGCTTCCAGCCGCTCCTGATCCATGACAAATCCAGGATGATGAGTCACTATCGAAATCGTTGAATGGTCGTCGGCCTCGCAGCGAAGCCACCCAAGGACCTCACGGTACTTCTGCCAGTCATCCCGTCCGATTTCGTCCGGATTCTCCTTCGCCGGTCCGCTGCCGGGAACGACGTTGTCCCAGTGCGAACTACCAAACGCGCTGCCAAACGCTACGGGAGCGGACATGTCGCTCGAGGGCATGGTCATGCGAACCTGAAGGTTCCGCTGCCCGTGCCAGAGTATTGTCGTCTCAACTTCGATCGTATCTTCCGGATCGTTCAACAGTCGGACATATTGCACGACTGGGGCACCCAGAATGCGTTTATCGATGCGGCATTCGCAAGAGTCACCATCGGCGCGAGATATCACCGCACTTTCGAACTCCTCCGGGAGACGGGTCGCTTCATCCACGCGTATGGTCACATCGTTCCCCGATTCCGGTACCGCGTAGATATGGAGCGCATCCGCACCGCCCCAGTTGTGGGCCGCGTCCTTACGTTTCGCCATGACAAGACTCCCGGTCCGCCGGGATATGGCCAGGGCAAGCTCGCCGTTCTCAAGAACAATGTCGTCAGCGGTTACCACCGTGGAACAGTCACGACGTGCGGGACCCGGCGAGGAAGACACAGGTGACCGCATGAACGAGAGCGGTGGAACCGTGAGCGTTGCCGCACGGTCACCGTCGGACAACGGGATTGACGCCTTCGCGGTCCAGCTGTGCGGATTGAAGACGAGCGTTCCGGCAGCGGGCGGCAATCGTTCGCCAATAGCCGCCATCGACCCTTCGATAATGTGTGTAAGGTAGCGCTCAAGCCTGTCCTGCATGCGTCGTTTGATGAACTCACTCTGCGCCGCTTCCTTCCCTCCCCCGTTGTGGTCCTGGGAAAATATGTGCATCTTCCAGAGTTCTCTCATTTCCGATCCGGGCGGGATGAGATCCCGAACACCGAAGAAGACATTGTTGTCGAGCGCTCCGTACCATGGCTCATCGTGCGCAATTTCCGTGCCCAGTCCGAGGAGGCGACGGTACGCCAGCAAGCGCTCGGCGGTCAGAAGCATCCCTTCTATGCGCCGCGCAACCTGGAAGAACTCCACCGACTCGTCGGCGGCTACTCCCCAGACCGACGGTATCTCCCCGGAATGCGTGGGGATCTCGGTATCCGCCGCATAGTCCTTGAAAATCTCCGTGAACCGCCCAAAGCCGAAGTCGACATCCGGCCATATCTTCCGGTATTCCTCGATATAGTCCTCAAGGGGTTTCCCGTACCGGTCTATAAATGTCTGCCGATCCGCCAGATCTCCCGCGCCTCCGGACACCAGAGCAGTACCATGGGGGAACTTTGCGAACATCTCGGGGAGGGTAATTGTCCGAGGTCGGCGCGTGCCGTCGGCGGCGAGCATGTCGGATTCGGTAACCAGAGTCGGCATTGAATAGTGGTCCGGGTGAATATAGAACATGAGCTCGGAACCATCCGGCGATCGGTGTCGCCAAATGGCACCGTGGTGGAAGATCTTTCGAGCAGTGACGTATCCGATGATTCCCGCGCGGGCGTAGATCTGGGATATCTGGGGGATGATGCCGGGAAGATCAGGGTGAACGGCAATCTGAGAATCGATGCCGAGTTCTTCCTGAAGCCAGCGGCGCCCCTCTGCGATGTTCCTGATGTGCGACTCACCCATCACCAGATTGCACCACGTATCAACATATGCGCTGCCAATATCGATCCTGCCTCGCGCCCAGAGATCCCTGACTTTCTCCCTATATTCGGGATGCTCGGCGAGAAAGCTCTGCAGGAACACCACAGTCTCAATGAGATAGGTTTCACCGTAGCGCTCGCACCTGTCCAGGTACTCTTTGAGAATGCTGTTGCCCCGTTCGAGGCAGGTTCTGTATGTGCCAAGCCAGAACAGATCCAGGTGTGACTCCAGGATGAAACTGACCTGCTTTCGCGTACTCATTGCTCCGTGGTCTCCTTGCACTGGTTCACTCTAACACAACATTTTAAGAACTGTATTTAACACAGTTTTACGCGTATTTGTGGATTCTTGTGATGAGGTTGAGTTCTGAAGTGCAGGAAATCAGCTATTCACCGTTTCGCGGAGGTGTCTTTCGATAGTCGGTCGGGCTTACGCCGATGGTACGTTTGAACGTCGCACTGAACGCATAGATACTGTGGAAGCCGCACGCCTTTGCCACGAAGGCAACCGGCTCTCCCTCAACAAGAAGTTGCTTGGCTTTTGCAAGACGCACTTCCCGGATGTAGGCGGAGATCTTCTGCCCGGTTTCACGCTGAAAAAGGCGGGAGAGATAGCTCGGGTGAAACCCGACGAACCGTGCAAGGACCTCGAGGGACAGATCCTCCCGATAGTGTGCGTTGATGTGATCCGTCACCATGTTGGTCTCCCTGGAATGAACAGAGTGCGGAGACGCGCCGATACGGCGATAAATAAGGGAGAACAGCTCGATGACCTTCGCGTAGATCAGAAACAGTCTCATCGGGTGCTCGTTCGAAATCTCCGTATAAAGATCCGCGAACGTCGAGGAGACCTGAGGAAACCGTTCGATGAGGGTGAAGCTATCCCGTGGCAACAGCGCGCCGAGCTTCAGGAGCTCTTCGTACTTGCGGTCCGGAACCAGGTGGGTAACCGCCGAGGAGTCCGCATGGATGAGCGCGCGCGGCGGAATCCGGTGGTCATCACTTACGCCAATGTCAGCATCCGTCTGAATACCGATCCAGTAGTATTCGACGTCCGCCGGCTTTATGCGAAACGAATGTTCGACGAGCGGCGGCATGATGAACACCGAATCGTTATTCAGCCGAACCGGTGGCTTGTTCGGAATAGTGTCCACCCGCACATCGCCGCGTTTGAGGTAGACAATTTCAAAACCCAGGTGGTAATGCCTGGCAATGTTCCGGCCCTGTTCGCCGTCGCAATAACCAAAATGGGTGATCCGGGGGAACTCCGCTACCGGGTAGTTTGCAAGGTAATATCCCATAGAATGTTAAGATACAACGAGCTCGACTTGAGGACAACCTGTATTAAACAAGAGTCAACAAAACGCAACTACAGAACGCCTCTGCCGTAGTAGACTCCAGTTGTAACGCCGAAGCAGGAGGATCTCATCCATGGGCGGAATCGACCTCAGCGGGAAAAGCGTACTGGTAACCGGTGGAAGCCGCGGGATTGGAGCGGAGATCTGCAGGACACTGGCCAGCTACGGTGCCCGGGTATTTGTTCACTATCACACCGCAGGTGATGGAGCACGGGAAGTGCTGCGGGAGATGAACTCCCCGCATGGGGACAGAGACATGCTTCAGGCAGACATCGCACGACCATCGGACGTGGAAACGATGTTCGAGAAGCTGGACCAGATTTGCCCGCAACTGGACATCCTTGTCAACAACGCCGGAGCCGAATCCATTCACAGCGCAGTCGATCTACCGCTGGATGAATGGGACAGAATCATGAACATCAATCTCCGAGGCAGCTTCCATTGCGCACAACTCGCCGCCCGACGGATGATCGGACACGGCGGTGTGATTGTGAATCTGTCGTCTATTCACGATCAGATTCCGCGCAAAGGCCTTATTCATTACTGCGCGGCAAAGGCCGGTGTCGCCATGATCACCAAAGTTCTCGCCGTTGAACTTGCCGAGCACAACATCCGCGTCGTATCGGTTTCCCCCGGGGCCATCGAAACGGAAATGAACCGCGAGGAAATTGCGAAGGTGGGAAGGGACGTCCTCAACAGCAGCATCCCTCTCGGCAGGCTGGGCAGGCCGGAAGAAGTTGCCAACCTCGTTGCGTTCATCTGTTCTGATCTCGCAGGCTACGCCACAGGCTCAACCGAATATCTGGACGGCGGATACATGCTCACGGCTGTCAAGTACGACCCACGGTAACTTGAAAGGTGACCTTTTCGTAGTGTCACGAAGATTGGTGAAATCAGGCAGTACGTTCAGATCAAAATGGGACTGAGGTGTGCCTGCCGGGGGTCCAGACTGCTTCCGGGCCGCTCGTGAGCA
>Ga0307376_10002935_pt1 | contig 16195 bp, 35 predicted proteins | sample TR2MG_FD_202536 | JGI IMG/M metagenome (GOLD analysis project Ga0307376, IMG submission 202536) | Soil microbial communities from Risofladan, Vaasa, Finland - TR-2 | ecosystem: Environmental > Terrestrial > Soil > Coastal area > Acid sulfate soil | place: Finland: Risofladan, Vaasa | collected...
ACTTTATGGATAACTTATGAAACTTTTTCTGTAACTACAAAATATTTTGGTGAAGAAAGATTCATTGATGATGATTATCCTAACGGAGTTTTAAGGAAGGAAGTTAAAGCTGAAAAAATTTATTTATGCGAAGATGAGCATGAAACTACGATAAAAGAACCTAAAACTGATATTCAATTTTAGAATCATTGACATGAGAGCCGAAGTGTGTTATACTTGTGGTAGTAAATAATAAAAAATTTTTTTGGAGACTATGATGTATAAAATTGCTTATATTACTATGTTACTAAGTTACTCTTATTTGTCTTTTCAGGCAGTAGATTTAAAGACAAAAATATTAGGAGTATTGTTAGTTATTGTGAATGGTATAATATTTTGGAGATAATAATATGATATATATTAAAACCAATAATAGATTTTTTCTTAATGAAGATGTTCATATGGGTATGGATATTCGTAAATTATATAAAATACATCATAGACAAAAAAGAATATTAAAAAATTTAAAAGAAGGAAAACTCGAATTTATTTATAATCAAGGGGATAAAATTAAAGGGGAATAGAATTCATGTGGAAAGCATTAGAATTTATGTTTGGATTTGGGGATATGATTTGGGGAGATAAAAATAAAAACCCTGATAAAACGAAGAATTCAGATGCTGAATTTTATTTATCTGAAACTACTCCGAAGAAATTTGCATTTAGACCTACCACTTTAGACCAATATATAGGACAAGCCAAATCTAAACTGTTAGTAAAACTTAATATAAAGAAAGTGCAAACCATTAAACCTGTACATTTTATATTGTCAGGAAATGCTGGTTGTGGAAAGACTACTTTAGCAAATATCATAGGTTATCAATTAGGTTTTGATGTTAGCTATCAAATAGGTGGAACTTTTACTTTAGATGTATTAAAAGATTTTCTAATGAAAAATGAAGATAATAAAAAACCTATGATTTTATTTATTGATGAAATCCATAATTTAGAGAAACAAGTGGCAGAATTCATGTATCCCATAGTAGAAGATTTCATTTTACCTGGCTCAAATGCTGAAATAAGACCTTTTATTTTTATGGGTGCAACAACAGAAAAATTTACTCTGATTAAAAAATTTAAACCTTTAGTGGACAGGTGTGGTGCTGATATAGTTTTACAAGAATATATAGCTGATGATATGAAAGAAATCTTGAAACAATATAATAACCAATTATATAAAGCAGATATAACTGAGGAAATCTATGACATTATAGCAAAAAATGGCAGGTATACTCCAAGAATAACTTTAGCTTTATTTGATGATTATATAGTATGTAAAGATATAAACCAAGTTTTAGAAGCACACAGAATAATTCAAGATGGTTTAACGGACATGGATATAAAAATTCTTGAACATTTACAGGAGATAGAAAAACCTGTGGGGGAAGAAACTTTAGCAATTATAAGTGGAACAGACAAAGCTAACTATAAATTAGTTATTGAACCATACTTAATAGTTAGAAATTATATTTCAAGGACTAGCAGGGGCAGAGTTATTACTAATAGAGGTAGGCAATTGTTACAGGAGTTAAAATGAAAGAAAGAATAGTTATAGTATTGGAAGATTTAGATGATATAGAAACTACTCTCAAATCATTGAAAATCTTTTTTAGTAAAATATTACAACACTATGTAAATAAACAAAGTGCAGATAACCTATATACCTTTATTTTGTATTGTTCAATTTATTTTGGGAACTTATTACAAGATATAGGATATAAAAGTGATGATGAGGAACAATTATGAAAGAAATCCTAGAAAAATATAAAAATTATTTAACTGCCAGGAAGAGCAGTATGAATTATTATAATATAATAAGAATCTTCTTGGCTTATTTACAAGAACGGAATATTGAAATAGCCAATATTACTCAAGAAACTATTACAGAATTTTTTAATTCTAACTCCAATTACTCAAGCAATACAAGAAATCAATTCATAAAAGCTGGTAGGCATTTTTATTCATTTATGAATATAGATATATCTGAGTGGAAAAAGATTAAATTGATAAAAGTAGATTGGAAAATTCCTAAGTATATATCAGAAAAGGAATTAGAAGAAGGAAAAAAATATATAAAAACCTATCACTCTAAAAAATATTCAATTCCAAAAATAGAAGCTCTATTAAATTTTATGTATTATTCAGGTTGTAGGAAAACAGAAATACTTACCCTCAAGAGAGCCGATTTTAATTTAGAGGAAAATGTGGCTAAAGTATGGGGGAAAGGAAATAAAGAGAGAGTAGTTTGTTATCCTACTAAAGTAAAAAAAGAACTTGAAATTTATTTTTCTTCTGAAGCTGAAGAGAATAATGCTTTTAATATTACAATAGGCAAAATACATTATATTATGAAGTTATTAGAAAAGTATTTAGGTAGAAAGATTTATTCTCATTTATTTAGGCACAGTTTCGCAAGGAATTTGGTTCACAATAAAGGAGTAGATTTGACTACTGTAAGTAAATTGTTAGGGCATAGTTCGTTAAATACAACAATGATATATGTAACTCCTGATGAAAAAACCATAAAAGAAAACTATAAAAAGTGGGTAGGTTAAAAATGAAATTTCCAAAATTATATAAATTAACTTCAACCAAAAAAATCCAAGAGTGGGAAATTTGGGTAGAAGATAATGTTATACATACAAGACATGGACAAATCAATGGAAAAAAACAACATGTAACTGATACTATTGCAGAGGGTAAGAATATAGGTAGGTCTAATGAAACTACTCCTGAACAACAGGCAGTAGCAGAAGCTAAAGCTAAATGGGAACATAGAAAGAATAAAGATTATCATTTAACTATTGAGAAGTGTAAGGCACAAACAGTAAAAATAGCAGGTAAAGGTGGATATTTGCCAATGTTAGCACATAAGTATAAGCTACAAAAAAAGAAAATAAACTTTCCAGCATTTTGCCAACCAAAATTAGACGGAATTAGATGTATTGCTAGATGTGAAGAAGATAAAATAACCCTTTGGTTTAGGTCAGGTAAACAGATAACAACCATGAAGCATATAGAACAAGCTCTTTCAAAAATTATGTCAAATGGTGAAATTTTTGATGGGGAATTATATATTCATAACGCAGATTTCAATAAAATAGGTGGAAGTATAAGAAGAGATAAAAATATAGATATTAAGGAAGCCAAGAAAGTAGAGTATCACATTTATGATTTTCCTAGAATAATCAATGATTATGGAGGGATAAAAAAAGAAACAGAAACATATTTAATAAGAGAAGCATTTTTTAGTGATAGAGAAATGGATTATCCCATAGTTAAAGTAAAAACTGAGATAATTAATAATGAAGAAGAAATGAAGAAGAAATTCGCAGAATATTCAGAGCAAGGTTACGAAGGAATTATGATACGAAATATGCTTTCTCCTTATGAACAGAAGAGAAGTTATAACCTATTGAAATATAAGAAGTTTAAAGAAAATGAATATAAAATAATTGGATATGAAGAAGGCAGAGGATTATTATCAGGGTGTGTGGGTGCATTTATATGTGAAATATCAAAAGGAGTTACATTTAAAGCTAAACTAAAAGGTAAAGATGTTACAGAATTATTAAGGGGTTATTTTAAGAATCCTAAGATTTTTATGGGCAAATATCTAACTGTAATATATCAAGGTTTATCTAAAGACGGAATACCAAGATTTCCTGTGGGGAAGATAATAAGGTTTGATAAATGAAATATAAAATTTATAAATTTCTAGGGATTGAAAGGTGTGATTTCTGTGCCAAATATATGCTAAAATATTTAATGAAAGCCATAAGAACAACAAATTATATAATACATGTTTGTAAAGATTGCTGGAAAAATATAAAGGAGGATTAAATGAACAGAGAACATGCCGATAACTTATTAAATGTATATGGTAGACCTGTGGCAAAAGACCAAAATGGTAAAGTAATTCTTTCTTTCGCAAGACAAGACATAACAGATATAGAAGAAATTGAAAAATTAACAACGGAAGAATTAATTGACCAATGGAAGGGATTGTGTTTGGTTAATCACATTATGGGGTGCGTTAGTTTAAATGATTTGCAAAGATTAGATTTATTAGAACTAGAAATGGATAGCAGAACAGACATAAATCATGATGAATTAAAACAATGGTTTGATAAAAAATCTAAAGAAGCAGAGGAATATCAAAGACTAGAAGAAGAACAATGGAATAAAGAACAGGAGAAGAATAATGAGTAAAGAAACTAAATTAGCGAGAATAATTTTAGATTTAGAAGAATTAAAAGAAGAGTGTTCTAACTCTGAAAGTAGAGAGGAATTAGAACAAATAAAAGGTCAGTTAGAGGAATTAAATTATTCAATCTATTAAAGGAGAACTTAGATGCTAAATATGGGTTTATTTATGACAGATATAGAAACTTCTTGTGCTATATACGAGTTGGCAAAACTAAATGGTAAAAAACCAGGAGATAGTTGCCAAGAAGAATTTGAAACTATTTTAAAAGAAAGACCTGAAAAGTTTACATATATAGGAAAGACCGATACTGATGTAGACCTATTAACAGGCAATTTAAGAGAAAGAGGATTAAAAATTTTGAATATTAAGGAAATAGATAGGAGAAAAAAACAACTATGAAAAAACTTATATATCTTTTAGCTTCATTAATTCTTATGGGAACTGTTTTAATGATAATAGGAAAGACAGTTACTTCCTTATTTTTCTTATTCGGATTAATTATAGTAGTGGCAAGTAGTTATTGGCTAGGATTTATTAAAAGTATTTCTAATATAGCAGAAGATTTAGTAGAACAAGTTAAAGAAGAAATGAGAAATGGAGGGTTATAATGGACAATCTTACTCAGTTAGCTAAACAATATAAAAGTACCAAAGACCCTAATATAAGCAACCAAATCTTTAAATTGTTAGATAATGCAATAAAACAGAAAGCTAGTTATGTATTTTATAAGCAGAAATTTATTAAAGATAGAAATAAAGTACATGAAATGGAAATATTTGATAAAGAAAGTAAAAGTTTTAAATCTAAATTAGTTCCTAGTTGTTTTAGATTATGTGATACGAAAAAAATAGATTTGGAAGATATAATTCAGGAATGTAATTTGTTTATATTGGAATTATTAGAGAAATATAACCCAAAAAAGCCATTTGAAAATTACTTATTTTCTAGTTTAAAAGATTGGCGACCTGAATGTATAAGAAATTATAATTTTATGCAAGATGTAGATACTATAAATGAAAGTAATTTGCCGAAATTAGAAAATACAAATTTAACTTTAGACAATATGCTTTTAAAAGAAGCAGATAAAACAGAAGAAGAGTTGCAAGAAGAAAATATTGAGATGGAAGATTTATTTAAAAAATTAACCAAAAAAGAACGGAATTTCCTGAAAACTAAAAAAGAATATCCTGATGCAAATCAATCGCAAATAGCTAAGATTATTGGAGTTACACCACAAAACATATCTCTAATTTTAAAAAGTTTAAAGAAAAAACTTGTAAAATAGCCATTTTAGGTTATATTAGTATACAGAAAGGCACTTAATGACTAAGAGAATAAAAAGAGCTACAATAAGTGAAATAGTATTCTATCCTATCACTCCCACTTCTAAAGGTTTAGTTTGCTATATATCATTCACTTACAAAAACGAACTAAGAATCCAGGATTGTGCCGTAGTTACAAGACCTAATGGTGGCTATCGTTTATTATATCCTGTTAAAACTTTATCAAATGGTAAAACTGTTTCCTCTGTCTATCCTATTTCTAAGGAAGTAGGAAAAGAGATAGAGGATTTTTTATTATCTGAATATGATAGATTTATAAAGGAGAATACTAATGGCTAAATTATGGACAAAAGCTGAAGAAAATATTTTATTAGAATTAGTTAATGAAGGTTTAACTACTGAAGAAATTGCTAGAAAATTAGGAAGAAGTTTTAAAAGTATTGCTCATAGAAGGGCAGATTTAACTAGGGGTTTACCTAATTCTATAAAACCAGCAGAACCAAATGCAGAACCTTATAAAAAATACTTAACCAAAAAAGAAAGTAAACAAGTAGATGTAACAATGATTCAAACCTTAAAAAATAAGTTAGAAGATATTCAACCTTATAAAGCTTCTGCTCAAAGCAAAGCAGATATTAAAGGAGATACTTTAGTAATTCAATTGACAGATTTACATGCAGGAAAAATTGTAAAAAATCAAGAAGGGCAATTAGTTTATAATGAAGCTATTTTTAGAGATAGAGTTAATAAATTATGTGAACAAACTTTAAAGTTATTAGATAATAACATAAGCAAGGGAGTTCCTATTAAAGATGTGGTCATTATATCTACTGGAGATTTGGCAAATGGCGAGGGTATTTATTTAACTCAAGCTTATGAACAAGAAATTGCTCCTCCTTCTCAGGTTATGTTAGTGGTTGATGTTATTAGTAAATTAATTACTGCTTTATTAGATAGAAAGTTACCTGTAAGATTTTATGGAGTAAGAGGAAATCATGGCAGAACAGGTAAAGATACCGATATTGCTTCTAATTGGGATTTAATGATTTATATGATTTTAGATTTTTGGTCAAAATTTGTTTTAAAAAATTCAAACTTACATATAAAATATACTGAAACTGAACATTTAAGATTTGATATACGAGGTCATGGTTATTTAATTAGGCATATTGCTCCTGAACAGGTAGATTCTCCTGCAGGTAGAGTAAAAATAAACGAATGGGCGAGAAGGCATGATGTTGAAGGAATTGTGTATGGTCATTATCACCATGTAGGAATCTTTGATTGTGATAATATAAGGGTATTTAGAGGGGGTTCTACTGTTGGTGGTGATAGTTTATCAGATAGTATGGCTAAACATAGTGAACCTATTCAATTAGTTTGGGGAGTAAATGAATCAAGAATATCAACATTTATTTATTTGGTAGATTTAGCAGATAAGAAAGGTAAAAAACAATGATTAATTTGCAAGATTTAAAAAGAGAACTATATGATAAAACTCCTCAAGCTCCAAAAGTAATAGCGTTATCTATTCTGAAGGTAGCTGAAGAATTAAATAGATTAAATAATAATTTAGCTAAATATAATAATTTAAAAGCAACAGATAAAAATGAAGTAGACGCAAAAATACAAGGATTAACAATTCTTTTAACTGCAATTAAAAATGGAAACAGGAATATAAAGGAATATATTAAATGGAAATAAAGGCAGAAGTAGTCAAACTAATAACAATAAAACAAGAGTCTTAACTAAACAATATAATAAACTAAAAAAACTTCAAAAGGCAAAGACATTACAGGAATGGTTAAAACAAATAAAAGAAACTAGCAAATCTAATTAGAAAGGAGAAGAAAAATGAAACTAACAATATTTGAAAGATTATCTATTCAGGATGTATTACCTCAACAGGAGAATTTTGTTACTTTGAGAATACTGCGTGAATTACAGGAAGTATTAAGTCCATCTGAAAAGGAAGTCAAAAAATATGATTTGAAAGTTATTCCTACTAGTCCAAAAACTAGCCAAATAACTTGGAATCATGAGAAGTATGATTTACGCAAAATAGAAACTGAAGTAGAAATAGGAGAAACTGCTCATAATATAATAGCCGAAATTCTCAAAAAGAAAAATGAAGCTAAAGAATTAACAATGGGTTTATTTTCTATATATGAGAAATTCGTAGAAGGTCAGAAAGGAAATAAATAATGATTGAAGTAATTTTAACTTTGGGAAGTTTCATTTTGGTAGCTTTTTTGTTTACCAAAATTAAAGCTTATGTTCAAAAACGAGTGGTAGATAAGGTTAAAAAAACCATAGGATTCCAACCTACAATTCCTACCAATTCTAGCATTGGGAATGTATATAAAGCCAATGGAGAAGAAGCTTTCCAATGGAAGAAATTCAAAAAAATCTTCAATCTTGGGTCAGGTATAGAGTGGATTAAATCTATTAAAGAGATAATGGATTTAAGAAAACTTGCTATATACCTATTAATTGCTGGTTGTGTATTTGGTTATGGTTGGTATCAAGGCAAATTAAATACTCCTATACAAGTCAATCTAGCATATGATAAAGAATTTATAATGGATTTGAATGGGGAGTATTTACATAAGCCAAAATTCAGCAATGATATATATATCAAGGAAGATGGCACAAATCGAATATTAAAACATATTAAAGCCAAAGACTTTCCTGAGTTAAAGAGAAAACTAGCTCCCATTGGTTTCCAACTTAAACCTGTGGGTATTATAGGTATGGGAGCAGGAGATAGTTCAACAGGTTTTGAAGCAGGTGCAGGAATATCGTGGCTAAGATATTGGAAATGGGAAGTAGAAAGTTTTCTAACCAATAAAGGTATATATCCTTTGGGCACTTCTTATAGGCTATCTGAAAATTCAAGTGTAGGTGCTGGAGCTGGTAAAGGATATAAAGGAGATAATAGAGTCATATTCTATTATAAGTGGAGATTTTGATGAATAAGAAATTAACTAACATATTAGAATTCATTTCAGATTTGTGGTGGTTACTTTGTATGATATTTTTATATGTTAGTTTTCTTATTTCTTATTGTTCTCTCATAATAGGGATTAAAATTTATTCATTATTTGCAAAACAAGAATTATGAACTTCAAACAATGTGTTATTTGTGGATTAACTGTACCAGCATCAATGGCAAAACCTATTATGGTACAGAATAAAGGTCAAATAATTAAAGTAGCTATTTGTAGTTTATGTGAAGAAAAGAAAATTAAAGAAGCAAAAGAAAGAGGAGAAAAATGAAACTACTCAAAGCTCATATAGGATTAATTAAATACATAATAGCAGAACTCAAAAAGAAAAAGTCTTTTAAAGAATATGTATTGTTATTTGTGGCTATAGTTAAGTCCTATTTTAAATTTTGGGTAGAGTATTTAAAACATTTGGTAAAATTATTTAATAAAGATTACAGAAAGCAACAAAGAGAATATAATAAATATACCAAAACTAAGGCAGACTTATTAAGAGCCTTAAAAATGTTACAATATATAGATAAGAAAATGAAAAACTCAGGATTACCCAGACAAAGAATAAGACAATTTTGGAGAGATTTTACGAAGAATGGGGAAGTAAGAAAAGATATGTTTGATGATTTAATGAAGGAGATGAAATGATTTGTTATAAAGATAAATGGTTTTGCAATTTTTATTACGATTGTAAACTAGGCAAAAAATGCGATAGAGCTTTAACTCTAGCAGTAAGAGCAAAAGCAGAAAAATGGATGAAAAATGCTCCTATATGTACTCCTAGAGATAAACCTGAATGTTTTAAGGAGAAGAAATAATGCCTTATATATCAGCCAAAGATGATAGAAGAGAAAGATTAAGAAATGGAGAACCTGCTCAATCAGCAGGAGAGCTTAACTATCAGATTTTTTATTGGATAAAACATAATATTTCTCAAGGTTTTCCAGTTCCAGAACAAAATATTATTAGATTTTTTATTGTTAAGTTTTTAGGAAACTATCCTAATTATCAAAGATATAATGATATGGTAGGATGTTTAACTTTATGTGCTAAAGAAATTAAAAGAAGACTAGAAATAGATGTTAAAAAACCATTTGAAGAAATTATTGGTTTCTATGATAAAGAAATTGGTATATATGAAGATTTAAAAATAACTCAAAATGGAGATGTAGAATAATGGCAGACCGAAGAATATCTCATAATATAGTAGAAATTTGTCATAGATTAGGAATTAAATTTGAATCTAAGAATCCTAATTATAATAAATTTTATGAAGATGCGTTGCGTATGAGAGATATTTATAATAAACTTAGAATCATAGCAGGAGATTTAGAAGAAATTTGTGAAAAGCATACTATAAATGGGTTAGGGAATTTGTTAAAGGATGATATTGATTTAATCGAAAAAATAGAGCATGATTTAGTTAAAATGGCTAAATCAATGGATAAAGAAGATGAATAAATATATAATAATATTCCTGGTGGGCATTTTAGAAACCTTTTTATATACAGGATATTTAATTTCTGTAGAATTAAGACAAAAAATAATCTCTTCTGTATTAATGTTCGTATATATGTCTATTTATTTATCAGTTATTGCATTTGCAATTAAAGATGTAGATAGTATTTTTATGATATTGGTATATGCTTTTAGTTGTAGCATAGGAAATTACTTGAGGGTTAGTTATGAAAAGCAAAAAAAGAAAAGAAAAGCGAAAAGACCATATAAAATTGGTTGATATTTCTAAACTCAGATTTGCTATTGAGTTGGAAGTAGAATTTCCTGAGACCAAAGATAGTGAAGCTCTCATTGGTAGGCATAGAGTTTTAAATGGTTGGGAGATAGATTATGATGGTTCTTTAGAAAATGGAGCAGAATATAGACCCAAAAATAAAAATAAACTTTATTATAATGAAGAAAGTTTGCTTCAGATAAAGGAAATCCTAGCTTTAATTAGAGTTCATGGAGGAAAAATTTCAAGAAGGTGTGGACTTCATATACATATAGATTGTACTAAATTTACTAATAAACAAATACTAGAAATTATAAAAGAATTCATTATTAAACAGAAATATATTGTAAAAAGATTTAACATAGATAAAGAAAGATTGGAAGAAACTTGTAAATTATTACCAAGAGACAATTTACAGAAATTAACAGTAACTGATATTAGAAAATTTAGAAAAGAATCAGATTGGTCTTTTAATTGTTATTCTTATTTAGATGAAAAATATTACAGTTTAAATGCTTCTCATTTAAGAAAAGAAGATTATGGTACTTTGGAATTTAGGCTATTTGATGCCACTACTAGTTATAGAAAAATTAAAGAGCAGATACATTGGGTGATTGGATTTGTGAGAGATTGTTTGGAGAGAGAGCAATGAAAAGAAAATTAAATTATAAAGAAGTTTGTAATGTAATAGATGATGAAGATAAATGTGGGGTAAATAATCTTTTACAAGAAATATTTAGTTATGTAGATAAAAATAATGAAGTAAAGTTAGGAGAAGATATTGATGTGATTGGAGAATTTGATTCTCAAGGATTTTTAGGAAAAATAGAAGTAATAAAAAAGAAAGAACAATGAAAACAGTTAGGTCATATAGTAAATTAGTTAATGAAATTATTAATTTAAATTTACCCTATAAATTAGAAATTATAGGATATTTGAATTATGAAAATCACATATATCCAATGTTGGCTTTAAAATCTATATCCAAAATGAGCAACAAAACAGTTATTATCGTTTCAGGGCATCATGGAGATGAACCTTTTGCAGTTACTACCCTTTTAAGGTGGCTAAAACAACCAATGGCAGTTCCTGATTTTAATTACTATATATTTCCAATTGTTAATCCGTATGGTTACTCAAAAGGTTGCAGAGATAATGGAGCAAAACAAGATACAAATGATGATGCTAGTTTTGGTAAAGATTCTAAAGTATCTGAACTATCAATTTTATATGAACAATTTCCTCAAACTGCCGATATGATTTTAGATATTCATGGAGATATAGGGAAAGATAAGGTTTATTGTTATGAACATAAAGCTGAGAATTTACCTTCTATAGCAGAAAAAGCTTTATCAGAGAACAATAAATTGTTGCCTTATCTTAAAACAAAAACTATTTATAAAATTCCTTTAAAAAATGGAGTAATCATTCCTCCAAGTTATGATATAGGAATAGAGGGTGCTTTAGAAAAGTTAGGAATTAAATATAGTTTAACTTTAGAATTGCCAGGTAAAATGCAAGGACAAAAAAGAACAGAAGGTGGAATATCTATTATAAATAGTATTCTTAAAAATTTTAAGGAGATTAAATAAATGATTAAAATATGTTGTGATACCTGTGATTCTAAATTAGCCATTAATGGAAATTCAATCTATACTGTAGCACAATCTACTTATATAGATTTAAATATAAATGGAGTAGAGTATCATTTTTGTAATTATAAATGTTTACAAATCTTTATCAATGAAGAATTAAAAAAGGAGATAAACTGATGAAGAAGTTTACTGAATTGGTTGTAGCATTGGGAATTATAGCTCTTATAACAATATCTATAGCTGGATTTATTTATCTATATGATATTACTTATGAGACACCAGCAGTTATACAGGTATGTCCTCAAATTCCTGCAATTCCTGTAGAACCTATAATTGACTTACAAAAAATATTAGATAGTAGTGTAATTGTACAAGGAATTGGTGGGATGGGGTCAGGTACATTAATTAAAGCCACTAAAGAAAATATGTACATTTTAACTTGCCACCATGTTGTAGATATGGTAATTATTTTTCAAGAAATATTGGGTGAGTCTCAAGCAAAAGTAGGATACCTCCGTACAGACCAATACGGAGAAACTATAGGAAGCACTTATTATAAAGCAGAAGTAATTAAATATGATGAAGATGTGGATTTGGCTTTATTAAAAGTAAGAATTATAGACAATAATTTAAAAGTAGTACCTATTTCTAAAAAAGAACCTAAACAAGGAGATACTGTATATTCAGTAGGTAATCCTTTAGGCATGATTAGGACTTTATCTAAAGGTATTTTAGCTAATAAAGAAGATGGATTTTATATGTGCGACAATACAACCACCTATGGCAATTCAGGGGGTGGATTATTTAACGATAAAGGAGAATTAATAGGAGTTCCTAGTAATGTAAATGGTTATTATGCAGGATTGGATAAAGATAAAAGACAAACCTTTGTGCCTGAAAGTGGTTTGGGTTTTTCTAGGAATTTAAAAACAATTAAAGAGTTTTTAACAGGAGTAAAATATGAGTAACATTAATGAAAATGAAACTAATTTAATACAACCTGTTCCACCTGAGAAGATAAAATACACTACTTATTTGGCAGGTGCTATTGAACATGTTTCAGCTAAAGAGATGAAATCTTGGAGACAAGTCTGCCATGATAAGCTTATCTCCAAAGACTTACTTATATATGACCCTGTAGCTCAAGAGTCTTATAAAGTAGGCAAACCCTCCAAAGAACAAGTAGATTATATTAAAGGATTAAAACAAGGTGGACATTGGGAGAAATTCTTTACTGAGATGTGGAAGATTTGGTTTGGTACTATTGCCCAAAATCAAGATTTAGTACCTCTATTGACCAATCTAAGGATGAAAAAGCACATAGATGGCAATACTAAAGAAGAAATTGCTAATTGGGGAGATGCTGAAGCAGTAGTTAGAAGCGATTTTATTGTAGTATATATGCCCAAAGACATAAAAACTATAGGAACAATTTTTGAAGTAGTATTTGCATTTCTATTTAAAATTCCTATATATTTAATTTGTCCTGATGCTTCAAGAACAGATACAAATTCCTCTTTATTATTTGGTGTGCAAATTTCTGGAGGTCAAGTATTTTATTCTGTTAATGAGTGTACTAAATTTATAAAAGAAAAATATAATTTAAAAATCGAAGAAAAGAAAGAAGAGGAGAAAAAATAATGAGAGAATTTGACACAGGAGCAACCAGAGATACAGATGCAGGAAAAAATGACTATGAAGGGTTCTTCAGTCCTCTAGTAGTAAAAAGATTTGGCGATTATATGGCTAAACATAGAAAACAAGCAGATGGAAAATTAAGAAGTGCAGATAATTGGCAAAAAGGAATTCCTAAAGATGCTTATATTAAATCTGCATGGAGACATTTTTTGGATTGGTGGATGGAACACAGAAATATACCTAGCAGAGAAGGTTTAGAAGATGCTCTTTGTGCTTTAATGTTTAATATAATGGGTTATCTATATGAAATATTAAAAAATAAACAAGAAGATTCTAGACCCTTTATTGAAAAAGGAAGTGAATTGCCTAGTCATATAGTAAATGGACAATGTAAATCAGGAACAGAAGGGTTTCAAATTTTTAGTTGTATGATGGGATATGCTTGTGATGCCTGTCCTTATAACAAAGGAGATAAGTAATGAAGTATGCAGAAATAATAGATTGTTTTGATAGAGGTAAGGTTGGACTTGATGAGTTGTTAGAAAAGAATACGGATATATTTAATCAGATTGAGGAATATGGTCAGCAACTATTACAGGGAATTATAAGTACCTCAAATGATTATAAAATGGTCTTAAATTTTATGACAGGTGCTTATGTAGCTTTAGAACCAATTTATTCTGTAGCTAAAGCTCAAAAGTTAAATAATGAATTAGGAGCTTATGTAAACCAAAAAAGAGAGATGGAATCTCAAGGTGCTAAAGTAGTAGCTTCTCATTTAGAGAAAGAAAGTAGTTTATCCGTAGTGGATGAAAGAAGAGTAAGAAATATTTTGGAAGGTTATGTATTAGCAACAGAAAAAGCAATCATAACTTGTCAGACTCAATTAAAAAGAATAGAACAAGATGGTAAATACAAACCAGAAAGTGAAACTAATGGCTAAAGTAATAGTAATCGACAATGGGAACATTATGCATAAGGCAATATTTGCCTTTAGAAATAATTGTGCTATACCAGCTACATATACTTATATGAGAATGATAGTTGGCTATTTAAAAAGATTAAATGCTACAATTGAAGATACAATTGTTATAGCTGAAGACTATGGCTCATGGAGAAAGAAAATAGACCCAACCTATAAAGCTCAAAGGAAAGCTTTTAGAGAAGGAAAAGAATCTGCTGATTGGTGGGCAGAGATATATAAGGAATTTAATGATTTTACTCCTAAATTAAACCTATCTACCAATTGGAATTTTATCAAATTATATAAAATGGAAGCAGATGATATAGCATCTTGTGCTTGTAGATATTTTCCAGACCAGGAAGTAATCTTGGTCAGTTCAGATAAAGATTGGGAGATGTTATGTGCATATCCAAATGTTAAAATCTTTTCTCCTATATCTAAGAAATTCAAAGAAGTAAAAGCTCCCATGAAAGTATTAATGGAGAAAATACATGGTGATGTATCGGATAATCTATTAGATAAACCCTCTTCAGAATTTGAATTTGAAAGAAGAAAGAAAATAGTTAATTTATTAGAATTGCCTATCCATGTAGAGATGTTGATTAAAGCCGAGTTAGATAAGATAACTCCGAAAAATTTATATTTGCATAAGATACCTTACAGGTCAGTAAGAGAAGAAATTAATAAGTTATATTTTGAAAAAAAGGAGATTAAAGTTGAAAAATCAAAAAGGAAAACTAAAGGTAATTAAGAAAGTAGTTAAGACTCCTTGCTATCGTTGTTCTGAAGTTGGAGGAACACCGACTAAAAGAAGTAAATGTGGAGTTTGTAATGGTACAGGTAAGTATGAAGAAACTATGTATTATCATATAGTAACAGTAAATGGGAAAAAAGTTTGTTTTAGTGGAGATACCATAAAATAAGGAGGATTTAAATGGAAGTAACAGGGAAAATCGCAGTAAAGGCAGGTAATGGTAAGGGATTTAAAATTGATGGTCAGGATGGTTGGTTTAATGCTACAGATACAGTAAAACCATATTTAGCAAAGATGGAAAAAGGTGATGATGTGGTTGTTACTTATGAGAAAAAAGGTGTATCTAAGAATGTAACTAAGATAACAAAAGCAGGTGGAAGTCCAGCTCCTGCAGAAGTAAAATCAGAAGTAACAAAAGGAACAGGAACTCCTGTTTGTGAAGATTGTGGAAAAGAATTAAAAACAGATAAATATCCTAAATGTTATGTATGTGGAAAAAAAGCATTTAAGGGAAAAGCTCCTGCCAATTCTTATGGTTCTAAATCTAATTATGGTACTGCTGAAGATATTGCAGGTAAAGAAGTAGGATGTGCAGCTAATTGTGCATCTACTATACTTTCAGGTAGAACTGAAGACCCAGATGCTTTATTAGAGCTTTTTAGAATATTATCCAATGGTATTTTGGAGCATATTAGAGCTTTAAAATAAATTAATAAACTAATGTTATACAAACAAGGAAAATTATGAATCTATCTACTGAATTATTAGAATATCTAAAAAAGAAATTACCCAATTACACAAAAACTACTAAGAAAGGGCATATTCTTTTTACATGTCCTAATATTGAACAACATAAGTATAAAGCAAAAGACCCAACAGCTACATTTATTCCTGGTTCTGATAAAATTAATTGCTTACAATGTGGCTGGAAAGGTACTGCTTTCGATTCAATCAGAGTAGTAGAAAGGAACAGAGAAT
>Ga0307376_10002936_pt1 | contig 16194 bp, 12 predicted proteins | sample TR2MG_FD_202536 | JGI IMG/M metagenome (GOLD analysis project Ga0307376, IMG submission 202536) | Soil microbial communities from Risofladan, Vaasa, Finland - TR-2 | ecosystem: Environmental > Terrestrial > Soil > Coastal area > Acid sulfate soil | place: Finland: Risofladan, Vaasa | collected...
TGTTGTGACCCTGGCAACTATTGCCATACAGGGATTTACACTACCCATGGTGAACCACTTCGGACAGGGAAGCAGCGCAAGGGGTTACCAGATAACCATGGGCATCTTCAGCGTTCTGGCTGTCATATTCTTCTTCACAACATTCTTTACTACTAAAGAGAGGGTGGTGCCTCCTCCACAACAGAAAACATCCCTCAAACAAGATCTCTCAGATCTTTTCCATAACAGACAGTGGGTAATCATGTTCGTGATCTTCCTCCTGATGTTTATATTTCTCGCCATGCGTAACAGCATCCTCCTTTATTACTTCAAATATTACCTTAGTGTTGCCAGTCAGAAAGAGTTCCTGATGGATATTGATAAGGTTCTCTTCGGGCTGCTCAGCGCCATAGGAATGACAGGGGCAAGTGCCGATATTGCCGGTAATGCTTTCAGTGTTATTAATATTATCAGCCAGCTGATGGCAATTGTGGGTATCGCTGTGGGCAATGCACTTGCCAAACGTTTCGGCAAAAGGGATGTTTTCCGCACATGGCTTGCAGTTGCAGCAGTAGTGGCAGTAATGTTCATGTTTGTACCTCCTACCTATATATGGCTGACGTTCGGACTCTCGGTTCTGTTCAACTTCTCATGGGGAGTGACAATGCCGCTGCCATGGGCCATGATGGCAGATGTGGCCGATTATTCCGAGTGGAAGAATAACCGTCGCGCTACGGGTATTGTCTTTGCAGGTATTGTCGTTGGTTTAAAAGTGGGACTGGCAATCGGAGGTTTCCTGGCCGGAATCCTTCTTTCACAGTACGGGTATGTATCAAATGTGGAACAGACAGCCACCGCGCTTAAGGGTATCAGGCTGACAGTCAGCATCTACCCGTCAATAGCTTTGATCTTCTGCGTAATTGCACTGTTTATTTACAGCATCAACAGGAAGACTGAAGACCAGATGCAGAATGAACTTGCAGAACGCAGAAAATCTTACTGATGAAATACTTTATTCAATTATTAAATAAGAAGATATGAATAAGAACAGCCTTACATTTCGGATAAAAATCATGGCCCTGGCCATACTGATCATCACGGCAGCTGCATGCAGCCGGAATGAACCCGGTTTAAAGGATGCATTTGCCGGATCTTTCCTTATTGGTACAGCAATGAATGCCCCGCAGATCCTCGGATCGGACGCAGACGCCAAACCATTCATTGTCAGACATTTTAATTCTATCACGGCTGAAGATGCAATGAAGTGGGAGAGAATTCACCCTGATCCGGACCGCTATGACTTTACCCTGGCTGACAGCATGGTCAGCTTCGGACAACAACATGACATGTTCATTGTTGGCCATACCCTGGTATGGCATTCCCAGACTCCCGACTGGGTTTTTCAGGATTCACTGGGCAACCCACTGACCAGGGATGCGCTTCTGGAGAGGATGAAAGACCATATATTCACTGTCGTGGGCCACTTTAAAGGCAAAGTTAAAGGGTGGGACGTAGTGAATGAAGCCATTGATGAGGACGGTAGCCTGCGCAAAACAAAATGGCTCGCAATTATCGGCGAAGATTATATTCAGAAGGCTTTTGAGTATGCTTATGAGGCAGACCCGGAAGCAGAGCTGTATTTCAATGACTATAATAACGAATTACCTGCTAAAAGAGCAGGGGTTGAGGCCCTGGTGAAGGAGCTGCAGCAGAAAGGAATTAAGATCGACGGGGTTGGCATACAGGGACACTGGCATCTTGATTCACCTGATCTGACGGTGATTGATGAAAGCATATCCGGATATGCCTCACTGGGCATGAAGGTGATGATAACGGAGATGGAAGTTAATGTCCTCCCTACGCCGCCCGAAGTATATGGCGCCGACATTGCACAGCAGGCACAGTATCTTGAAACACTGAATCCATATCCGGACGGACTTCCGGACTCTGTTCAGGACCAGCTTACAAAACGGTATGCAGATCTTTTCAGGGTGCTTCTGAAAAACAAAGACGTTGTCACCAGGGTTACATTCTGGGGAGTGCATGACGGCTATTCATGGAAGAACGACTGGCCCATCAGGGGACGCACAAATTACCCGCTTCTGTTTGACCGAAAGTATCATTATAAACCTGCCTATTTTGCAGTTATTAAGGAAGCCGGTAAGGCGAAGTGACTTTTATTTAAAACTTAAATCTAAAGAGATGAAGAGGCCCGAGGCAAAAAAACCCGAAAAGGGACTGTACAAAAACGCTGCACTTCCCCTTAAAATAAGGATTAAGGATCTGCTTAAACGGATGACCGTTGAAGAAAAGTGTGCTCAGCTGATGGGACTTTGGAACGGAGGGGTTGAGGATTTCAAGCCTGAGATCTTTGATGATCCGGAAAAAATGAAAGAGATATTTGGGAATGGATGTCATTCTGTTCACCCGGCTCCCTTTGGAATAAAAGATACAGTGACACTTCGAAACAAGATCCAGAAATACCTTGTTGAAGAGACGTGGCTTGGCATTCCTGCCATATTTGTTGATGAAGGTCAGCATGGCATGATGAGGCCGGAGTCAACTGTCTTTCCACAGGCCATCGGCCTGGCATGTTCATGGGATCCGGAGCTTTTTGAAAAAGTCTATGGGGTTGTTGCAAGGGAGATGCGTTCCAGGGGCACACATCACGCCCTCACTCCCGTCGTCGATGTATGCCGTGACCCGAGATGGGGACGCACAGAGGAGACCTATGGCGAAGACCCGTACCTCAACGGCATGCTCTCTTCTGCAGCGGTGAAAGGGCTGCAGGGAACCGATACCGGCAAAGTGGCTGACGGTCACGTGGCTGCCACTCTTAAACATCTTGCAGGTCACGGGGAGTCTGAAGGAGGTCAGAACCAGGCCCCGGGCAACTACTCTCTGCGGGTGCTGAGAGATTATCACATGCCACCATTCAAAATGTGCATCGACAGAGCAAGGCCTGTTTCGGTAATGCCCTCCTATAACGAGGTTGACGGAGTGCCCTCACATGCAAACAGGTGGCTCATAAAAGAGCTGCTAAGAAAAGAATGGGGCTTTGACGGTATGGTCGTCTCTGACTACTATGGCGTCGATCAGTTGTTCAACAAACATTTTGTTGCGGAAAATGCTAAAGAGGCTGCTGCCACAGGGTTTAACTCCGGCGTTCAGTACGAGTTTCCCCAGGGTAACCTGTATAAATTCCTGCCTGAATTACTTAAAGAAGGGAAGATCTCCCTGGCGGAAATAGACAGGGCCGTGGAACAGATATTGACGCTGAAATTTGAACTCGGTCTGTTTGACAATCCTTATATAGACGAAAATAAGGCAATTGCAGTAAGCAAATCACCTGAGCACAGGAAACTCGCCCTCAAAGCAGCCCGGGAATCTATAGTCCTTCTCAAAAATGACAATATCCTGCCTCTGCCCAGGGACAAATACAAAAAAATAGCAGTTATTGGTCCCTGTGCAAAGGATCTTTATTTCGGTGGATATGCCGGCGAGCCGTATACCAGGATCACCCTGTTTGACGGAATAAAGGCAAAGGCCGGCAAAGGAGCAGAAGTACTTTTTGCCCAGGGATGCAGGCTTACTACAAACACCTCTACAAGCTATTTCAACTGGAAATACGATGAGATAAAATTCGCCTCCAGTGAAGATAACCTGAAACTGATTGCCGACGCGGTAAAAGTGGCAGAGAAAGCTGAGATTGTTATTCTTGCCATAGGGGAGAATGAACATCTCTGCCGTGAAGCATGGGCCAAGACCCATATCGGTGATAACATGACCCTTGACCTCTTCGGCGAACAGAGTAAACTTGCTGAAGCTATCATAGCAACCGGGAAACCTGTTGTGGTTTACCTCATGAACGGCCGTCCGCTTGCAATAAGTGACCTGGCAAAAAAGGCACCTGCCATAATCGAGGGCTGGTACATGGGACAGGAGACTGGTGCTGCTGCCGCCGACATTATTTTCGGGGAGGTCAACCCTTCGGGCAAGCTTACCATCACCTTTCCGAAGTCAGCAGGGCAGCTCCCCATGTATTACAATCACAAACCCAGCGCCCAGTTTATGGATTACATCTCACAGGATATAAATCCTCTGTTTTATTTCGGTTACGGCCTGAGTTATACGGAATTCAAATACGGCAAACCCGTAATGAAACGAAAGACAATAAAAGTGGGTGACACGGCACAGGTGACTGTGGAAGTCACCAATGCCGGGAAGATGTCCGGAGACGAGATTGTTCAAATGTATATCAGGGATCGCGTAAGTTCTGTGACCAGACCTGTAATGGAGTTAAAAGGCTTTCAGCGTATCAGCCTGAAGCCAGGTGAAATGAAGAAGGTGATTTTTGAGGTCGGCTTTGAACAGCTTGCTTTTCATAATATTGATATGAAATATGTCGTCGAGCCCGGTATTTTTGACATTATGACCGGCTGTTCATCACGGGAAACAGATCTTCAGAAGACTGAACTGACTGTTAAGCCTTGAATGATGTACAGAGTCTTCCTGATTATTCTCCTCGGATTGACATTCTTTTCTAATGCAGGAGCACAGTGGATATCCCGCACAGTTGACAGCATCAGGAAAGTGACCGAGGCTGATCACCGGGAAATGATGGATCAGTTGAATATTACTTCTCTCAGACCGGGCGTGAACGGGATGGATCCGAAGGCCTCCAATGCTGCCAATTACAATGAGACCAAAGCCAATCCCTATCCCAAGCTTCCTGACCTGCTGGTAATGAATAACGGGAAGAAAGTAAGTACATCCAGGGCATGGTGGGAGAAGTGCCGCCCGGACCTAACTGGCCTTTCTTCCTGGAATTTGCAGCACGCTATTTTAAACACTGACTGAAGACCTGAACAAATGAAAAAATGCATATCCTTGTTACTGATAAGCCTATCGGTGATGTCAGCTTCATGCAAGAAGAAAGTTGATGACGGTGAGGAACTAAAACTTTACACCGTCACCATTGATCCGTCAGTCACTCACCAGAAAATGATAGGCTTTGGAGGATCACTGACATGGTATTCTGACAGAATAATCAACAGCCCCAATAAAAACCTTATCTGCCAGCTTCTTTTCGAAGACCTGGGTACAGACATGATCAGGTTCAAGAACAATTATTATCCGTATGGGTATCCTGGCATTAAAACGACTGAGGTAATGGAAAACCCATCAATCAAAACACTCTTCAATACTACTAATCAACTCTATGCCCTTGCCAGGCAGTACAATCCTGGTATCGAGATTATGATTAGCTCATGGACACCACCATCCGCCCTGAAGAGCAATAATAACCTCAGGCAGGGCACACTGAAAAAAGAGGGAGAAGTGTTTATGTACCAGGCTTTTGCGGAATACTGGAATGATCTGCTTGATCACTTGCCTTTTAATCCTGATTATATAAGTATCCAGAATGAACCAGGCTGGATAACGCCCGACTGGGAGACATCCGAATGGAGAGGCACCGAGACAACCGATTTCCCAGGTTATGCAAATGCCTTCGACGAGGTCTACAATAGGATCGGTTCCAGGGTGGATCCGCCTGAAATGATGGGGCCGGAAGCCGAAAACATAGGTGTTAGCAGCAAGCTGGGAGGCAATACATTTGTAGTTTACTCAGATCCGATCAAAGATAGGTCTTACCTTGCCGCATATGCCTATCACACATATAACTTCTCGGCCTCCACCTAACTTCTCGGCCTCCACCCTGATCTCTGAGACTAAGACGCTTCTGAACATGATACGTGACAACTACGGGAATAAACCCTGCGTAATGACTGAATATTCCAACTACTCATGGTTCAATACCGCTCAGTTTATTCTGCAGAACTTAAATGAAGCCAACGCCTCCGGATACCTTTACTGGCTTATGGCGTGGGGCGACACAAATGAACAGGCAATGGTAAAAATAAGCTCTGACGGCAGTTTCAGCGTTACTCCTTTTTATTATGTCATAAAGCACTACTCAAAGAATATTGACAAGGGTTATGACAGGATCGACGCGACAATAAGCAGTCCATCGCTTAAGGTCTCAGCATTTCAGGATCCTGCAGGAGATAAAATCACACTGGTGATAATTAATCCGCTTAACAACGGAGCCAATGTGAATCTCACGGTAACGGACCAAACAATAAAGTCGATAATGGCGGTTCAGAGTGTCGAAGGAAGCTATTACAAAGACCTGGGCTCTGTTGTTCCAAGTGGTTACATTACCCTTAAGCCATTATCTGTCACAACTGTAGTTTTGGATATATAAAACAATTCTGTCATGTTGAATAGTACTTTAAAATTTAAACTCAGCCATTGTATACTGCTCATTACATGTTTTTTAAGTTGCTCTCTTGCCGGAGCAGCAGATGATGACTCAACCCTCATATCAACCTGCAAACCTGAAGGCTTCTTCACGCTGGCCGCCCCTGGCAGGTATGCTCCGCTTTGCATCAGCACAGATGACTGGCCGGGTGTCGTGAGAGCTCTCACGGATCTGCAGACTGATATAAGCCGCGTCACCGGTCATTTGCCTGAACTCATCACTTCAGGTAAGATACCTCGAAGAGAGGAGATCGTAATTGCCGGAACAATTGGCAAAAGTCCCTTGATTGACAGGCTTATCAGGAAAGGCCGGATCAACGTGACAGATGTAGCCGGACGATGGGAGTGTTACCTGATCGAGACAGTTGACAGACCTTTCCCCGGTGTAGAAAAAGCTCTCGTAATAGCGGGGAGTGATAAGCGAGGGACCATCTACGGCATTTATCAGATATCTGAGGAGATAGGTATCTCCCCCTGGTACTGGTGGGCTGACGTGCCGGTGAGAAAGAGCGACGATCTCTATATCTCCCCGGAGCGCAGGGTGTTGGGCGAACCGTCAGTGAAGTATCGCGGTATTTTTCTCAATGATGAAGCTCCTGCCCTCACTAACTGGATTGCTTTTAAATATGGCATAGTAAAACCATCTCAAAATCCACCTGTGCCAGGCGGTGTGGCAAACTATGGCAGTGAGTTTTATTCAAGGATATTTGAGCTTATCCTGAGGCTTAAGGGAAATTACCTCTGGCCGGCAATGTGGAATAACGCCTTCAATGAAGATGACCCTCTAAATGCGAAGCTTGCTGATGAATATGGTGTTGTGATGGGCACTTCACACCAGGAGCCTATGCTCAGGGCGCAGAAAGAGTGGGACCGCCGATACCAGAGAACACTGGGAAGCTGGAACTGGACCCTGCATTCTGATACTCTCATAAAATTCTGGAGAGAAGGTATTAGACGTAATAAGAATTTTGAAAGTATTATCACTATGGGTCTCAGAGGCGCAGACGATACTGAAATGGGGCCGGGAGGCCCTGCGGCGAATATGGCAAAGCTGGAAAAAATTGTCAGCGTCCAGCGTAAAATAATTTCTGAGGAAATAAACACTGATGTTACATTGGTGCCACAGATGTGGTGCCTGTACAAAGAAGTCCAGGATTACTACAATGCCGGACTGCGGGTGCCGGATGATGTAACGCTGCTATGGGCAGAAGACAACTGGGGTAATGTAAGGAGGCTGCCGACACCTGAGGAACGGTCTCGCAGCGGAGGCGCCGGGGTCTATTATCACTTCGACTATCATGGAGGGCCAAGGAGCTATCAGTGGATAAACACAAACCCGATACCGAAAATATGGGACCAGATGTCGCTGGCAAAACAGTATGGAGCAGATAGAATATGGATAGTCAATGTGGGGCATTTCAAAGGGTACGAATTTCCCCTGCAGTATTTCATGTCACTTGCATGGAATACAGAGGCGCCTGAAAACTCTGACCTTACAGGCTATACAAGGCAATGGGCAGAGGGTACCTTCGGAAAAGAGCATGGCAACGAAATTGCTGATCTGATAGCGAATTACACCAGGTTCAATGGCCGGCGTAAACCGGAACTTCTCAGTCCATTCACCTACAGCCTTGTCAATTACCGGGAGGCAGAAAAGGTGGTTGATGATTATAAGGCTCTTGCTGCCAGGTCCGAAGAGATCTATACCAAACTGCCTGAGGAGATGCGTGATGCTTACTACCAGTTAGTCCTGTTCCCAATCAAGGCCTGCGCCCTTGTAAATGAATTGTATGTTACGGCCGGCAAAAATGCTCTGTTCGCAAAACAGGGACGTGCCATGACAAATGAAATGGCCTTGAAGACTGAAAGACTATTCACGGCCGACACAAGCCTGATGGGTTATTATAACCGTTCTTTTGCAGGAGGTAAATGGAACCATTTTATGGATCAGTCACATCTGGGGTACACCAATTGGGCAGATCCTCCCTTCAATAGTCTGCGTGCAATAAAACTCAACACGATTGAGATACCTGACTCTGCCGCGTTAGGTGTGGCTGTTGAAGGTTCCGAAGAGGCCTGGCCAGGCCCTGAAAGTATTCCTGAATTGCCAGAATTTGATATATTTAACAAACAGGAACAATTTATTGAACTGTTTAATAAAGGAGATAAATCATTTTCATTTACTGCGGCTTCAGAAAGCCCCTGGATCTTATTAAGTGAGCTGACAGGAACTGTGAAGTCTGATAAGCGACTGCTGGTGACCATAGACTGGGACAAGGTTCCGGTTGGAAGAAAAGAGGGGTTTATTAAAATAAAAGGTGCCGGCAGTGAGGTTGCCATCAGGATAAAAACCTTCAATCCGGCAGAACCGAGGCAAGAAACACTCAGGGGGTTTGTTGAAGCCCAGGGGTATGTCTCTGTTGAAGCAGAACATTACACGCTAAACAGAGATGCCGGACAAGGCAGATGGGAACGTATTGAAGATTATGGCAAGACGCTCTCGGCCATGCGTGCCACAACTGCTGTTGACGCACCCCCGGCAGTGCCAGGCAAAGACTCTCCATGCCTCGAATACCAGATGTATTTGTTCTCAACCGGTGAAATTGAAACTGTATTAAATGTTGCTCCAACTCTTAATTTCATTCCGGGAAGGGATTTAAGGATCGGTGTCTCTTTTGATGATGAGACCCCGCAGATTATCACAGCTGTTCCCGGAAACTTCAATGCCCAGAACGGTAATGCCGTCTGGGAGAAGTCTGTAATGAATAATGCACTATATCTGTCTGTTAATCATACTATAACGGAAAAAGGATATCACACCCTAAGAATATGGATGATCGATCCCGGTCTGGTTCTTGAAAAAATTATTGTAAATACCGGGGGAGTTAAGCCAAGCTACCTAGGACCTCCTGAAAGTTTTAAAAAACTTTAATTTGTGAGGAATATGCAATTACCGATGAAAAGGGTCAGACCTTTATATGAAAAAGAAATTGTGTACTCAGACACTAATTATAATGAGTCCCATTCAATCAATGGCTAATTGTATCCGATCCTGCAAACAACTCCAGATCAATTACTTCACCCATCATTTTATAGCCTTCCACATTCGGATGCAGATAGTCAGATTGTGCTGAAGGCAGGAGGCAAGTCGTATCTTGCGGATCCCGCAATGCCTTATCGAAATCAATAACAGCATCAAATCGGCCGCTGTCTCGAATCCAGTCATTTACAGTATTTCTGGCTGTCTCTCGATAATCAGTAGCATAAAACGATTTACCGAATGGCAAAATGGTAGCGCCGTAAACCCGGATACCCTTTGCATGTGCATAATCGATCATCCTTCCGTAAGCAGCAATCAGATCTTCAGCAACCTGAGCGGCATTTGCACTATCTATTGTCTGCCCAAGATCATTAATTCCTTCCAGGATAATTAACCATCTTACACCATTCTGCTGCAGAATATCGCGATCAAACCGGTCAAGAGCTGAGGGTCCCAGGCAATCACGAAGCACACAGTTTCCACCTATCCCCAAATTGAGAACACTTACATGTTGAGTTCCGGGATTTTCAAGAAGACGCTCTGATAATACATCCGGCCATCTGTTTTGTTTGTTGGTATCCGAGCCCCGACCATCGGTAATGGAGTTGCCAATAATTGCAACAGCCGCCGCAGGCTCCGGCACTTTCACATCAATTCCGTTAATGATATACCAATGGTCAGTTGGAGTAGATCCATCGAAATCCACCGATGAAGTCATATTGCCAGGAAGCAGGTATGAAGTTGTACGTGATCCGGGATGGCCAGTCACTGTGGCAGATGTTTGCCCAAAGCAGATTGTTATTGATAGATCCATCCGTGAATGCAAATTAAAAGAAACCGGATCCGATGTAAGTTCAGCCCCCGAGGCCATAGTGCCTCTCGTCTTACCATCAAATTTCAATTTCTTTATTGTGGCCCTATCAATAGAACTGGCTCCTGTGGAGGCTGCAATTTTAACAGATTTCATCGTGACAGGGCTTGTGCTGAAGGCATTTGAAAATCTTACCCTCAGGCTATCACCTCCTAATGAAACCCGAACAACCTGCCTCAACGAATTGTTGGTCAAACCCGGTGAAGGAGTCATATTACGGGGTTCTACAAGCTGGGGTGCCGAACTCCAGGTTCCTGCCCACACTTTTGCCGGGGCAGACTTTGATTGACTAATGGCGCCTGATGAAATCAGCAATAAGCACGCCGTTAATACACCCGGAAATGAATGATGTAAAAAACAGGAAATTCTGGATAATATTTTTTTTATCATCATGTTGAATTTAAGCGTTTCACCATCCTATTTAATCCATTATAGTGCTTACCGGACACTTGATGCAGCAGTGGCTTAGCTCCTATCGGGCTTATTTGCTTCGAATCTCAATCGTTGATGCTTTCAGATCAGGTGATTCCGCTGTTACTGTAATCGTTCCCGGCTCACCTGCCCTCGAGCGGACAATAACCAAAGCCAGCCCATTGAAAGCATCTCTTTCATGGGAAGAAAAAGATACCATATTCATCGGGTCTCCATTGTCCGTGGCTTCAATCTCGCCGGGACCTTCCATGCTAAACCTGATTGGATTATTTGTTCGAGGCACAATAAGTCCATCTTTGTCAGTTATCTCTACAGTAATGAAGGACAAATCTTTTCCGTCAGCTGAGATTTCCACGCGATCAGATGTAGCATGTAATAGGGTGGCTTCACCGGTTGTTTTCACAACTTCTTCTGCCCAATTCCTGCCATCTTTATAGGCCACCACTTTCAATTCACCCGGTTCATAAACCACATCATCCCATCGCAGACGATATTCGTATTCGCCCTTTTTCTTTTTACCCAGTGATATGCCATTCACGAACAGCTCGGCTTCATCGCCCGAGGTAAATACATGTACCGGTGTTACTTCACCAACCCGCTCCGGCCAGTTCCAGTGAGGCAGAATATGGACCATGGGCAAATCGGGGCGCCAGTGCGACTGATACAGGTAATAGCGGTCTTTCTTAAATCCGGCCAAATCGATGATTCCAGTGTAGGAACTGCGCGCCTGATAGTATGGTGTTGGTTCTCCGAGGTAATCCCAGCCGTTCCAGACAAATTCGCCGGCTACAAACGGATGACGATCAATTGTCCCAAACACTTTGTCGGCACTTGAACCAAAATCAACCGCATAGAGTTCATACGAACTTATCTGGCAGGTCTTTGAGTCTCCTCCCACACCGTCGCGTACCGGTGAACTGACAGTTTCAGATACCGGGAATAGATAAATACCGCGGCTACTCAATGCCGATGCCGTCTCGGCGCTAAGAATAACCTTATCAGGGAATCTTGTATGAAATGCATCATATTGCGGAGTCGTACGAATACGGTCAGTACCTTCAAACATCGGATCCTGACGAATGCCTTCCCCCTGGTAATTCAGACCAATAATATCCGGTACTTCAGGCAGCGCCATAAAAGGTTTTGCAAAATTCATTGCAGTAATTGTATAGCGGCTTGGATCTTCTTTCTTTACAAAATCGTACAGCCGCTGAGCTACACCGGCACCTGCCAGGGCAGTATATTGTTCTCCAACTTCATTCCCAAAACACCAGATAACTACTGAAGGACAGTTCCTGTCTCTGCGGATAAAGGCCCGTGTATCAGGTTCAGCCCAATCGGGAAAAATGAGGTGAAAATCGTATGGCGTTTTTTTCTGTTCCCACGAATCAAATATTTCGTCTATCACCAGGAAACCCATCCGGTCAGTCAGTTCAAGCAACTCCGGCGCCGGCGGGTTATGCGCCATCCGAATGGCATTACAGCCCATTTCACACAGTATTTCCAGCTGGCGTTCAGCTGCACGTGTATTGAAGGCTGCGCCTAAAGCTCCCAGGTCGTGGTGATTGTTTACACCTTTAATAGAGATGTGCTCACCGTTGACAAGAATGCCTTTGTCAGGGTCAAACTCCAGTGAGCGGATACCAAATCGGGTTTCGTAAGTATCTATCGGCTTTTCATCTTTCAACACTGTTGTTACTGCAACATACCGGTTGGGCTTCTGTGTTGGCGGTGGCCCCCAAAGCTTCGGGTTTTTAATTTTAACCGAAGATTTCACTTTAGCGCTTTCACCAGCTGCCACATTTGTTTCCAAGGGTGAAAAACGGACAACGGCATCACTGTTCATTTTACCTTCATCATCCAAGGCATAAACCAGCGTATTGATTTTAACTGCTGCATCCGATTGGGAACTGTTGTCGATACTCACTTCCAGGTCTACAGTTGCCGATGTGTTAGTGATATCTCTTGTCGTTATATAAGTCCCGTATTGAGCAACATGCACCCGATCGGTTTTCGTAAGCCATACATTACGGTAAATACCACCACCGGGGTACCAGCGAGCCGAATAATTGGGATTATCCAGACGAATTGCCAATTGGTTGATCCCGCCGGGGACCAAATAAGGTGTCAGATCAAGCCGCCATGAGGCATAGCCGTAAGGCCAGCCACCAACCAGCTTACCGTTAAGCCAGACCATGGCATATGACATGGCTCCGTCAATATCAAGGAAAACTGCTTTACCGGCATCCGAGGCCGGAATATCAAGTTTCCTGCGGTACCATGCCACACCGTTGACGGGTAAGCGACCCATACCGCCTCCAACTTCCGGATTCCATCCTGTTTGAAAGGGCCCTTTGATTGCCCAGTCGTGCGGCAGATTGACCTTCTCCCATGCATTGTCATCAAAATCAGCCTGCACAAAGGGGAAATCGTTACCAGGATTGCCCGCCGGACGAATATGTTTTTGATCCGGATCTTTGATGAAGTTATTTGCAGAAGGCAAAATCCATGGTTTCAAAACCGCTTGTTCTGTCTCCGCTATAACAGCTTCTGTTGGTTTTGAGTCGGCCTCTTTCGTCTCATTGAGCTCCGTCACCTCAGGCCGAACATTATATACCAGATTGTCGGCAACTGATTCTGTTTCGTATTTATAGAAACTCCAACCATCGTTGATCGAAATTCGTTCTCGTGTTACCTCATGCATTTCTCCCTTTGAATTACATGAAAAACCCATGACCAAAGAGAAATAGACAATAAGTCTTATTCCATTTAACCGAAAAGTGTCTTTTGAAAGCATGTTATCCATATTTAATTTAACAAAACAACCACACACACAAAAAAGACCGGCTAAATCGGCCTGGGATCCATTCATGACTGATTAACCCTTCTGTTCCTGTAAATGCAGTTATGGTCATCGCAAACCTTGCATTGATATGGTGCAAATCTTATTTCTTTTCCAATGCCAATAATTCCGCTTACAGATTTCACTGGGTACATCAGGGCAGATTCGGTAAGAGTAATGCAGCAATAATTGTCAGGATAAAATCTGAAAAGAGTATGTTGCTCAGATACGTTCCACCCGCAATAACCGGGGCTGAAGCGATTGGATATATGTTTCCCTTCTTCAGCCATCCGCACTTTCAATTCTTCCTGCAACCGATCGGCAGCAGCCTCGACGATCTCAGATCCGACAACATCATAAATGTATCCTCTCAGCAGATCATCATTCTTCATGCTCTCATGACTTTTTTCACCTATCACCTCCCCGGCGGTGCAGATAAAAATAGCTATCTCGTCGGATTTTTTTATCTGATTGAATATGATCCCTTTAAGATTAAATTTCGCCTCACCGATAGTAAGCGATTTTTCGCCGTTATCAAGGGAGATATCATGAAAGATCTTATATTCTGCTTTTGCATCTTTCAGAGAAGATAATTCTTGAATTACTTCTCTTAGAATCGATGAAACCGGTTCCGGGGCTTCACCGGCTTTATAACCCATGGTTAATTCTATCAGTTGATCTGATGGCAGAAGTTCATTGAATGTGTAGCTGAACTTTGTGCTTTCCATTAGTGTGTGTCCCGGATTATACCGGCATTTGTTAACTGACATTCAGTTATTAAACTCTTTGCGAGGTTCTCTGGTAATGCTCAATGAATCTGATTGCGTAATCATCACGTGCCAATACCAGGTCTGTTGCACGGACAAGACCTGCAATTTTTTCCGGATTAGCGATGGGACATGTGAGTCCGCTCATAATAGATAATGCCATGAAAGCGTTGTTGATATTCTCGCGGTTGGGCAGACCGAATGAGATATTGCTTGCTCCCTGGGTGATATTCAGTCCCAGGTTTATATGAATGAGCCTGATTGTTTCAAGGGTTACATTGCAGGCATTGGGGTCAGCGCTGACAGCCATGGCCATGGGATCTATAATTACATCCTCAGCCTTCAGCCCTGCTTTTAGCGCCCTCTCAAGTATCTTCTCCGCTATTTTCAGCCTTTTCTCCGGGTCATTTGTAATTCCGTTATCGTCAAGCACCAGTCCTATAATAGCTGCTCCGTATTCCCTGGCAATAGGCAGGAGTATCTGAAGAGAGGCCTCTTCAGCGCTGACGGAATTGATGAGGCACCTGCCCTTTGCAACTTTCAGTGCAGCCTCTATAGCCTTTGGATTCGGGGAATCAAGACATAACGGAATATCAAAAGAATCCTGCAGGGCTATGACTGCTTCCGGAAGCAGCTCTTCATCAACTACGCCGGGAAACCCTACATTTACATCAAGAACATCGGCAAGTGCATCAATCTGCGCCTTCGCCAGTGTGAGCATGTATTCAAAATTCTTCTCCTGAAGGGTGAAAACCAGTTTCTTTCTTCTTGTTGGATTAATGGACTCACCAATAATTACCACCGGCCCTTCTGTATCTATAATAACTTCCTTCGTCCTCCCTCTAAGAAATGTCCTCATCTACTATAATTTAGAAACCTACCGCTAAGGTAAGCAGAGTTATGAATTTGCCAGTGATTTGAGATACTCTACGGCTCCCTGCGGGTCGGGGGAGTAAAAATCAGCTCCTATCTTTTGACAGAAGTCTCCTGTAACAGGAGCTCCTCCAATAAGTATCCTAAGATCAGGATGCTTCTCCTTCAGCGTAGCTACAGTCTTTCTCATATTTTCCATTGTTGTGGTAAGAAGGGCCGATAATCCCACAACAGCGCCCGGGTTCTTCTCAACAGCCTGGATAAACTTGTCAATACTTACATCCACGCCAAGGTCTTCTATCTCCCATCCGCCTCCCTCAATCATCATTGCAACAAGATTCTTCCCTATGTCATGAAGATCTCCGGTAACCGTGCCTATTATGAATTTTCCCTTTCTTTTTGTCTGGCCGTTAAGGTAATATGGCTTAATATGGATCATCGAGCTGCTCATGGCTTTGGCAGCCATCAGCATCTGGGGAACGAATATCTCATTCCTGCTGAACTTCTGCCCTACCCTGGACATTGCAGGTATTAGTGCATCCTCGAGTATTTCCCCCGGGCTTATGCCCTCCTCAAGAGCATTTCTGGTAAGTTCAAAAGCCCCCACCTGATTCTTCATATCAGGCGGATATGGTGAATTTATATCAACCTTACCGAACTCTACACACATCGACAGCTTTTCAAGAAGCTCAGTCATATTAAAAATTTATTACGGTGAAATATGCCTGCTTCGGTACAAGGTCAGTATTGAAGAGCAGGGGATAATTTTTTCTTCCGGAAACAGGAAAGTTGTCGAGCCAGGTGTGATTGTCTGCAAGACCCCAGAGAGTTACACCTGTGATAACGTCCTTATATGACCTGAAGAGTGTGAAAAATCTCCCGTAAGCCACAGCCTGCGCCAGTGAAAGAGCAGATGTGTAATCACTCTCAGGGTCGCTGGTTTGCGGATATACTGATACGTCCATTTCGCTTATTCTCAGTTCTATGCCCAGTGATTTATACCTGTCCAGGGCGTCTATGATAAGGTCATTTGAAGGTGCGTCAATATTCCAATGGCCCTGCAGCC
>Ga0307376_10002940_pt1 | contig 16161 bp, 14 predicted proteins | sample TR2MG_FD_202536 | JGI IMG/M metagenome (GOLD analysis project Ga0307376, IMG submission 202536) | Soil microbial communities from Risofladan, Vaasa, Finland - TR-2 | ecosystem: Environmental > Terrestrial > Soil > Coastal area > Acid sulfate soil | place: Finland: Risofladan, Vaasa | collected...
CTGTCCGGGGCAGAGGAACGCCGGGATACCCTCCAGCAGACCGCCCAGGGCCGCGCCGCCCTCCAGGAACGGCTGGCCGCCTTCAAGGCCGAACGCGCCGCCCTCCGCGAAAGCGCCATGGCCAGCGATCGCCTCTCCAACAGCTCCAGGCGCGTCGCCGCCGCCGCACGCGAAGGCGCCGACGGCTTCGAGAAGCAGGCGCAGTCCGCCATCCGTGTCGGCAAGGCCGTCGCCGCGGCACACCTCATCGCCGACGGCATGAAGGTCACCGCGGCGATCATTCGCGGAGACTGGGAATCTCTAAGCGACACCATCCACCGCCTGCCTTTCGGGATCGGACAGGTCGCCCAGGCGACCGAAGACCTGCTGACCACGGTCGGAAAGGGATCGCCAACAGTAAAGGGTGTTGCCGGGCTCATATCACCGTTGGGCACCATGCTCGGAGAAAAGAGAGCCGAGGAACTTGCCGCGACGGAAAAATGGCAACAAGGCGTCGCCGGCCAGGCCGGTTATGTCGCCGGGATGACGCAGCTTGGACAAATCCGCCAAAGGGCGACCTTCGCGGCCCGGCTCGCCGGCATGGACGAGGAGGCCGCGCGGCGGGCCCAGGCGCAGCAGCGGCGGGATGAAATGCTGGCGAAAGTGGAAGCCACGCCAGGCAGCTCCGCCGCTCGCCGGCAGGCCTCCGATGCCGTCCTGGCCGAGTTCCGCGCCACGCAGGACAGGATCGACGAAGAGCGGCGGCAACGCCGGGCGGACGAGATGCGGAGAGAAGCCGAGGAAAACGCCCGGCAGGAAGAGGCCGCCGCCGAGGCCGGATGGGAAGCGACCCAACGGGCCTGGCAACAGGAGGAAGAGGCCGAGAAACAAAAGGCCGAACGCCGGATGCGGCTCGAGGCCGACACCGCCGCCGAGATCGCGAGACTCCGCGTCGAGACCACGAAAACGGGCATCGACCGCGAGATCGCCCTGCTCGACCTACGCCGACGAAAAGAGATCGCCGACGCCAAAGAGGCCGGCGCCAACCTGGCCGCCATCCGCCAGAAGTACTCCCTCGAGGAAAGGCTCATCCGCCAAAGAGGCGAGACGGCCGGCGGGGGCAACCGGGCCGTGCCCGCCGTCGAACGAGGCTTTTTCACCTACGCGCCGCCCGGCGACTACTACCGCGGAGAGGCACAGGCCGCGGCCGCCACCGCCAAGGCCACCGAACGGACCGCCAAGGCCGTCGAGGACCTCAAGGACCAGGGACTCTTCGTCGATGCCCAGGGCGAGTTCCGCGAATGGCTCAAACAAAAGGGCAAGATCGTCACGTTTTAGCACCCGTTGAAAGCGGATCATGGACAACGAATTATCGACATCGACAGCGACAGCCGAACAGGGACAAGCACCGGCCGCCAAGGCCCCCGCCGTCCTGCGGGTCAGGGCCGGCAGCGACCGCCTCGGGCCCGGCGGGACGCCCGTGAGATGCTTCAGCGTCACCCTCGATAAGCCGGCCGGAGAGGACCTCGGCATCGTCGCGGCCGCCGTGGACCCCAAAGACCCGAGGCGGAAAATCCCCACGCCCGGATCGCCTCACCCCATCCTGGCAGGCTTCGCCGCCAGATGCCCCGAGATACACGCCGTCGGCCTGCGATACAAGGGCGGCGGGATGATCACCGCCGACAGCGGCTTCTACAACGTGGTGGTGCGGTATGAGAGGCGGAGGGCCGGGCCATGAACATCGTATCGGCGACGGAAACCTGGAGCGGCATCTCCTGGGGAGGCGACCTCAGCCAGCGCACCACCGTGCGATGCTTCACCGTCGAGACCGACGAGCCCGGACGCGGAGGCTTCGACTTCCCCGTCACCAGCGGCTCAGTCACCATCCCCGCACAGGGCACGCCACACCCCGACGACCCTGACTTTATCTCCGGCGTGCCGCAGATCACGGCCAGGGGGCCGACCTACTTCGAGATCCGCACCCCCTACACCGCCCAAGGGCTCTCCGGCGGAGAGGAGCCCAACCCCAATATCCCCCCGCTCGACCAGCCGGCCGATGTCTCCTGGGAAGATGAGGAACCGAGCCTGCCCTACGACACGGACGTCACGGGCCAGGTCGTGCAGACCGCCCTCGGGGAGATGATAAACCCGCCTCTGACGCGGACCATTTCCGACCCCGTCCTGGTCATCGAGCGGAACGAGGCGGCGTTCCACCCCGATACCAAGCTCGACTACCAGGACACCATCTGCGAGGAGACTTTCTGGGGGGCGGCCCCTGGACGGGCCCGCATGGGCAAGATCCGAGCCCGAAGCGTCCACGCCGCCACGCCCTACTGGCGGGTCGGCTACCGCGTCGTCTTCCGGATGAACACGCCCGAGGCCATCGCCGACGCCGACGCGTGGAAACGATCCATCCTCCACCAGGGAAGCCTCTACGCCGACGACGACGGGCATATCTTCGAGACGCCAAACGGAACACTGGCACTGCTCGACGAGGACGGCAAACTGGTCCCCAGCGGCGGCACGCCCCACTGGCTCTACTTCACCGAGTTCAAGAACAAGAGCTGGGGGCCCCTGAGCATCAACGACAACGAGATCACCCTGTAGGAGAACATCATGGCCATCGCGGACAACCTGTTCACCGGCGGAGGGGCCAACGGCCTTCTCAACGACGCGGACAACTGGTCGGCGGCACTGGCGGCCGACCAGAACCTCATCTTCCCCGCCGACGCCTCCACGGCGTACACCCTGCGGGGCGACCTGTCCCTGCTGGCCTTCAACTCCCTGGTCAACCAGTCCGCCTGCAACTTCGGCGGAAGCTCCGACAGCACCGCCACCAGCACGCACGACTTCGTCGCCGGCGACGTGACGGCCGGCGCCGACACCATCACCGAGGCCAACCACGGCCTGACCACCGGACAGACCATCGTCTTTACCACGACCGCCGCGGACCCGCCCGACCCCCTCGTCGCCGGCACCACCTACTACGTCATCGTCGTCGACGCCGACACCTACCAGGTCGCCACGAACCTGGCCAACGCCCTGGCCGGCACACAGATCGACCTGACCGACGGCGGCTCGGGAACCCACACCGCCACGTTCCAGACCTACGTCCCCGTGCGGGTCAACCTCGGGTCCGCCGACGGATCCGCCACCAACCTGCTGAGCGACTCGGGCACCGGCACGCGGTACTGGAATATCACCAACTCCGCCAACGCCAATATCATGGGCCGAGGCACCGTCGAGATCGACGGCATCGACAACGACGCCCTCCGCGTCAACGGAACCGGCACCGTCACCGTCGGGCCCAGCGTCGCGACGCCCGCCGAGTTCGACATAATCCCGCTGATCGGCGGGACCGGCACCGTCTACCTCAAGAACGTCACCACACAGGCCGCCGCCGCCGTGCCCATCACCCTGATCACCGGGTCCGTCAAACTGTACACCTACTCGCGGCTGGCCGCCGTCTACCAGTCCGGCGGAACCTGGCGGCACTACGACAACGGCGTTGCGACCCACCAGTCCGGAGTCGTCGCCGCGATCTACCAGAAAGCCGGGACGCTGTACTACAACTCCGTCGGAGCCCTGACGGCCCTGGACGCCTACGGCAAGGTCGATTTCTCGACGGAGGACCTGCGGGACAAGACCGTCACCACCGGCAAGTTCTACAAGGGATCCAGCCTCCTGGACCCCAACGGAACCGTCACCTGGACCAACCCGTTCCAGACGCCCTACTGCTCCCTGCGAGACATCACCGCCGACGTGGGCTCGCACAAGAAATACACCGTGGCGGACATCTAACGGCAAGTAGGAAGGCGAAAGGCGGAAGGCAGAAGTAGGAAGGCAGAAGAAAAAGGCGGAAGTATGAAGGCGGAAGGCAGAAGTCAGAAGTCAGAAGTCAGAAACGGCGAAGCTCTTTACTTCCGCCTTCCGCCTTCCGCCTTCCTACTTCTGAATTGAAACTATGGACGGTTATCAACTCAGCGAGGAGGCGGCGCGGCGGACCGCCGCCGCCGTCCGGAAGGTCGAGACGATGGGGCCGCCTGCGCCACCCGCCGGCGCACCACGCCCCGTCCAGTACAAGCCCGCCTTCTACCGCCTGGCTGCCGACGCCGGCGGCGGCCAGTACTCCGCCTACGCCCAGGCCTGGAACGCCGAGGACGGCGAGCTGGCCGACGTGACCGACACCCACCACAGCGAGTACAACCGCGCCGTGACGGTTTACGACCTCCGCGGACGCTCCGGCGCCGCCGTGGGAGACGCCGGCACCGGCCTGATCGTCTGCGGCTGGAAGGTCTGGGTCAACGGCGAGTGGGTCACGCTGGTCGACGTCGCGAAGGCCACGCCCGGCGCCGGGGAGGCCGCCACGCGGAACTACAGCTACAGGGCCCATATCGTCGCCCCGTGCGACGCCGACAATGACCCGTTCCTGACCATCCCCGACGTGCTCAACTCGATCATCTGGTTCGACCCGGAGATCCGCGACTGCGTCGGCGACGGCGAGGAGGGCAGCGGGTTCAACCCCGCCAGGCACCCCGGATACAAGGCCGCCCGGCTTCGCAGCGCCAACTCGCCCCACCACTGGCGGCTTACCGTCGGCGCTGCCGGCGACGATGAGTGGCTGCCGTTCTCGCTGGTCTACTACGACGAGGACGGGATCTCCTCGGATTACAATTACGGGGGCGACCCGGAGTTTCAGGTCCGCGTGACCAGCGGCGGGGCGCTCGAGTTCCGGATCTACAGCAACCCCGGCGAGACGGCATTCCACTGGGTGCTGACCATCGGCGTGAGGGTGCTCGCCCTGCCGGCCGGAATGGATATGCCCGAGCTGGGGACGTTCGACTGCAGCGAGGTCGACGGCGTATTCGGCTGCGACCACGAGTGGGGCATCCCGGCCGATCCCGACCCCGTCCAGCACCCCTGGGGCGACGGACTCTGGCGGCACCTGTAGCCGGAGGCAATCGGCAACGGACGCGGCTACCGGGCGCCGTCGGCCAGCCTGGCCAGATACGAGCGGATCTTCCTGAGCTCGCCGATCGCCATGCCCAAGCCCGCCAACGCCAGACCCGCCGCCGCGTAGGCGATCCCGGAGAACGCCGCCGCCCAGCCCGCCGCCCAGCCCCATTCGTTGCTGGTTGTAACCGCAGTCAGGATTCCCATCGCGACGGCAAGCAAGCCAAGCGCGGTGACCAGGAGGCCGACAACCTCGATCATCCAGATCAGCCCGCCGCCGTCGCGGCCGCCCGTGCCCGGGACCGGCATCCCGGCCGTCGCGGCCGGCGCGGCCGGCGACGGGCGCAAGACCGCCGACGCCGCGACGGGGGCCGCATCCGCCCGCGGACGCGGAACCTCCACGGGGGTTCGGCACGTCGGGCATACCTCGATCTGGCCGGCGCGGGAACCCGGCGCCTCGATCACCTGATGACAACTCCGACATTTGAATGCGATCATGGCTCTATCTCCCTGATGATGATTATACGCCATTTTGCCCGGCTGGCAAGGGGTAGAAAAAAATTGTGCAAAAATGATAAACAGGCTCTTGACGGAACCGGAAACGGCCGATATAGTTCACCGTCAACATAGCGAGCAGCGAAGGAATCACGGACGATGCCCATCAAGACCATGATTGAAAAACGCACCCCACGGATCCAGAACAAGGCGGGGACCCTGACGTTCGACCCGGCCCCCGTCGTGCGGGCGATGGCCATCAAAGGGTACACCCTCGACGACGTTGCCCGCCGCGTCGGCAAGAAATGCTCGCGAAACGCCGTCTGGCGGATCACCAACGCCAAGGGCCCCCGGCCCGCGTACCTCCACGAGGTCTGCAAGCTCCTCGGCGTCAAGATCGAGGACTGCTACCCCCTGCCCGAAACCCAAGAAGATAAATGATTACGGGAGATATATTATCGGACCTTAAGAGTGGGGCGGGGAACATAAATCCCGCCGCCGCCATTTCTTCGCAATATCGTACCGGCAGGCCCGTTGGTACCCGTGACGCTCTAGCCGGGGCATGGACCAGCCACAGGTCGGGATGGAGCCTCTCTCCTCGCCAATTTGGGGGGCTCAATCCATGGCCACTTGCGGATCGTGTCCATCGTGCCGCGCCGTCTGGCGCTGGCGGTTCGACGTCCCGATCTCAGACTGCCAGTGCCCAAACACCTACTGCGGCCTGCCACTGGCCGCGGCGCACCCGGCGGCGCCCAGACCGGCCGATAGCCGCGCCTGGCCGATCTACGAGGCCGGGTCCTTCGAGGTCTGCCCCCGCCTCCATCGCGAGATGGTCCGCCGAACGGGCGCCCGCCCGCGGCCTGCCCGGCAGCTCGCCGGCAAGCCGGCAATCAGACCCATGTGCGCGTGATGCCGCGCGGGAGGGCCGCCACGCATGATCGACCCGCGATGCCACCGCTGCCGCGAGCATGCCGACGCCCTGGGCGACTGCCGGGGCCACGAGATGGACGACGTGGCGAGCCATAGCGCCCTGGCGTGCTTTACGCCGACGCCCGCCGCCGGCCCGAAGATCGACGAGCTGACCGGCGAGCCGCTCGTCGAAACCGGCGGCGAACTGCCGGCAGACGAAATCCACACGGGCCCGGAGTTTCCTGTAGGCCTCGTTGGCCGACTCCTTTGCTCCGGGCCCGCCCATATCCGGATGACCGACGAGCAGGCGATACCCCCGCCCGCCGCGGCCGTCTGGGCCGAGCCGGAGACCGAGGCGGCCCCCCCCCACCGCCCGGTCCCGGCCGGCCCGTGTGAGCCGCAGAAACATCGCTGCCGGCTCGGACCGCCCGGAGCTGCCGGTGTGTCATCGGGCCCGACCCGAGGACCAGACTACCGAGGCAGCCCGGCGGCCCGGCCGATCCGCGGCCGGCCGGTCGTGCCGATGATCCTGATGATAACAATGGCGGCCGCCGTGGCCGCCGCGGCCGCCACGGACGGCGCCGCCACCAGCGGGCCGGACGGCGGGCAGGGAACGCACGCCGCCCGGCCTGGAGTTTCGTCGCGACAATCCGCAATCCGCAATCCGCAATCCGCAATCGAACGGCTCCTGGCCGCCATCCGACAGGTCGAGTCCGGCGGGAACGATCGGGCAATCGGCGACGGCGGAAAGGCCATCGGACCCTACCAATTGCACCGCGAGTACTGGATCGACGGCGGAGGCGAGCCCGGGCGATATCGGCTGGACGCCTGGGACGCCGCCGCCTGTAGGCCCGTGATCCTCGGGTACTGGAAACGATACTGCCCGGCCGCACTGGCCGCCGGAGACGCCCGGACCCTCGCCCGAGTCCACAACGGCGGGCCCAACGGGGCACGCAAGGCCGCCACGCTGCCCTACTGGCGAAAGGTGCAAAGACAATTGACAATTGACAGTGGACAACGGACAGCGGACGGACGCGAGGAGGGCCGGCTATGACGGCGATCGCCGCCACGAGACGATCCAGGGCGGCCGAGCTCCTGCATGGGACGAGGGCGGCGGGGCCGGCGGGCGGGGGCGAACGGGCGAGCGACGGCCGGGTCTACCCTCTGCTGCCCGAAGGGACCGCCCCGGAAATCGCCGCCGACATCGCCGAACGAAGGGCCCGGCCGACCACCCCCGAGGTCAACGCCCGGCGCGAGCATGAGCGGATACGGGACCGGCGGGCCTACACGCCCGGCGGGCCGAGCATATATGAGATCTTCTGCAAGCCGCGAGGGATGTCCGCCGCATGCGCCACGTGCGGACGCCACGTGGAACAGGGAGCCAACTGCCCCGGCCGAGACCCCGCCGACGACGCCAGGCTACGCGGGATCCTGCCCGACTGCCACAGCGCATACTACATCGAGATCGGCCCCGCCGGGGAATGACGAAACGGAAGGCGACCTGGCCCCGGCGCGACGATGGGCGCCGGACGCCGGGAGCGCCGGGGCGGTGGATCTTGCGGCAAGGGACAAGGGACAAGGGACAGCGGACAGCGGTCACGCGGGAAAGGATGCCACGATGGGAACGGAATCCGAAGCGGACGCACGGGTGAAACGGCAGCTCTGCGGAGCGTTCAACGAGGATGGCACTCCGCCGACGCCAGAGCCCGGAGCCGACCGCGTCCAGCTCCGCCGGGCAACGGCCGATGATCGCGACGGAGTCGAGACCTTCCGGCCCACGGCCGATGAGCTCGCCAGACTGGCCGACGACGACGAGGAGATCATCGAGTCCCTCCGAAACATGCGGGGAACCATGATCGCCCCGCCCCAGCCCGACGCCGTCGAGACGATGATTGCACTGGAACTGGCCGCCGGGAATATCACGGTCGGCCAGCTTCAACACTTCCTCCAGAACCGCGACGCCCTGAGGGCCATCCGCGGCCGGGCACGTGACCTGCTCCGCGCGAACCGGCCGCCGCAAAACCCGCCGCCGCGGCCGCCGGCGGCGGCCGCGGGCCGGCCGTGCGAGGCGGAGAGGACCTGGCGGATCCGGCGGGCCCAGTGGGACGAGGCGTGGCGGAGCTGGCGGGCCCGCATGCAGGACTGCCGCGAACAGCGACGGCCGGAGCCGCCGGCGGGCACGGCCGACACGCCGCTGGTCACCCTCGGGCCGGGCGGAGACTACCGGCGCCACCTGTGCCCGAAGGACCTCGACGCCGCCGCGGGTGAGATGGCGGCCGGCGGCTGACCGCCATGCGGCCGTACACCAGCAAACTCGCGAGCTTCGACGAGCACGGACTGCGGCGGCTGCTGAGGTGCGCCAGGGTCGGCCTGGCCATGAGGCCGGATAAGGTCCGCCAGCCGGGCCGACGCCTGGTCAACCGGCCGGGCAGCGACGAACAGCTCACCGCCAAACTGGCGGCAATATGGAGACAGATACGCCGTCGCGGATGGATGGAGCGAATCATGGAAGATGAACGCAAGGAAGACGCGGAAACCGAGCCGGACAACGTCCTGGGCATGTGCGGCGTCGAGGGATGCACCGGCGAGGCCCTGCGCGACGGCATCTGCAAAAGGCACCTGCTGAAACTCGCCACGCGGGGCGACCCGGAAGCCGCCGAGGCCGTCCGCCGATGGCACGCCGTCCACGACCGCCGGCCGGAAACGCCGCACGAAACGCCCTGGCGGCATTACCCGAAAGAAGATAGCGGCAAACAGGAGCCGCCGACAACCAGCAGCAAGGAGAACACGATGGCAAACGAGAAAACGTGCCCGCGGTGCGGGCGGACCTTCAAGACCGCCCACGCCCTGGCCTGCCACCTCGGCCACAGCCAGTGCGGCGACAGCGACCGCGAGGCGACCGCCAAACAGCCCAGGCCCCGCAAGAGGCCGTGCGGGATCTGCGGGGTCGAGTTCGACGCCAGGGTCCACAGCCGCCACGAGGCCAAGTGCCGCCGCGAGCGGGGACTGCCCGCGGCCGCGGGAGCCGCCCCGGGCCCCACGTTCCCGGTCCCCCGCCTGGGGGCCCTAAGGGCCGATTCCGCCGCGTCACCGGCCGAACCACCCGACGGGATAGCGGCCGTCGGACACGCGGCCACCCGGCTGATCCAACTCATCGGGCTCGGCGAGCACCTCGCCGACTTCCCCCACCCGGCCGGCCACGTCTTCGTCAATACCACCAACGGCAAGGCCGCCGTCGTCACGCCCGACGGCGAGATCCGGCCGGCCGAGGTCGTTATGGGAGTCATGCCATGAGCGGCGAACCAACCAACGCCGACCCGGCAGACATCGAGCGGCGGGTCATCGAGATCGTCATGCGGCAGTTTTACCCGGAGGATGGCGAGCAGAAGGAGTTCATCACGCCCGCCACGCGGTTCCGCGAGGACCTCGGCGCCGACAGCCTCGACTCCATCGAGCTGATGATGGAGGCCGAGGATGAGTTCGGGATCAGCATCACCGACGCGGAGGCCGAGGCGGTGGCGACCGTCGGCGACGCGGTGGACCTTGTTATGGAGATCGTGAACCGATGAGCAAGAAGAACAAGACGGCGAAACCGCAAGCGGATCTCGATGTGACACCGGGAACCAATCCGCAATCCGCAATCCATGCCGCCTCCGCGGCACTCCTGGCACGGATCGACCGGCCGCGGCGAGACACGCCGAACATCATCGCGCCGGCAGCCGACCCGGAGACCATGGCCCGCGAGGTCGTCGGCGTGGCCGGCAAGGACCTCCGCCAGATCGCCCAGGGGCTGATCGCCGAGGTCCGCGAGCACCGGCACCTCCAGCATGCGAGGATCCTGCTGGTCGTCGTGGGCAAAGAATCCACGGCCAGGGCCATCGAGGCCGGCAAGCGGGTCTCCATCGGCAAGGCGGCCAAGGCACGGCCGCTGGACAGACTGCTGGCGAGCGTGAGGATCACCGACGAGGCCGACGCACCCGCCCCGCGTCGCGCACATTACGAACGCCCCGACTTCGTCGTCCGCCTGAGCCTTGACGCACTCGACGCCATCGGCTGGCCGAAAGAGGCCGAGAGCCGGCCTTTCGCCGCGGCCCTGATCGACCACGAACTGAGCCACTGCGGGGCGAAGATCGCCGGCGAGTTCGTGGCCGTCAAGGACATCACCGACCGCGAGGCCGAGCTCGGCGACGACCACGTCGAAACCTGCCGCGATGTCAAGGACGGCGAGGCGGTCCTGGTCCGCTACTACCACCGCGACAAAGAAGGCAGGATCAAGTGGGTCATGCGAAAGCACGACGTCGAGGAGTTCGCCGGCGTCGTCGAACGCCACGGGCCCTGGCGGCGAGACCTGCGGCTCCTGGTGGACGTGCTGGTCCAGCGCGAGGACCTGCCCCTGCTGAAGGCGGCGGAAGAGACTCGCGAAGAGGACGCGGAGGACGCGGAGGACGCGGAGAATGATGAGGAAGCGGCGTAGAAACGGCAAGTGCGCAAGTTACGCGCAAATTATGAGCAAAATTATTCAGAAATTATGAATGGAAGAAGCGGCGTGAGCAGGCGAGCAAGGATCATGTGGCTGCTGGCCGAGGAATGCAAGGCCCAGTTCTACATGGGCTGGTGGCTGTACGTAAGGGACCGCAACGACGGCAGCAAGAATGACGACGGCGAGTGGGGTTGGCAGCGAGATGAGCACAGGCTACAGGCGATTGAGCAGTTTCTGCGGCGGCTTGGCGAGGCCCCGCCGCCGGCCGAGCGGTACTCGCAGGCCCTGGCCGAATGGTTCGGCCGGACGTACCCGGGCGGGCTGAGAGTTCACATTGACAAGTGGGGCGAGCCGGTAAGGCTCGCCAAAACACAGGAGAACACGATGGGATTCCAGAACACGCGACAAAACATGAAGGCGAGCACGAGCAAAGGCAAGGCGGCGAAACCGCAAGCGGGCAAGAAAGCGGGCGACGGGAAGAGTGATTTTGCGGGCTTTCCGGCCAAGGTGATCTCAAGGGCGATCCGCCACATCAGCCAGGAGAGAATCACGACGATCGCCGAACTCCAACGCGCGATGAACCTGCCGCGCGATGGGGCCGCGGCGTTGTTTGACCACCTGATCGACGAGGGGTACGTCGTGTTCAAGCCCGGCCCCAAGGGCAGCACGGTTGCCGTCATACTGAAAGAGCCGCCGGACGCCGCCGCCGGCGACGGCAGGACGGTGAGGTTCGACCCGGCAAACGAACGGGGCGGCCCCTCGGCGGAAAGGGCCGCGCTCGAGTACCGCGGCAAGCTCTCGGATCTGCCAAAGGGCGCGGAAAGATTCGCCGCCGGAACGTCCTTCGGCTTCTCGATCCGCCAGGGAGACACGGACCCACGGACCGAGATGCCGGCTACGGGGTCGCGGAAGTTCAAGCTCGAAGTCGTCGCGGACGGCTTCGAGGCCAGCCTCGGGACCGCCGGCCGCGGCATCAGACTGGCCAATGACGACGGCAGCACCTTCGCGATCTCGTTCCGGCACTGGAACGCGGTCTACGCGCCCTGCGACCCGGACGTATGGACGCCCTCGGCGGGCTCGGCAGGGTCCGCCCTCGACAGGTCCGGGGCCGACAAGGCCGAACCCGACGGCAGGCCCCTGCGGTTCGACCCGGCCAACCCCTGGCCGGAAAGGACGATCATCACGACGACCGACGGCGTCCGAGGCCGCCTGATCGAGGTCGACATGGAAAACAAGACCGGCACGATCCTCTGGGACCACGGCGTCCGGAAAACGATATTTTTCGAGGACTGGCAAGAAGTCCTCGGCGGGCAGATCGAGTCGGTCGAGTTCCCGGCGTCCGGCCGGGCCGGGCGCCGGCGGCTGGAGTGGAATGAGGGGATCGGCAAAGATGAATGGGAGGCCGAGAGCATCGCTTACGAGGACACCGAGGGCGGGCTGACCTGGCGGATCCGCCCATCGGGCAAGGGCAAAAGCCGGGGCTGGTCCCTATACGCCAGCGACGCGGAACTGCTGGCGGATTGCACCAAGATCATGATCGGCCCATACCTCAGCGTCGACGGGGCCAAGGCGGCCGGCCAAGAGTTCGATGACCAGTTCGGGCGGGACCTGGGCGAGAGCGAGAATCCGCAAGCCGCTCCCGATGCCACATCGGGACGCAATCCGCAATCCAAACCGCCGAAGGCGGACATGATGATGATCCCCGTCGACGCGATCGACGCCAGCCGAAACGTGCGGACCGCGCCGACGGAGCGGACGCTGTTCAGCCAGCGCGAGCTGGCGGACTCCATCGCGGACCTCGGACTGCTCGAGCCGGTGCTCGTGCGGAAGATCCCCACGCCGGGGCCGAGCGGGCGAGGGGCGGCCGATCCCAAGATCAGATTCCGGATGATCGCGGGGCACCGGCGGCTCGCGGCGGTCAAGGCCGCCGGCGAGATATACATCGAGGCCAAGGTCTACGGCGGCGACGCCGATGACCGATTCGAGGCCAAGGCGCGGGCCGCCGAGAACATCATCCGCACCGATCTGAATCACATCGAGATGTCGCGGCTGTTCGCCGTGGACGCCGACGCCGGGCTCACCGTCGCCGAGATCGCCGCGATGCACCACGTCAGCGACGACACCGTCCGGAGGCACCTGGCCCTGCGGCGGCTGTGCCCGCCCGTGGCGACGCTGACCGCTAGCGGACGCCTGCCCGTACAGCACGCCGAGGTCATCAGCCGAGTCGGCGATTTTTTGGGGCAGATCGGCCTGGCGGGCGACGCCACGCGGCTGGCGTGGGATGCAAGGGACGGACGATGGGCCGCTCGCGGCTCGTACAACTGGCGAAGCAAGAGTTGCGAGCCGGCCAAGGGCGAGCCCACCATCGCCGACCGCGATTATATCCTGCCGATGGACCAGCTCCGCAAGGCCGTCGCTGACGCCATGCAGGGCCTGGCCGCCTGCGGATGGCCGATGGCTGAGGAGTACGCCGGACGGCGGGCCTGCCGAAAATGCCCCGACAACACGCAGACCTACGCCGACCAGCCGAAACTATTCGAGGGCATCGAGCCGGCCGGATCGGCCAAGAAGGGCCACTGCACCAACGGCCCATGCTACGAGGCGAAGAAGGCCGCATGGGAAAAGGTCGTCGACCAGCGCCGCAAGGAAAAAGAACGCGAGCAGAAGAAGACCGTCGCCAAGGCGAAGAAGGCCGGGCTGGACGTCTGCGGGGCCGACGGCTGCGCCCGCGTCCTGGCCACGGGCGAGAAGTTGGAGAAGATCGACGGCGTCGGGATGTGCCCGAAGTGCGCCGAGAAGGCGAAGAAGCGGACAGAGAGGCACGGCAACAGCGAGACGTGGCAGTCACGCGCGAAACGGGTCAAGGCGGCGAAGAAACAGTTCCCCTGGACGCCCGAGCAGAAGCTCGCCGCGGCGATTCACAAGCACGGGCAGGATGTGGCGGAACTGATCGCCAAGGCGATCGCCGATGGCACGGCGGGCGGCGACGGCAACTGCGCCAACGTCGCCGAGATCATCCTCTGGGCGCAGGGCGTCGAAGGGGATGGGACCGACGCGCCGAAGGTTTGTCCGACGGTCGAGCAGGTGACCGGGGCGGGGATTCCCGATGCGGACCTGGCCGAGTGGTGGCGGGTTTCGGCAGGGTGGGCGGAGTACTCCTCAGACGAGCCGGGCGTGAACTACGACGGTAAGATCAAAAACGTGCCGCTGCCAGCTAAGCACCTCCAGCGGATCGCGGGACTCGAGCGGATCGCCGCCGCCTGCGGCGTGACCGTGCCGGCCAGGCCCAGCGAAGAAGAAACGGCGGAACCGGGAACCGGGAACCCGGAACCCGTAAAGAAGAAGCGGAAGACGAAGGCCGCCAGCCAGGTGCCGGTAGCCGGGAAGGCAGAGGCCGCGGCCCCCCCACCGCCGCCGGGCAAGCCCGTCAAGGGCACGTGCCGCATCTGCGGCTGCACCGATGACACGCCGTGCGACGGCGGGTGCTCCTGGGTGGACGGGCCGAAGAACACGCTCTGCAGCGCGTGCTTCGACCTGTCCTCGTTCGCCGACATCGTGATCGGCAAGAGGGGCGCCGCGATCCCCGTCATCAACGGCTGCACGGACATCCGCGTCCTGGAGGCCGCCACGGGCTACGGACTCAAGGGCGACTGGCGAAGGGCGGCGGTGGCCAAGCGGATCGCCGCGCTCAAGTGCGACGGCTGCGAGCTCGACGAGTGCGAGGGCGGCGACACGTGCCCGAAGGATGAGGACCTTCTTGACGACGGTTCTTGAACCGGGGCTGACCCTGGCGGCGGGGACACCGGGACCGGGCGGCAGCATCAAAGTTCGGTTGCCAGGACCCCGCCGCCGGGCAGCGCTACGGCGGCGGACCGCAACCGGCACGGAAGTTTGCGACGAGGTCAGGGATGGCAAGGCGGCGACAAGCGGCGAAGACCCCTCGCGAGGCGAAGCCCCCGTCGAGACAGCGCCGACGGCCAGCGGCAAGGCACGACCGCCGCGAGGCCGTGATTCGGATCGCCGGCGACGAGCCCGCCATGTGCTGGCGGATCTGCAAATGGAAAGCCCTGTACGCCGCGCCCGTCGAGCCGGGCAGCGACGCTGAAAAGTACGCGATGATGTACCCCATGCAATACGTGAGGCTCTGGTGCGGTCAGACGACCGTGGAAGGGAACTACGTCGATGCGCAACTGGCGGCGATACTCGCCGCCGGCGGACTGGAGCTGCTTGGGATCGCCATGCAACTCCTGAGAATGGCCGCCTGCCGGGACAGGCTCGACGGGCGGCTGGTCGATCACCTCGGGCTACCGGCGAGCCCACCGCAAATCGCCGTCTCAGTTGGTGCACGCCCTCGACGAATGCAGGCCGCCCTGAAGACGCTCAGCGGCCCCAGGATCGCATTCGTTGAACAGACGCCCTCAGTGGAGGTCGGGACGCCGATCGGCCTCAGGGCGGCTGCCAGGGAGTCCTGCACGCCCAAAGGCGGCGACGGCCGCATGAGGCCAGCCGGTGGTTCGGATGGCCCCCCCGGGCCGGGGAATAACCCCGGGTCGACAGGTGATCGCGAGAGCCGCCAGGCGGGCGGGCAACAACCAGGGACAGCCGGGCCACGCGGAACGGGCGTCGAGCACACTCCGCCGGTGAACGGGCTACCTGCCGCGTGCGGGCCGCCTGGCCAGGCGCGGACAGGCGAAACGGGCACGCCGATCCGCGTTGAGGGTACGCCCAAAGAACAAGAGCAAGAGCAAGGAAAAGGCCCAGAGCAATCGGCAGGGCCAGGATCGGATGCGCCGACAGAAACAAAGATCGGCAGTATGGAGACTAAGCCGCGGGCGCAGGCGCGCAAGGGCACGAGCCAGCCGATCGCCGAGGAGCCGATCGAGCCGACCGGGGCCGACCCCAGGGCAGCGGCAAGCCCGGGCGGGCCCGAGGCCGTGATCGAATGCGACGATGAGCCCCCGGCGAAGGGCAGCAACGCGAACGCCGCTTCGGACCCGCTGACACTGGCGGTCTACAATCGGCTGTACCCTACCGCGCAATTCGAGTCGACCGAGTCACTGAAGGCGAGAGATGGACGCGGACTAAGCATGCGCCAGTTCCGCGGGACCGAGCAAGGGGCGATCGCCAGCGGCATCACGGCGGCGATGGCCGGCAAATCGGCCACCGAGCAATCCAGCCTATGGGCATGGTCTATCTCGGCAGCGGAAGACGTCTACCGTCGGGATCATCGCAAGCGGCGCCGAAAGCCGCTGGGCAGCGTGTGGCTGTGGCGGCTGAAAAAGCATGGAGTCGCCGGCGCTTCGGGTCCTCCCTAAGGGGGCGACACCATGCGGGTCAAAGCGAGG
>Ga0307376_10002943_pt1 | contig 16152 bp, 14 predicted proteins | sample TR2MG_FD_202536 | JGI IMG/M metagenome (GOLD analysis project Ga0307376, IMG submission 202536) | Soil microbial communities from Risofladan, Vaasa, Finland - TR-2 | ecosystem: Environmental > Terrestrial > Soil > Coastal area > Acid sulfate soil | place: Finland: Risofladan, Vaasa | collected...
GTGCAAAAGAATGCAAACTCACTGGTCATCATTAACCGTACTTTTGGGCGAGCCCAGGTATTGGCAGATAGCCTGGCAAGCTACAGCACCGACTCCTCATCAGGCTTGGAGACAGTAAAAACCAAAATCGCTGCTTTGCCCTGGCAAAGCTTAGGCTCCCAGGAAACTTTTAGTCATTGCCACTTAATTATCAATTGTACTACCATGGGGATGAAACACAGTTCGCAAGAAGGACAATCGCCTTTGAGCCTGGAAGTAATTCCCAGGGGCGTCTTAGTTTGTGACCTGGTATATAATCCCTGGCCAACTCCTCTGTTAGAGTTAGCACAGAAGGCGGGGGCTGATATACTTGGTGGTCTACCTATGTTAGTATACCAAGGAGCGGCTTCCTTTAAGTTATGGACAGGGAGGGAAGCTCCAGTAGACATAATGTTTACCAAGGCTAAGGAAATACTGACAGGAGTAAAGGGATGAAGAAAAAGGCAATTATCATTGGTGTAAGCGTAGTAGTGATTGTGGCCATAGTGGTTCTGGTTCTAACTCTGGGTGTCCCCAGCAGACCAGCAGCAGGTAAAATTGCTGTAATCTCACTCGGTGGGACTATTACCATGCAAGATTCCTCGTTGTTCTCTGGTGTAACTATTACTCCGGATTTGGTGAAAGATTATTTAACGAGAGCAGAGAAAGATGAGGCAGTCAAGGCAATTGTACTCCGTATAGAAAGCCCCGGCGGTGAGATAGCGCCCTGCCAGGAAATCCTGTGGGAGATAGAAAGAGTTAAGGAGACAAAACCCATTGTGGTAAGCATGGGGGGCACAGCTGCTTCAGGCGGCTACTATATCTCAACCAAAGCAGACAAGGTTGTCGCCCTGCCCACCACAATGACGGGGAGCATTGGAGTTATCTCTCAAGTAATAAATGTCGAGGGGCTTTTGGAGAAGCTGGGTATCCAGATAGAAACCTTCAAGGGCGGGAAATACAAGGATATGTATTCAGGGTACAGGGAGATGACACCGGAAGAGAAAGAAATCATGCAGGGAATGGTTGACGAGTATTATGAACTCTTTGTAGATGTGGTGGCTGAGGGGAGAGGGTTGAGCAAGGACGAGGTCAGGGATCTGGCTACCGGGCAAATTTATACTGGTACCGAAGCCAAAGAGTTGGGTCTGGTTGATGCACTAGGTGGCTTGGATACAGCCATAGATTTGGCTATGGAACTGGCTGGCATCGAAGTTGCGAGAGTAGAGTATTATCAACCACCTAGAGTAACGCTATGGTCGTTATTAGGGTTTGCTGATGCTATACGAGTGAGACTGTCAGGATTGAGCGCCCAAGATATAATTTTATTGGAAATCTTAAGCCATAACTATAGGCAACCGCTATTTCTATATCAAAGCTAATGGGGCAATTTCGTTTTCTTACTGGTGGTGAATCTCACGGAAAGGGGTTGGTGGCTGTGGTGGAAGGGATGGTGGCTGACCTTCCCCTGGAAGAGGGGTATATCAATAAGGAACTGAAGCGCCGCCAGCGGGGCTACGGGCGTGGTCCCCGCATGAAGATTGAAGAAGATAAGGCAGAAATTATTTCAGGCGTTCGCTATGGGCTCACCACAGGTAGCCCCATCGCACTCTTTGTCGCCAACAGGGATTGGCAAAACTGGCAGGAACAATTAAGCGTTTCTCCGGTAGAGAAAGAAGCCGAGCCTGTAACCCTTCCTCGCCCGGGACATGCCGACCTGGCAGGAGTGACCAAATACAGTCTTAAGGACATCAGGCCCATAATAGAAAGAGCCAGCGCCCGGGAAACAGCTGCTAGAGTAGCTGTCGGAGCTATAGCCCGAAGATTCCTGGAGGAGTTGGGCACTGCTATTCATAGCCACACTGTAACAATTGGCAGTGTTAGCCATGAACCATCAGCCTCGCTCCGCGAAGCAAGCTCTATAGATTGGCAACAAGTAGAAGCCTCCCCGGTCCGTTGTGCCCATGCCGAGCAAGAAAAGGCAATGATGGCAGCCATTGATAAGGCTAAAGCCGATGGGGACACGTTAGGTGGCATTTTCGAGGTGATTGCTACCGGTGTCCCCGTCGGATTAGGCAGCCACGTTAGCTGGGACCGCCGTCTCGACGGCAGGATTGCCCAGGCAATAATGAGCATCAATGCCGTGAAAGGGGTGGAAATCGGAGCAGGATTTGCTTTAGCCGAGCTCAAAGGCTCGCAAGCTCATGATGTTATCGAACCCAGTCCTCCTTCTGTCATTGCGAGCGGAGCGAAGCAATCTCTTCCCTGGCGACATGCCAGTAACCGTGCCGGTGGTATCGAAGGTGGTATAAGCAGCGGCGAGGACATAATAGTCAGAGCAGTAATCAAACCTATTGCTACCCTGGCTAAACCTTTGTCTTCCATAGATTTGCACAGCGGTAAGATAGCCAAAGCTCACTATGAGCGCAGCGATATTTGTGTTGTCCCGGCCGCCGGGGTAATTGCCGAATCCATGCTAGCCGTTGTTTTGGCTGACGCTTGCCTGGAGAAATTCGGCGGTGATAACTTAAAAGAGACCCTGGCAAATTATCGTAATTATTTGAGCAACATATCTTAATTGCTCGACCCCAATACCCCGGTAAATAAAGCGGTATTAGCTATACCGAAGAAGTATTAACAGAAGCCTTTAAGAGGGAATATCATTAATACCACTTTGCCAGCCGGAATGTCGCTCTGCCCTGCCCATCACTCACTCGGTAAGGACTTGATGAACTCACCCACCAGATTGACGTTGGCAAGCTCGTGATTCCATGCTTCCGACGTATGTTCCAAGTAGAACGGATACGCGGTGACGACAATAACCATGTCAAGCTCTTCCAACAAAACAATCAACTGCCCTCCATGCCCCCACGCTAAGTTGAAATGATGCTCGCCTACCCTGGCAGACCACCACTGATAGCCATATCCGACGTCGCGGAAGGAAAGACCCCAGTTTGCCGGAAACCCGCCAGTCACATTGATATCCTCCGAGTACCTCTGCAGGGAATCATGCACCCAGTCGGCTGGAACGACCTGATTTCCCTCGTATTTACCGTCGTTGAGATATAGCAGGCCGAATTTGGCCGCATCTCGTGCCGTCAAGTGCAGGTCTCCACAGCCATTGTTATGGCCCTCCGCGTCCGTGCCCCATTCGCCTGCCTCCACACCAAGCGGTAAGAAAAGATTCTCTTCAGCGTATGCCTTGAGATTCGTACCAGTCGCCCGGTCTACGATAATCCCCAGCCAGTTTGACGATAGATTGCTGTAATTGAACTCGGTTCCCGGATCTGCGATGAGAGGGAATTCTTCTATGAGAGGCGGATAGTGACCCGATAAAAGCCCCTCCCAGAGAGCGGGATCGGTCTCTTCCCAGGGATATCCAGCGCGCATCTGTAACAGATGCCGGATGGTGATCTGCTCCTTCCTCGGGTCAGTTATTTGGTCGGAGACTTCCGGGAAGAAATCCAGCATCTTCTGGTCCACGCTTGACAGATAGCCTTGGTCCAGCGCAATCCCGACCAGCGCCGAGGTATAGCTCTTAGTTACCGATTGTAATCGATCCTTCTGCTCAACCGACCCTTCATTGAAGTAATCTTCAGCTATCAGATAGCTGTTCTTGATAACCAACAGACTATAAATAGTCTCCAGTTCAGCCGCATTGTAATACATTTCCGCCACAAGCATCGGATTCAGTCCCTGTTCTGCGGGCGTCGATACCTCCCAGTCATCCTTGGACAGCGGTGTGTAGTTAACCGCTAGGAAGTCCTCAATCGAAGGGCCGCAACTGGGCAGCGCTGACATGGCTAGGAGCACGATGGTGATTATCAGCAGAGAATACTGACGCCAGTTGAAGCAGCACACGTTGTGCTTCAGCAGGTCTGGCCTCAACCGCTTATCAAATTGAAGCTTCATTCAATAACTCCTTGGCTTCTTGTGACTCATTGGCTTGCTGGGCTTAGCCCCGCCGAATCTGGTAAAAGAGGCTTCTGAAGTCATTTTAGCATAAAGCCCGATCTGCACGACCAGCTTATTATAGGAAATCCGGGTTAGGGGATTTAATCACTGGAGAAAGGGATTTCCTCGGCGTTCGTCGCCGATAGTTGTGGTTGGTCCATGGCCGGGATAGACAATGGTTTCATCAGGCAAAACCATAAGTTTTTCACGAATGCTCTTCATCAGACGTTCGTGGCTGCAACCTGGAAAGTCACTTCTGCCAATGCCGAAATTAAATAGAGTATCGCCGCTAAAGACTACTCCATGCCCGGAAAGACAGATTCCACCAGAACTATGTCCCGGGGTATAAAGGACTTCAAAGTGTAAGTCGCCTACATCTATACGGTCACCGTCCTTGAGTAACCTATCTGGCTTAGGGGGTGACTTAAAAGGGGTGACGCCGAGTGATGTTAGCATACGCATTGGGGCGGAAAATACGAATCCTTTCTCGGCCTCATGAACGGCAAACTGGGCATGAGTCTTTTCTTGAACTTCGCGAAGGGCACCAACATGGTCTATATGGGCATGGGTTACTACAATTAAGGGTATAGACAATCCCATTTGCTGCACTGTTTTCAGAATAGTCGATGCCTCAGCGCCGGGGTCAATAACCATTCCTGTCATAGTTGAAGATGAACCAACGATGTAGCAGTTGGCGGCAAAAAGGCCGACCACTAATGTCTTTACAACCATTATCTTTTCCTGGGGAAATCTTATCGGTGAATTCCTAGCATAGTAACATAATTAATGCTGCCAAAAAATTGCTTGTGCTGGCAAATGAAGTCGTTTAGCAGATTGAATTGCTATTAACAGCCCGTCGCCCCTTGCCATTCTTCGCCCCGGCTTATCGGGGCGAAGAATCTCCTCTTCACTTTGTTGAGACTCAGCGTGACAGAGAACCTATTATACCTAATCTTGGCAAGCCTAGCATGCTGAGACTTTTTGGAATCTGTAAACAGACACTTTATAAGTATCTCTGCTGTTGTTATGGTGAGGCGAACATTGTTCTTTTAACTATGCTGAGGAAATTGCAATTTTTTGCATTTTCGAGTATAAGTGTAAGCACTCTTATGACTACTGTTCTGAGTGTAAGAAATCTGACTAAACAATATAACAATCTTACAGCGGTAAATCGCATTTCTTTTGAAATCAAAGAAGGCGAGATAGTCAGCCTGCTGGGACCCAATGGGGCTGGCAAGACCACAACTATCCAGATGCTCATCGCCCTCGTTTCTCCCACGAGTGGTGATATTGAAATTTTTGGCAAAAATCTCAAGGAGCATCGCGAAGAGTTGCTTTCTATGATGAACTTCACTGGTCCTTATTCTCTTTTACCCTACAATCTTACTCCTAAGGAAGGACTGACTGTGTTTGCGCTTCTTTACGGGGTTCGGGATTATAAAGAAAGGGCGAAGTTCCTTCTTGATGAATTTGATCTTGCCGGCTTGGCTAATAAAAAGATAGGTCAACTTTCTTCGGGTGAGCACATGCGTCTCGGTGTGGCTAAGGCGTTTGTTAACAACCCCAGACTTCTTTTACTTGATGAACCCACTGCCTCCCTTGATCCGGCCGTTGCCCAAGAGCTCCGGGCTAAAATCTTGAAACGCGTCCAGGAATCAAGCGGCGCTGTTCTCTGGACCTCCCATAATATGAGGGAAATAGAAACAGTATCGGATAGAATTGTTTTTCTTTCTCGGGGACAGATTATAGCCGATACTACTCCCCAGACCCTTAAGAAACGCTTTGGCCAGGAAGATTTAGAAGATATTTTTATTACTATTGCCAAAAACCCAACCAGCAAATCTCTATGAACTTTCTACACATACTAGGCATATTCTACAGGAACGTAGTTATTATCCGGCGAAGTGTACCGAAACTATTCTCGCTTTTTGGTTTTATTACTGTTGAATTATTTCTCTGGGGATTTATCACTCTCTGGGTGAAAACTGTTGCTCCGGCTGACGGCAATTATGATTTCATGTTGCTTATTCTCAGCGCCTTTATTTTTTGGTCCATGTTCGACCTCTCTCAACGATCTTTTGGTGTTTCTTTCTTAGAAGAGGTATGGTCGCGTAATATCATCAATCTTTTCGCCTCTCCAGTAAAGTTGAGTGAACTGATTCTGGGATTTGTCCTGATAGGTGTTGCTCAAGTTTTGCTGGCTTTCTTTTATGTTACCCCTCTGGCTTTTTTGCTCTACACTCTCAACATCTGGGACTTGGGGCTTTACATTATTCCCTTTTTTATGAACATTCTTGTTTTCGGCTGGGTGCTCGGTGTGGTGACTATCGGACTCGTTGTCCGTCTCGGACCATCAGCCGATATTTTTGCTTTTTTCATTCCTTTTCTCCTGTTGCCTTTTTCCGCAGTCTATTATCCAATATCTGTATTTCCTCCTTTATTGCAAAAACTCACCTTTGTTCTGCCAACCAGGCATATGTTTGAAGGTATGCGCATAGCTATAACCGAGGGAATAGTTCCCCTGCATAATATATTTTGGGCAAGTGCTCTGAACTTAATCTGCGTTCTTCTGGGATTTCTCTTCTTGTATTGGATGCTTCGCCTTGCCCGAACTAAGGGATACCTCAGCCGCTTAGTCCAGGATTAAACTTGTGCTTCCGTCTCTCATAGCAGCGGCGGCCCTCATTGAAAAATGCCAGCCGAAATTCAAGCTCTCCACTCGTGGTTTACAAACAATCAAGTGCGAATCTAATTCTTGCTCTAATCTGGCTTTTTCAATATACTGACAGAGGTAACTAGATGAAATTGGACAGGCGAATGAACAATCTCATTATCACAGGTTTCTCAGGCACCGGTAAATCTCTGGTGGCTAAAGAAGTAGCGCGGAGATTAAATTGGGATTTTCTTGATACCGATGTTGAAATAGTTAAACAAACCAGGAAGCCTATCGCCGAGATTTTTCGTCAGGATGGGGAGAGCAAGTTCCGTGAACTGGAACGGGAGACGATTAGAAAAGCTTGCCAGCAAAGGCAGACAATCATAGCTATCGGCGGCGGTGCCATAGCTGACCCGCAAAACTATGAGTTGCTTGCCAAAACCGGGGTAATTGTTTGCCTGGAGGCTAAACCCGAGACAATCTATGAGCGATTATTCCAGGAGGCTGTCCATAGTCCTGAGACTGAAGTTCGCCCCCTTTTGGCTACTGATAACCCCCTAGAACATATCAGGCAACTTAAAGCATCCCGACAGCCTTCTTATGCTAAAGCGGATTGGGCAATCCATACTGATGGGTTAAGTGTCAGTGAAGTAGTAGAAGAGGTGATAAGGGCTTGGAGATCGCTTCGTCGCCCCGATTTCATCGGGGTTCCTCGCAATGATAAGGAAAAGGCGCAGAGCGGCATTGACAAAGACATCGCCTACTTGGTAGAGACTGCGACTCAAAGTTATCCTGTCTTTGTTGGCTATGGTTTGTTGGATAAACTTGGTGAGAAGATGAGGCAGGCTGCTCTATCTGGCACAGCCACCATAATTAGCGATAAAAATGTCTTCTCTCTTTATGGCAGCAAAGTTGTGGGAATTCTCAATGACGCTGGTTTTGTAGTTAATTCCTTTATAGTGCCGCCGGGTGAAGAAACAAAAAACATGGATTATGCTATCAAGATTTATAATTTCCTTGTCGGGCATCGAGCGGAGCGAGACGATGTTATCATCGCTCTGGGAGGGGGCATGGTAGGCGACTTAGCGGGGTTTGTTGCTGCCACCTTCTTACGGGGTATGTTCTGGGTACAGGTGCCGACCAGCTTGATAGCCATGGTGGATGCCAGCATCGGGGGTAAGGTCGGAGTTAACCATCCTGAGGGCAAAAACCTTATTGGGGCCTTCTATCAGCCTACCCTGGTTTTGGCTGACCCTCAGACTCTTACTACCTTGCCTCAGCGTGAACTGGTCTCAGGCTGGGCTGAGGTTATTAAGCACGGCATGATTCTGGACAAAGAATTCTTGGAGTTCTTAGAGACTAATGTAAATAAGCTAACGAAGCTAGAGCCGGAGACGCTTGCCCGGGCGGTAGCCTGTAGCGCTGCTATCAAGGCCAAGGTAGTCAATCAGGATGAAAAAGAAAGAGAAGGTAAGCGCACTATCTTAAATTACGGACATACCATCGCTCATGGCCTGGAGACGGCTACTCAGTATAGACGGTTTCTTCATGGCGAAGCAGTGGCCATTGGCATGGTGGGTGCTGCTAAGCTCAGTCAACGGTTAGGTCTTCTGCCTGCAGCGGCAGTAGAACGCCAACAAGCCCTGTTACAGAAATTCGGCCTACCCACGTCGTTGCCAGCGAAGCGAAGCAATCTCAAGTTGAGCCTTGCCGAGGTAAGTAAGGCTATGGAACTGGACAAAAAAATTAAAGGAAAGGCAATTCGCTGGGTGCTGTTACAGGATATCGGCAGAACAGTAATTCGTAGTGATGTGCCTCAAAAGGAAGTGCTAGCTGTTCTCCAAGAGCTAGCAGAGCTGTGATCTCTTTGTTCAATTGAAGGCAAGTCTGTTATAGGCTATAATGACTAGTCCAGAAAAGGAGACTACCTTTGCTTAAAAGCCATAACTGTGGTGAACTGAGGAAAAACCATGCCGGACAAAAGGTGACTTTAGCGGGCTGGGTGCATCGGCGTCGTGACCACGGTGGAAAGGTATTCATTGACCTGCGTGACCGGGAAGGTATAGTTCAAGTAGTGTTCAATCCCCAGGTATCACGAGAGGCATGCGAGATAGCTGGTTCGCTCCGTAGTGAATATGTAATTCAGGTTACAGGAGAAGTTGTTCTCCGCCCTGAAGGGACGGAGAATCCCAAACTGTCTAGCGGAGATATTGAGGTCATAGCAAAAGAGGCTGTTATCTTTAATCCAGCAAAAACGCCACCATTCTATATAAGTGAAGATGAGGAAGTTGAGGAATCGCTTTGCCTTAAAAACCGCTACCTGTACCTGAGAAGACCGAGGATGAAGGGTAATCTTCTCTTACGCCACAGGGCGATAAAGTTCATCCGCGATTTCCTCGACGCTAAGGGATTCGTTGAAATTGAAACACCTATTTTGATTAAGAGCACACCAGAAGGAGCACGGGACTATCTTGTGCCCAGCCGTATCAATCCCGGCAAGTTTTATGCACTCCCTCAATCTCCACAGCAACTCAAACAAATCCTCATTATAGCCGGGTTTGACAAGTACTTCCAGATAGCCCGGTGCTTCAGGGATGAAGACCTTCGAGCGGATCGCCAGCCTGAGTTTACCCAGCTTGACATGGAAATGAGTTTTATCGAAGTAAAGGACATATTACAGCTTATGGAGGAACTTTTCACCTCGCTTGTGGAGACTGTTAGACCTGATATGCGCTTACTAAAGCCGTTTCCCTACCTCTCCTATAAAGAAGCGATGGAGAAGTATGGCACAGATAAACCTGATATCAGGTTTGGTCTGGAGATTAAGGATATATCTGATATCGCCACCGGCACCGACTTTCAAGTCTTCCGCTCAGTCCTCGACTGTGGTGGCAAGGTGAAGGGAATATGTGTCCCCGGTTGTGGTCATTACACTCGCCATCAACTTAATGATTTGATAAATTTCGCGAAGAGCTGTGGTGCCCAGGGTTTAACGACCGTGGCTTTCACAGGCGGGGCAATAACTTTGGATGAGGTAAAATCGGCGGCTGCTAAATACTTAACTCCTCGCCAGTTAGAAAAAATAGCCGGTAGATTCGAGGCAAAGCCTGGTGACCTTTTACTTATCGTGGCTGATAAACTGGAGGTAGTCAACAGGACACTGGATGAGCTGCGCCGCGAGATGGCACAGCGGCTTAATTTAGCTGATGCCAGGCTATTGGCTTTTGTATTTATAGTCGATTTTCCTCTGTTGGACTGGAATGAAGCCACGAATCATTGGGAAACCATGCATCATCCCTTTACTGCTCCTCGAGAGGAAGATGTGTTGTTTCTCGATACAGAACCAGCCAAGGTCTATGGTCAACATTATGATGTAGTGTGCAACGGCTGTGAACTTGGCAGCGGCAGTATCAGGGTTCACAATCGTCAGCTTCAAGAAGAAATATTCAGTCTCCTTGGTTACAGTAAAGAGGAAACGGAAAGCCGATTTGGAGGTCTCTTAGAAGCACTGGAATATGGAGCACCGCCCCATGGCGGTATTGCCATAGGGCTAGACCGGTTGGTAATGTTATTTGCCAAGGAACGGAGCATAAGGGAGGTTATCGCTTTCCCAAAAAATCAGAATGCCGTTGATCTCATGTTGGACAGTCCTTCCTATGTTGAGAAGCACCAGCTTGACGAATTAAACCTCAAGCTAAAGCATGAGATTCTGCGTCACGATGAGAAAGAGCATGGTACATGAAAGCAAGCACAGAAAATTTGGGGAATTGCCAGGCAGTTCTTACTATTCAGGCTGAAGCCAGTGAGTTAGACAAATCGCTGAAAGAGGCTTATCATCACCTGGTTAAGGAGGTATCCATACCTGGTTTCCGCAAAGGAAAAGCACCGCGAGCCGTTCTGGTGCAGCACGTAGGAAAACAGAGTTTGTTGCATGAGGCGCTGGAGCATCTTATACCACAGCTTTATAGGCAAGCGATCGAGTCTCAAGAGCTCGAACCTATTGCTAGACCAGAAATAGAAATTATTCAAACTGAGCCTTTGGTTTTCAAAGCCATAGTGTCACTCAAACCTGAAATTAAGCTTGGCGATTGCCATAGCATAAGACTGGATCCCAGCCCCGTAGTGAAAATCACCAGGAAAGAAATTGCTGCTGCCATTGATGAGTTCCGGGAAAGACAAGGGGCACGGGTGCCTGTAGACCGCCCTGTTGAGCTGGGTGATTTAGTTACCATAGACGTAGAAGCCAGTGTGGATGGAAAACCCTGGTTAAATCACAAGGGCGTATTATATGAGGTGGATAAGGATTCACGTTCACCTGTGCCTGGATTTGCCTCTCATTTGCTGGGTGCTGAGAAAAATAAAGAAATCAACTTCAATTTGACTATTCCTGATGACTACCCCATTAAAGAAATGTGTGGCAAAGAGGGTGCTTTCAAAGTCACTGTTACCGAAATAAAGGAAAAACAGTTGCCAGAGCTCGATGATGAATTGGCTCGGAGTGCCGGCTATGATAACCTGGCGGCTATGAAGAAGAAGGTGGCTGCTGATTTAAGAGCCCAATCTGAAGCCAGGAATCGCGCGGAGTTAAGGCAAAAGGCACTTGATGCTCTGGTCGAAATCAGCGAAGTAAGTTATCCCCCTATTTTGGAGGACGAGGAAATCATGGCGCTTCTTAGAGATGAAGCGCAGCGCCTGGGTTTCAGAGAGTTAGCGGAGTACGTAAAGAAAAGTAACAAAACGGAAGAAGAACTTAAACAAGAACTTCGCCCTGTGGCGAAAAAGCGGCTTATTCGGAGTCTTGTTCTGGAGAAATTCGCTGAGGAGGAAAAGATTGAAATTAATTCCTCGGAGGTAGATAATAAAGTAGGTGAAATTGCCAATGGTGCCGAGGATAAGGAAAAGGCGACGCAGTTCTTTTCACTGCCTCAAATAAGGCAATCAATTGAACAATCTCTGCGTATGCAGAAGACGATGGACCGACTATTACAAATAGCTATTGGCAATGGCAAGGTTACAACAAAGGAGGAATAATGGAAACAATATCTCAAGTGATAATTCCTACAGTGACTGAGACCAGTGCTAGGGGTGAACGTATTTTAGATATATATTCGCTCTTGCTAAGAGAGAGAATCGTTTTTTTGGGCACGCCGATCAACGACCAGATAGCCAATCTTATTATTGCTCAACTCCTCTACTTAGAAAGAGAAGGCCCGGAAAAGGATATAAACCTTTATATTCATTGCCCTGGGGGCATTATCAGCGCTGGCTTAGCCATTTACGATACTATGCAGATTCTTCGCTGCCCTGTATCCACCATTTGTGTTGGTTTGGCAGCTAGCATGGGCACCGTGCTTCTTTGCGCCGGGACTAAAGGAAAAAGGTACGCTTTAACCAACTCGACTATACATCTACACCAGGCAGTTGGCGGTGCTCAGGGGCAGGCGGCGGATATCGAAATTGCCGCCAGAGAAATTATGAGGATGCAGGAAATGATACGTAACATCATAGCTAAGCACACCGGTCAGCCAGTAGAGAAGATTGCCCACGACACAGACAGAGACTTTTATCTTAGCGCTGAACAAGCAGTGGAGTACGGCATTGTAGACGAGATACTTAGCAAGCCACCCAAGAAATAAAATGGATGCGCTACCTCTCCCTTCGAGAGAGGGGTTTCATAAGGCATTGGTTTCACTGTTTTGATAGGTGAGATGATAGTAGACTGGATAGAGGCAAGTGCTACGGTTTATGCCGCCGGTGAAACGTTTGGCGGGTTGGGCAGAGGGGGCTTGATTGCTGTCATCGTTATTTCTGTGATTGCTATTGTCACCTTCGTGTGGATCTTCCGTGAGACCGGAAGGAGGGATTAAGTAATTTATATTAGCCCAGTTGGGCAGCTTCCTCTCTAACCAGGAGTCGGATTCTTTTATGGATTTCCAGTGCAGTAGTTACGTCCTTTGCTCCAGCTAACCAGTGAAACCACACTCTATCCTCTGTGCCTCCAGTCTCCTCCCTTTCCTTAACCACCCTTTCAACAACGTGGCGACCACCTTTCTCCCAGGCTTCCAAGACCAGCCATAAGTCAGATAAGCTTACCGACGCCAGACCCAGAGTGGAATGGGGCAAGGCGTACTCATTAGAATTGAAAGCAATGGCTAAGCCACCTGCTTTATTCACAGCCCGAAGCATTTTGAAATCTGTGATGCTATCCCCTACCACCGTCCAACGGGAAAGAGGTTTTCCCATCCTGGTGCTAAAGTTCTCCAGTGCCTCTACCTTGCGCCTCCCCCCTACTGGTTTCACCTGACCTATAATTCTTCCCGAACTTGTTTGAGGCAATTTCTGCCAATAAAAATAGTCCAGATATTCCCTTATTCTAGTATCGTCAGTAAAAGGATTAAGATTCACAATTTCGTTTTCTATTTGCTCCAGTAAGGCAAATTCATCCTGGCTTAATAGTTGGCGAATCTGCGCTAGGGGAAAGGAAGTGCAAGCTACATTCTCACCGGGTATGCCCACTCTCTGTGTGATGGGGAAGGCGTATTGTTTGTAGCTAGTACTGATACAAAATATGTCCCACCCTCGAGATTTAAGTTTGGAGATTAATTCAGTTGCCCCTGGGGTTAACCCGGCCTTTTGCCCCATAGCAACGATTTGCTCCTCTTCTATTCCATGATAAGCAAGGAAAGGAGTGATGAGAGCAAGTGTGTCTCCCGGCTCGTAGTCAGCCCGACCTTCTAAAGTCAGCAAATCATCATAACGGCTGATGACTTCGAAAATCTTGCCGCCACGGGGGAATAGCTTCATCAGTTCATAGGCATTATCTTGGGGAGCTAGGGGTCCCTCCAAGTCAAAGCAAATCAGGTTCATCTCAGATTCTTCTTCACCTCCTCATCTATCTTGCCACTAAGGTTGTAGCCACTGATTAACTTTCCTTGGGCATCAATTACTCTCCCGTCCTTTATGCCGACCTCGCCCCGGCTCAGAGATTTTAATGTCAAGATGATAAGAGGAAATTCTCTAGCAAGTTCGTGCTGGCGAATAAGCCGAAACAGCATGTCTTTGTTATCCATCTGCCAGTCTTCAGCGAAGGATTCACCCTTAATAGAGAAGAGGCAGTAGCTAACCGCCGGACCTCTATCCAGTTCAGGGGTAACCAGGTGTATCATTGCTCCGGCTGTGTCGGCTTTATTTTGTATCAACGTCCAAATTACCTCCTGCCAGCTACCCGTAGGTCCACCGGGAGGTGCAGGATGAAGATTAATCATATCGTATTGCTGACATAGCTCTTCGCTCACGATGAGCATATAGCCGGCAAGAACACAAAGGTCAGGAGCAAATGGTTCAATCTTCTTGTTTATCTTTCTATCGTATTTGATGCGCCAATCTTTTTCTTCTCCGCCAGTCCTGAACTTCTTGTGAGATAAACAGACAAGAGGAATATTATAGCTCCGAACAAGCTCAAAGAACAGGTCGCTCTCCTTCGCCTCGCCAGGTTCTCGATTGCTAAAAACGAAGCTAATTTTTCCATTAATATCGCCGCTGCATGTCTTATCCTGCACAGCTAGCAAAAGCTGTCGGGCAGCTTTATCTCTTCCCGTGGAAAACCAACCAATGTTTAGCAAGAGCCCGCTTTTCCCTCCGCACTCATGTCACTTTGAGCCCTTCGCTTTTTGTCATTAGCGAAGCAGTCTCCCAGCGCTCAGTGTAAACTCCGCGAAGAATCTCCCAATACATGTTTCCTGATCCTGGCCCACGTGCTAGCAAAATGAGCTAAATAGCTGGATTTTTGCCCGAATATTTTGCCCTGAGCTAAGGAATTTAGGAAATCGTCAGGTCCATTGAATTCGGGCATTTCCACATATGCTCGGCCAATTTCGACCAGAGTATGGGCATCGCTGCCAGCGCTGGCAGCCTTTCCCTGCTCTTCGGCTAGTTTCTGTGCTCTGGCGACGCTACTGGAAAATGGCGTACGAGAATTAAAAGTTTCGATGATATCAACCTGAGATATGACTTCTGTTGATGTTAGTTCCTTATAATGTCGGAACGGAGACCTGCCAAATGGGTGGGGAATAGCCACTAGCCCGCCTTGGCTTCTGATTCGAGATATTGTTTCTTGGGGAGACAATCCTCGGGAAACTGCTTCACTAAGAAAAAGCCCCATTATTTCGCCCACAGGCGTTAAGATTTCCTCAGCAACGATTACTTTAAACGGGGCGAATTCCCTTAACCTTAATGCGCCAGCAATGGTGTTGTGGTCAGCTACAGCAATACAATTTATGCCTAGCTCGAGGCAGCGCTCGACTATTTGTTCCAAAGGTGAGAGGCAATCTATAGAATAGCAGGTGTGGACATGTAAATCAGCTTTTATCAATTACCTTACCTATCCTGTTATTGCCCATAGGTCGTTCCGCGCCTTGTCCATCTTGGCATCCAAATTTTTATAGTTGCCCCGATGCAATTGGACAACTACATTTCTAAACAGCCCTGATTATACCAGATTTCTTAAAGGTTGCAGCTAAATTCGTTCAGCATCAGTGTGTTAAGACTTCTGGGGAAAGGAGCCAGCATTACTAATAGGTAAAAAAGGCAAATCAAGCGGTATTAGCCTGCTTTCTCTTGATATTCCCTGGTGCGTGTATTGACCTTGATGATGTCGCCTGTATTAATGAAGAGAGGAACTTGGATGGTTACCCCTGTTTCCAGCTTAGCTGCTTTAGTGCCTGCTGTTGCCCTGTCCCCTTTGAAGCCGGGCTCTGTCTCTTTAACCTGAAGCTCCACAGAATTAGGTAGCTCTATAGCCACTATGTCTCCCTTGCCGGTCAGAATCTCTAGCAGCAGCCCTTCTTTTAGATAATTTGTGCCCTCTCCTATTTGAGCTGAGGTTAACATAATTTGCTCGTAACTCTCGTTATCCATGAAATAGTAAATGTCGCCATCGTTATAAAGGTATTGGATAGGACGGTGCTCCAGAAATACTGGTGTGACTTTGTCCCCGGATTGGAAATTCCGTTCGGCGACATTCCCGCTACGAACATCACGAAGTTTCAACTTGACTACAGGCTGCCTTTGTTGCATCTTAACGTGTTGATATTCTAGAATCTGATATATTTCGCCATCCAGCTCTATAGCAGCTCCCTTTCTTAATTCTCCGGCATCGATCATAGGATGACCTCCATGTTTATTATTAGGCTGTTTAATTTTGCTCTAGCTTTGGACTCAAATTTGTCTTGGCTGTCGCTGAGATTCTTCACCTCAAAATTCTGTAGTGCGACCCTTCAGGGTCGTGCCGCACCCCGATAGAATCGGGGCACTACATTTTTAAACACCCTCTATTATAGGTGTCAGAAGGACAAATCCTTCTTAGCCTTGGTCAGCACTCTGGCCTTGCCATTTTCCAAAACTACCATATCCTCAATTCTAACACCACCTTGTCCCGCAAGATAAATTCCCGGTTCTATAGTAAAAACCATGCCATCTGTAAGTGAATCAGATGAGTTAGGTCCAAGTGTGGGAAGTTCGTGCAC
>Ga0307376_10002944_pt1 | contig 16150 bp, 12 predicted proteins | sample TR2MG_FD_202536 | JGI IMG/M metagenome (GOLD analysis project Ga0307376, IMG submission 202536) | Soil microbial communities from Risofladan, Vaasa, Finland - TR-2 | ecosystem: Environmental > Terrestrial > Soil > Coastal area > Acid sulfate soil | place: Finland: Risofladan, Vaasa | collected...
GCCGGTTCCCCAGCGCACTGATCTGTTCTGCGTCCATGCCGTAAGTCCTCCAGTAATAGTTACTTGGAAGACTTCATCGGCGCACGCCGCCCAATCACTTGAGCCTAAGCGGCGCTGTAGTGCTAATCTTCTGCCATTAGGCTTCCTCATGTGCATCCAGAATCATTTGTAAGAAGCTTATTGGCGGATATCCTTGGAATTCTCTTTGCAATCGGCGATTGAGGATCGTAGTTTTTTTAGACCTCTATAGAGGCGTTCTCGGAAGGTTTTGGTCGAGCAACCGGCTCTAGCGGCGGCTTCGGCGGAATTCAATTGATGCATGATGGCCAATGCAATAGCTTCTCTAGCTTTTGGGGGCACAGATTCGATTGCTGTGACGCATATACGTCTTAGGTCTTCCTGGCATGATATGGCTTCCTGCCCCGTTAAACCTGGACAATCTTCGCAGGTGCACGGGCAATCCGATTTAGCAGGATCATTTGGGAAATCAAGTGCGGGCTGAAGGGCGGGGGTGTTTGCCCGTTTACGAAGAGCCTCATTATGTTCACGAAGAACATTCTTGGCAATAGCAATCAAGTATGTCTTTACACTCGAATCACCTCTGAATCGTCTAGCCCCTTGCCAGGCCCGGGCGAAAACTTCCTGGGTCATATCTTCAGATGACTGCAGGTCATCTGTTCTAGACGCCAGAAGATCTCTAACAATCTGTGCATACTGAACATACAGTTTGGCGAAGGCCGTTTTGTCCCCTCTTGCTGCATGCCGTATCAGTATGTTGTCACCATGAAAAGGATCGGAGTGCACAGACTATCTTTCCCCTCTTGGAGTAGCTCCTACGGCCCCTTCGTCCGCCGGGGCCTCCTAAAGCCACCCGCTCAGCGGGCGGTCGATTACTTACCGGCGGGATTCATCGTGAACGTTTTTCTGTAAACTCGGACCCCTGGAGTCTCAGTAAGAAAACCTCTGCCACGTTCTTTGGGACCAAGAAAGGATGGCAAACGTCTACCATATCTAAACACATCTTTGGGCTTTCCAGCTTCGGTGGGCACATAAATGTTAAAGCCATATGCGTAGCCAGCGTCAAAGGCTTTTTCCCAACCAGACAAAGCCTCATCATATTGAGCCCAGCCTCCCCGATTTGCATTGCTGCGTAGCCAGTGCACAGTTTCCTTTGCTAATGGTATGTGCTCGGGCGTGCTCTGACAAAGAAATGCTAGATCTACGCTGCGGACAAAGTCTGCCATCGTAGGTTCGCGTCCTTGTGCAATTTCGTCACGAAGTTGCTCATACTGCTTGGCCCGAAGCTGCAGAAGCACCTCTACAATATCATCGTTTCTTTCATGTCTCTTTTCCTTAAGGTCAAATTTGCCGAGCAGCTGGGCTGTTTGTATGGTTTCCACTAACTCATCAGTTATCACCATATTCTTGGGATTTCTATTATGAACTAACTCTAGAAGAACTCTGGCCTTGTACGCATTGACATACGAAGTGTACGAGAGTCCGCCGCCTGCATGCCAAAACTTCTCACGAAGCTCCGAGGCTATCTGGACGATTTCATCGTCTGAGAGCACATTTGGATCTATCTCTGCAAGAAGTTCCTCTTGTAGTGCCTCTTGGACATCCGAATACTCAGGCCACTTATCCATGACTTGATCTTGCGCTTTCCAAACGTGGTCTGCTTGTAGTAGGACAAGTGCGCCTTCTGCGTCACCTTCCTCACTTATTTCAGGATCCACAAAAGCCGACATATCCAGTTCTGTAGATTCCTCTGCGGCCGACGTACCTTGGTTGTCTGCCGAACTCATATCATTCTCGACTATCTTATTGTCCTGATTGTGTGCTGGGTTTGTATTATCCTTGACTGTGTTTGCCACTCTGTTAGAAAATGTTGTTCTTTGATCTAAAGACTGAGTGCCTCTTAATGTGTACCAGAGTACTATCCCTAAAATGACAGTCATGGAAAGGATGGATGCAATCCAATACGAGACTTTCATAATACACCTCTCTGGGGTCGCCATCGCGTCCGGGGCACGGCTTGAGGGCGACCTGACCTGGCTCCCATCAATGATAGCAATGCTGATTGTAGTCCATCGTCCACTTCTTACAAGCCTGGCGGGTGGGGCTGATCTAGCTCTTCGTGCCAGGGGAAAGAGGCCGGGGGCAGCGCCCGCACGTCTTTGGTGTCCTGCGATCGCTGGCACGGCCCGACGGATGAACAGCTCGGCCAGCTGGTCGAGCACGTCCTCGGGGGTCATCCGACGGGCTACGTTGATCGCCAGACACTCCCGCGTGTACTCATCCACCAGCGTCAGGATCCGCAACGGCCGGCCGTCGTGGGTTCGGTCGTGCATGATGTCGTAAGCCCAGACGTGGTCCTCGCGCCGGGGCCGCAATCGCACGCAGGAGTCGTCGTTCAGCCATAATCGTCCACGTTTGGGTTGTTTGCTGGGCACCTTGAGGCCCTCCCGTCGCCAAAGCCGTTCCCGTAACCGAGAGTCAGGCGCTTAGGACTTCTAGCCGGTCGGTCGCAGAGACGGCCGGCCTTGCCGCGCTCTGAACCTGTCGGACCGTCGCCCGACAACCATCTTGAGCCAGCTCCGCAGCACCGGACGGAGCGGCTTCCAGACGAACCATTCCGCGCCCTTCGGTTCGCCGTCTTGTGGTTCACAGATAGCCAGACCGAGTTCGGACAGCTTAGCGTGCTGTGGCTCGAATCCCTGAACCGCTTTGTCATCGAGCCTGAGGAATTGCGGGGGCCGCTCGGCGATGGCCTGCTCCCCAAGAACTGATCCATGTGTCATGAGAGTCCTTTGGCCGGCAGCGGCTTTGCCGCTGCCGGTGGAGGAGGCTCTTGATGGAACGGAAGCGACACAGTCCTGAGCAGATCACCCGCAAGCTGCGGGAAGCACACAGGACGTTGTGGTAATCGCAAGAGTGGGTCAAGAAGTGGGTCAGTCGCCACGTGGCACGGGCCTGCGATTGACTGCTCAGTGACTTGTTGACCACCTGTAACCCTCGTTTTGACCCAGAAAAAGGCCCTTAAGTGCCTATTTGTGAGGCACTTATGCGCCGACGACAGGCTTCCCAAGCTGGACGTCGTGGGTTCGAATCCCATCGCCCGCTGTTTGGTTAAGTTCGCCTGAAGGCGTCCGTTGCGGATCGGCGGCTTTTTTTCATTTGTCGTGGAGGGTGCCCGCTTCGAACTGATTTGCGCCCTTTACCAGCAACTCGCGCAGAGACCGCACGGGGATCATCAGCCAGATCGCTAGTACTGGCGGCGCTGGCGGGCGGGCGGGATGCTCAACAGCTTGCGGTATTTGGCTACGGTGCGGCGGGCCAGTGCCAGCCCCTCGGCGCGAAGGCGATCGACGATCTGGTCATCGCTGAAGGGCGAGGTTTTGTCCTCGTGGTCGATGATGTCTTTCAACTTGAGCTTGATGCCGTCCCAACTGATGCTCTCGCCTTCGGAAGTTTCGGTTCCCCCGCAGAAGAAGTGGCGCAAGGGCCAGATGCCGCGTGGCGTCTGCATGTATTTGCCCGCAACGGCGCGGCTGACCGTGCCGACGTGGATGCCGAGTTCATCGGCCACGTGCACCATCGGCAGCGGCTTGAGGTGCTTGGGGCCGCGCTCCAGAAACTCGCGCTGGTGGCGCAGCACGGCTTCGACCACACGCAGCAGCGTGCTTCGGCGCTGTTGGATCGACTCCATCAACCACCGCGCGCTGCGCATGTTGTTCTGGATGAACTGCCGCGTGTTGACGTCGACGGCGCCGTCTCGGAGCATCCGGCGATACATCCCGGAAATCTGTAGCCGCGGCAACTGTTCGTCGGTCAGTCGCAGTTGGTATTGCCCGTCTTCGCCGTACTCGATGATGACATCGGGAATCACATAGGGAACCGACCGGTCGCCCACCAGATATCCCGGCCGACGGCTGAGTCGGCCGAGAAACACCAGGGCCTCTTTGATGCGATCGATGCTATGCCCGGTCTTGCGGACGACCTCGGGCAAGCGATTCAACTCGATGTCCCGCAAGTATTCGGTGACCAGGCGCTTCTCGAGGTTATGATCGCCCGGCAACTGCTCCAACTGGATCAGCAGACACTCCTGGATGTCACGGGCGCCCACGCCGGCAGGATCGAGCTGCTGGATCAGACGAAGGGCGGCTTCGAGGTACTCCCTACGCGCCCAGGGCAGTTGGGTTTCGACCAGGGCATCCAGAGGCGTTCGCAGGTATCCGTCCTCGTCGATGTGGTCGATAATCATCTCGCCTGCGCGTATGACGTTTTCGTCGGCCTCGGCGAAGGACCACTGCCAGTGCAGGAAATCGTTGAGACACTCCTCGCGAGCAGCGGTATTGAGCATGGCGTCGAGCTTGCGATCTCGCTCGCCCATGTGGCGCCGCACGCCGACACGCCAGGCCCGTCCCATGTACTCGCCGAACCCGTCGTCGTCGCCCATTTTGCCGAGCCGCTCGAAATCAGCAGCCCGATCTTTATCGGTGCTGACGACCAGGTCGCGCTCGCCGTCGGCTGGTGTGTCCTCGTCGGAGGATTCGGCCTGCGTGTCCGACTCCGACGCACTCGGTTCCTGGATTTCCAGGACAGGGTTGCTCTCCAGCTCCTGGTCAATGCGCTCCTGCAAGGCCAGGATCGGGAGCTGAAGGATCTCCATCGACTGGATCATGCGCGGCGCGAGCTTCATCTTCTGCTCGAGCCGCATGGTTTGTGACGTATCCAGGCGCATGGCTATCCTAGCATTCCGACCTGTATCGCTTCGTCAACGCAGGGCGCCTTTTCCACCCGCCCTGACTCTCATGTAAACTACATCGTCTCTCATCGGCATCAACTTTCCACTTACATCGGCTGCCGACCCGACAAAGCGTCCTGAAGCACTGCCTTGGGCACGTACTCCAGTTGCGATCCGCTGGGCAGTCCGCGTGCGGGCCTGGTAACCCTGACCCCGAGAGGACCGAGAACACTGTGGATATACAGCGCCGTCCCGTCACCTTCCATGGTTGGGTTCATGGCCAGAACCACTTCTCTAACGTCGCCTTTACTTACGCGCTGCTTCAGCGCCTCGATGGTCAGGTCGCCGGGCTCAACCCCATCCAACGGGGCAATGTGACCCAGCAACACGTGATAGACACCCCGGACCAGTCCAGTCTGTTCCAGTGCAGCCAAGTCCTTGGGCTGCTCGACAACGACGATTTGCGACCGATCGCGCCGCGGATCTGCACAGATCCGACAGGGATCGATCTCTGTGAGATTATAGCATACCGAACAATAAGCAAGGCGCTCTTTGATATCCCGCAGCGCCCTGGCCAACTCGAAGACCTCCTGCTTATCGGCCTTGAGCAGATGGAACGCCAGCCTCTCAGCACTGCGAGGACCTATGCCCGGCAGCCTGGTGAGCAGGCTGATCAGCTCCGACAGTGGCTCTGACCCCGAACCCGTCGTCACTGAGTGGCCTCCGGTTCCGGCAGCGCGCCCAGGCCCAACATCTCGCTGAGCCCAGGCAGGTTCAGTCCGCCCGTCACTTTGCCGATCTCCTGGCGGTAACACTGCTGGGCCTTATCTGAGGCCGCACAAACGGCAGACTTTATCAGCTCTTCCAGCATTTCCGCCTCACTCGGACTAAGGGCGTCTGGCTTGAGCTTGATGCGCACAAGGTCTCCGCGGCCGTTAACGGTGGCCTTCACCAGACCGGCGCCGGCCTCGGCCTCGAATCGCTGTTCCGCCAGCACTTCCTGCAACTGCTGCATCTTCTGCTGCATCTGCTGCGCTTGCTTCAGCAGCCCGCCAAGTTGGCCCAGGTTACCCAGCAAACCCATACGCTCACCTCACTGCAATCATAGCGCTCTGCGGGAAGCTAGTGTCTTCCGTAAATCCGCTTGACGTCGATCGGTCTGCCCTGGAAAACCTCCATGGCTCTCTGCACGAGCGGGTCTCGCAGGGCCGCCTGGACCTGGCCGCTGCTGGGCGCAGGCATGTCGGCCCGTGCGGACGGGGCGGGAGGGGGAGTCGTCCGCTTGGTGGCACGCTCGGCGGGGGCGCGTTGACGATTGCGAGCGGTTTTGCCGGGCGTCGCTGACCTCGACGAGTCGGCGCCGATTTTCGTGGCCGTATCGACTGTCCCCCGGGGCGTTCGTTCAGCCTTGGCCTGACCCGACTCAACGCCGTCCAACTCAGCCAGCAACGACTCGATCGAGCTGAACTTGTCCGCATCGGCAAGGCGCACGACAGCCGCATCCACCAGCGCCCGCCCGCAGGTGCTGAATCTCACGTTTCGCCTGAGTTGTTCCAACAGGCTGATCATGTACACGTACGCCGCCGCGTCAAACCGCTCGCACTGGGCAGCCATCTCCTGCCTTACGCCCGCAGGGACCTCGACGAGGTCGGTGTCGGCCCCACAGACGCGCAGCAACATCAGGCAACGCAGGTGGTCAATCAGCGAGACCGCAAACCGCTCGAAACCCAGCCCGGCTGCCAGGCACCGTTCGGTGCAGGAGAGGGCAGCGGCTGCGTCGTTGCCGGCCAGAGCATTCGTCAGTTCGAGCATCAGCTCGTCACCGGCGCGGGGCAGGATCTCGTCGACCAAGTCAGCCGCCAAATGGTCCTGCCCCAGGGAAAGAAGCTGATCGAGAAGAGACAGGGCGTCGCGCATCGAGCCGTCGGCGAGTCTGGCGATGCGACGAATCAGGGCCTCGTCGGCGTCGACCGATTCGGCCTGCAAGATGGACGTCAACTGCCCGGCGATCTGATCGGTCGGGATACTTCGGAAGTCAAACCGCTGACAGCGGCTTTGGACGGTGGGCGGCACACGATGGGGTTCTGTTGTGCAGAAGATGAACTTCACGTGCGAGGGCGGTTCTTCCAGAGTCTTGAGCAGGGCGTTGAAGGCCCCGGTGCTGAGCATGTGTACTTCGTCGATGATGTACACTTTGAACCGGCAGCGCGAGGGACGGTATTGGACGTTGCTCCTCAACTCGCGGATGTTGTCCACACCCGTATTGCTGGCCGCGTCGATCTCGATGACATCGAGATCCTGGCCGACGGCGATGGCCTGACAGGCTTCGCAGGCGCCGCACGGATCGGTTGTGGGCGTGTCGGTCGCGAGGCAGTTGAGGGCCTTGGCGAGGATGCGGGCCATGGATGTCTTGCCCACGCCGCGCGTGCCGCAGAACAGATAGCCGTGGTGCACCCGCCCGTTGGCCACGGCATTTTTGAGCGTGCGTGCGATCGCCTCCTGACCGATCACCTCGTCGAACGTGCGGCTGCGATACTTCCTGGCCAGCACTGTGTACGACATCTTTCACCTCGCGGTGGATCGCCGTCCTGCCAATCACAAATCCATACGAGCAGGAAAATAAATGGGCCGTGCAGCTCTCCTCGATTCGGCTCGCCGCAGCATCCGCCGATCGGTCGGCTCAGGCCAGGTTGCCCCACGGCACCTGAGACCTCGGTGGGTGGGCTGCTCCCGTCAAGGCCTGACCCGTTGCCCACAGGCCCCATTGCATGGGACCCGACCGTCGACGCCTCCGAGCGGCGCAGCGGCCACAGCTAACCGGACCTCAAAGAGCGTTCGGCCCCGCATAGCCGGATTTCGGGCAGCCCGCCAAAGCGGGCCGAAGGCACCGGCAGCGCCCCACCTAGCACGGCCTACTATCCATATCATTCGCGGGACCATTCCTCCTGCCGCACGGGCATCGGGCGGACGATTACCGACTTGATCGTCACCGGGCGCGTCGGCCTGTCCGCCTGGTCGGTTTCCACCGACCCGATGCGAGCGAGCGTCTCAAGCGATTGGTCACCCACGAGTTGTCCGAAGGCCGTAAATTGGCCGTCGAACACCGGCATCCGACGCAAACAGACGAAAAATTGACAACTTCCAGAATCAGGATCATTCGGTGTCAGCGCCATGCCCAGCGTGCCGGCCCCAAAGGGCGTTTCGCTGAATTCCGGCTCGAACGTTCTGCCGTCCGGGCGCAGGCTCGTTCCGTCGCCCTTCGGATCGCCGCCCTGGATCAGCGCGCCGCGCACCACGCGCCAGAACACCGTGCCGTTGTAGAACCCCTGTCCTGCCAGTTCCAGAAAGTTGGCCACATGTTGGGGGGCTTCGTCGTATAGCAGGCGAACGGTCATATCACCCAGATTAGTCTGAATAGTCACTTGCTTGAGTGTTTCGATCTTGATGATGAGCGGGTCACTCTTGACCAGCCCGCCATAGGGCCTCCACGTCAACGTGTAGCGTCCCGGCTGGCGAAGCGTGGGGTACCACCTCGCCGCGTCCAACGTGACCCCTACACTGCAGTGCGCGGCCAGGAGGATGACGGGCACCGCGGTATCAGGAGGCCGCCTCACGTCGTCGCCCAGTCGGCGCCTGACACCATCTGTAATAGCCAAAGCCTGCCACGACGCGCCGCTGAAGACGTGCTCGACAGGCAAGCCCATGGCCGAAGCAGACACAGCGGACGGCACGGCGCCCGGCACGCTGATTTCCACGGGCTGATCGGACGTATTGCGGAGGACGAACTCAACCCAGACCGGCTGCCCGGCGTTTACGGTTGTGCGGGCCGTCCGCAACTCCGGCTGGACGTGCTCGAAGGGCACGGTCGGCAGAGGCGCCGGTTGGGTAGTCTGACTGGCCAGGACCGCAACGACCAACAGCAGATATGAACAGGACACGCCGTGGTTCCTCCGGCCGTCACCCGCCGGGTCTGGCAGCCACTGCCAAAAGGCGTAGTACACCCTGGACGCCAAGCCCAGCCGGCGGACCTTGACTCAACCTTGTACCCGCCCAGCGACCGCACGGTGCAAGCGAGGACACTGGGTTGGCAAACCCGATGCCAGACTTCATCCGCCCACTCCGGGGAACCTCAGGCCGAGCCACCCCGGAGAGGGCGGGATTCGAACCCGCGGTACCCCGAGGGGTACACACGCTTTCCAAGCGTGCTCCTTAGGCCACTCGGACACCTCTCCGAATGCCACGCTGGCGGCCCCCGGGCAACCGAAGGCCCCCTCTCCGGCAGGGCTCGAGCAAGCAAGCCATCCCGGAGAGGGGGGGATTCGAACCCCCGAGACCCAAAGGGGTCTAACGGTTTTCGAGACCGTCTCCTTCAGCCGCTCGGACACCTCTCCAAAGCACGGTACAATGCGTCTTTGCGCCGGGCCGCACGGGCCGAGCCCCGTCCGGCGAAACGCAGACGCCCGCCGCAAGCTCTGACGGTATCAAGCCACCCACCATCGGTCAAGGCGGCGAGCCAAACGGGGCCTGCTGCCGGCGGCGATCCTCGCGGCTTTGACGACCCCAAAACGCTGCGGTAGAGTTGCGTCTCGGTTCGATACTCGCACGTTCGAAGCCGGTCTGACGGGAGATTAAAGATGAATCAGCGAACGGCGTTGCTGCTCTTGAGTTGCGTGATGGTGACGATCTGTCATGGCCCGGTGAGAGCTGAAGCCGTTGCCGGTCAGGCCAAACTGGTATTGACCAGTCCGGCGTATGAGCAGGGCGAACCCATCGAAGCGGAACTCCAACTGCCCGTGCCGGTGGCTCGCGAGGGGGCCACGCTCTCTACGCAGGTCACCGATTCCTTCGGGCGGGTGCTGGTCCGTCACAGCGAGCCGCTGCCGGGGGCGGAGGCAACGTGCACCAGCGTGAGCGTCCGAGTCCACGTACCCGGCGTGTTGGTGATGCGACACTGGCTGGGCGTGGCGGTCACCGACGCCAACGGGCAGACCCACTATGCGCAGGAGCCGGTCATCTTCCGTCCGCGGCCCGGGTGGCACGACTACCGCGTGATCATGTGGCAGCGCCACAACGCCAAACGTCTGGGCTACCTGAAAAAGGCCAACATCCACGGCAGTATCTGGCCAGGGGCGAGCGACTACGTGCCTGAGCACTTCGTTGACGCCAACTATCGGTGGTACGTGGAGGGCACGGCCACCTCGATCTACGCGCCCTACCACCGATGGTTCCCCGACAAGAAGGTGGAGCACTACTTCACGCTGCACAAGGAGCAGGTTAAGGCCGACCGAGGCAACCTGATCCGCCTGCAACGGTCGCCATGCCTGTCGGACCACGTAACGAGCTGGCTTATCGAAAGGTTCATGCTGAACCCGACTCGGCAGTGGCGCGACTATCGACCGTTCTGGTACAGCCTGGCGGACGAGCCGGGCATCGGCGGGCAGGCAGGCGCGTCGGATTTCTGTTTCGCACCTGCGTGCCGCGACGCGTTCCGCGAATGGCTCAAGGAGCGATACGCCGACGTGGCTGCATTGAACGCGGAGTGGGGCACCGATTTCGGCCGCTGGGAAGACGTGATCGCCCTGACGACCGACCAGACGTTTGCCCGCCCGGGCGACAACTTCAGTCCGTGGTGCGATCACAAGGATTTCATGGACGACGTGCTGATGAAGGCGTACCAGATGGGCGCCGACACGATCAAGCGCTTCGATCCCGGCACGTTCGTGGCCATCGGAGGCGCACAAGGTCCGATGGCGGTCGGGGGATGGGACTTCTGGAAGCTCTGTCAGGTGTTTGACTGCATGGAGCCGTACTACATCGCGAACAACTACGAGATGCTCCGCAGCTTCAACCCGAAGATGCATCTGATTTCGATCAACGGCCAGGCCGACGTCGAGGCACGCTACAAGCGATGGTATCTGTTCGTTCACGGCGATCATGGAGCCATGCTGTGGGACGACGATTCGACGTTTGTGGACGACGAGGGCAACTACAACGAGCGGGCCAAGACGTGCATGAAGTGGCTGGCCGAGCTGACCGGCGGGCTGGCTAGACAATACATGTTCACTCCGCGGATTGACGATCCGGTGGCGATCTATCACTCGCAACCATCGCTGCGCGTACATTGGGTGCTGCACGTGCGGCCTGGCGGCGAGAAATGGATCGATCGCTACAGCTACCACGAGCGGGTCGACAACCCCTATTCGCGCGTACGCGAGTCGTGGATCAAACTGGTGGAGGACAGCGGCCTGCAATACAAGATGCTCGCTGCGGAGCAGGTTCGAGAAGGCGGGTTGAGGGCGTATGATCCGGACACCAAAGAGGGCGTCAAGCTGCTGGTCATGCCGCGAATCATCGCGCTGTCGTCGGAAGAGGCTGAAGCCATCCGGGATTTCGTGGAGGCCGGTGGCACGGTGATCGCCGACGGTCAGGTCGGTCTGTTCGACGAGCACGGCAAGCGACTCAAGACCGGACAGCTTGACGATTTGCTCGGGGTCGAGCGGCCTGGTGAGTACGCAATCGCCGAGACCGGCAGCGCCGCGTCCGGAATCGACACGCTCACACTGCTGGAGGAGCAGTTAAAGCCCACCTCGGCCGCCGCCACCAACGCTCAGGCGCCTCGGGCGATGTTGCGCAGGACCATGGGCGAGGGGCAGAGTGTGTACGTCAATCTCGACCTGATTGACTACCATCGCTGGCGTTTGCGCCCGGGTGAGGAGGCCCCAGCCAGGCAACTGCTGATGCCGGTCATCCTCGAGGCCGTCAGCCAGCAGCGCCGCACGCCCAAGGTGGTGGCGGCCGACGGACAGGTGGCGCTGGCCGTCGAGACGACCGTAAAGGATGTTGGTCAGGTGCGGATTGTCGCCCTGCAACGCAACCTGCAATTGCGTATCAGCGAGCTAGGTCCGCAGGAATACCAGTCGATCGAGGGGCTGGCGACGCCGATCGACGTCACGGTCCATGCGAATCTGCCCGGCCAGGACCGCAGCTTTGTGTACTACGAGATGCGCGAGGGCCGACGCGTTGGCGAGGGGCCGACCGTTCAGGTTCGTGTGGGCCCGCACGAACCGACCATCCTCTCGGTGTGGCCGTCCGAACCTGGGTCTTTCACGGCGACGCTGCCCGGGCAAGTTCGCGCCGGCCAGCCGTGCGAGATTGCAATCAAGCCCGGCTCGGACCTGGCTGACGAGTTTGTGTATCACGCGGAGGTCGTCCAGCCCGACGGACAGGTGCACGAACTGTACACCACCAACTGGGCATGCGAGGCGGAAGGCGGACGACTATCGATTCCGCTGGCGCTAAGCGATCCGCAGGGCGAGTGGACGGTGCGGCTGACCGAGATCCTTACCGGCGCCGACAAGACCGTCACATTCGAGGTGCAGCCGTAATCTGCATCCAGATGGGTGGGGGCGATGGCTACGTTGCTGAGGGCGCTTTGCGCCCCCATAGTAGGTCATCTGCTTTCGATCCGTGTTAATCCGACGCCTATGAGCAGACTGCCCGCCCGTCACCGGCCGGGCGCACTGTACCTGTGAGGACGGCGGACTGCAACATCCGATCGTCGGTTTTGTCCGCTCCATGCCGACCGATAACGCCATATCGTCGCACACCGGAGTGTCGTGAGGCAGGATCAGCCCAGGTCTTCGTACGGCTACTTTGACGGGGCTTGGAACGAATCGTATCTGAATGAGTAGTCGGCCATCCGTCGCGCGTCGACGGGCTGCCGAGCGACAGCTCTACGCGGCTTCGTGCCCGAAGTGCAGGAAGCGCGCGAAAGGGGCGTTACCGGGCCTCAAGGCCCCAGAGCGCCCGCAGAAGGGGACCTCGCCGACAGGACCTTCTCGCGGAAGGAGCAATAAAATGGCACGGGCACTTGCGTCCACTGCGCTGATAGCCGTGCTGGCGTCAATCGCTTCGGCGGCGCCGGTTCTGCCTGAGCCGCTCGGCGCTAACGTCATCGTTGACGGCAGTCTCAGCAGTCCGATCACATCGGCGTCGGTGTGGACCGCGGGCATCGACGCAACAGGCGTCTGGCAGGGCATGGACTATTCCAACGCCGCCGGCTATGCGGAACTGACCTTTGTCGGCTCGGGTGGGAATCGTCAGCAGCAGGAGCAAGATCAGCGCTCACTGGTGCAGGTCTGTTTCATGCCACCACCGGGAACCTATCTGCTGGAACTGCTCGCACAAGTGAGCGATTACGCCACTCAGGTCGCTTCCTGGCAGGTCCTGCTGCTGGACGATAGTGCGGAACTCTCGTTGACGGGCAACCCACTGGACGGTGGGTCAGGCGGGCACATCAGGAAGGTCGACAAAGGGCGCGTAAAGCGGAAAGAGGCCGATGGCCAATGGCATACTTTCTCTGCGGATTTCGCAATCTCGCCAACTGACGCCGCATCGTACGGTTACCTCGCCTTGGTATTGACCGGTTCGAAAAGCAGGGTTGAGCAGAGCCTGGGGTTCGACTCCGTATCGATCACAGGGACGGAGGAACCCGACGGGGCCGGGACAACGCCGCAGCCTTCGACAGTCATTCTGTTCGCACTTGGTGGGACCATCGCCCTGAGACGTTGGCTGGGGTGCAAGATAGCTTCATCTCACTGAACCCAGCCGGTCCAGCCGGGGACGATCCCGGTCATTGGCAGGCGCCACCACGCGCGAATGTGTTTCCCGACGAGTAGTCGTCCTACCGGCTGACTCACGTAAGCGATCGGACGAGAGACGACCGCGGCGCGGTCGACCTCAGTCGCCGGGCGCCGTGTTGCTGAGGCTGATCGTCATCCGGTTGAGTTTCGTTGCATCCAGCGCGATGCGGACGGAACGTTCCGCCGGCAGGGCCAGCTTTGGCCTGAACGTGGCGGTGCATCGCAGCGGAGCGACCGGCTCGAACCGCGCTGCACCGATCGGCTGGGGCTCGGCTAGTGCGCACGCGATGACCTGCGAGGCGGCTTGGGTGGGGACGACCTGCACGAGTGCTGGACGGGCGAGCTTCGCAACGTCGGCGAAGACGACGATCGTCTCGCCCACCTGGCAGGCAGCATAGTCCGGGCCTCGCCCGACGAGATCGACCCCGGCCGCAACAGGCCCACCTTCTCGGCCGAGGGACATGGCTACGAGGAAGTCGTGCGATTCGCCCGGCTCGGTGGGCTCGAGTTCGGCCCGCCAGTTGCCCAGATCGAAGTAGGATCGCTTCGACCGTTCTTCCATCCCACCGACAGCGTTTCGGCCGTCAAAGCCATCCGACTGGTCACCGTCATCTTCGATGTAGAACCGGTGATTGGGCCCGCCGATCAGCAGCCACCGCGACGGGGCGGGCAGTAAAGCGCGAACGGTCATGGCGCCGGTGCCGTTGGTCACCCGCAGGTCCTTTGCTGTCGTCGCAAGAATTCCGTCGTCTTGCTCGCCTTTCAGAACGGTCGTGTCAGAGCAGGCAGGCTTGTTGATCGTGTGCAGCAGCCACTTCTTTTGATAGTCGGACGAGGTAGCCGTGATCCGATCGTACACCACGAGGGTCTCCGAGCCAGGCAGGTAGAGCAGCCCGCGTACGGCCCGCCGGATCTTGGGCTTCTGCTCGGGCCAGGCAAACAGCGTGCTGTTGTAGGCAGCGGTCAGATCGGCCGCCACATAGCCGAACACTTTCGGTTGGTGGTCAAAGCCGATGAGTTGGCCGCCGGCATACGGCTGTCCCGGCTGTGACAGTCGGCGCCACTCCGCCGTCGAGGCGATATCGCTACCGCCTGGAATGGTCATCCGCTGACCGCCGGTACTGGCCGTTGGATGATCGTAATGGCGCCGCGTGGCCAGTCGCTCGCCGGGCATGAGGACCAGCGGGCAGTTGGCGGCCACGGATCGAACGTAATAGTTCTCGCGATGTTCGGACCCGAAGCCGAAGTACCCGCCGGAGAGAATCGCCAGCGGAGCGTCTTTGTAGACGGTGAAGGTACCTGCGTTGTAGTGGGCGTGATGCACCTGCGACGCAGCCGCTCGAAAGGAGATCATGGTGCTGTCGGCCTGCCATCCGGTGCGAAACACGGCCAGGTTGTAGGCGCCCGGGCCGAACAGCCCGGACTTCGGCAGCGCGCTCAGGCCTGCGAAAGGATCGGCTGGCGAGGAACCTTTCGGCAGAGGCACGTCGGGATCGAAAGCCAACGCGGCGACCCAGCGAGTGCGTCTGAAGTAAGGCGTGTCGGAGTTGGCATGGCCTTGCAGAGCGAAGGCCTGCAAGTACGGGTCGCGCGTGATGCGGGCGTAATAGTCCATCGTCTGGGCACGATAGCCGTAGTCGATCAGCACCCCCTGAAACACATCTCCGTAGAGGAGGAACTTGTTGTCCGGCCTCATGCCGTAGACGTGCCACATACCGGTTCGGCGAAGCATCTCGACCAGGTCGATACCCGCCACCGTGCTTGTGCCGGTGGCCGTCCGCCAGCAGTCGACCGCCAGCGCGAATGGAAACGATCGATTCCCCAGCCAGTAGGCATATCCCTCGGGCCAGCCTTCACTGATCCGCAGCGCGCGACATGCGTCGCCAAAGAAGCGGCCGAGTTGCGCCCGCAGCGCGTCGGCCTCGGGCGCGGTTTGAAGCGTCAGGGCTACAACCGTCGCCAGGTTGGCGATCTTGGTTCGCCCGTGCCACAGTGACGGTTCGAGGTCCCACGACTCATCGTTGAGCAGGTCGAGCGCGCGGCGGGCGTTGGCCACCAGGAACCCTTCAATCGTGCCGCGCTTTTCATCTGTGATGTCGGGATGATCGTACAGCCAGTCGTAGGCCAGGGCGTATTCCCAGCCGTCGCTGTAGTACTCGTGGCCGATCTTCTCCATGGTGCGAGTCTGCAACTTCTCGATGGCCTGTCGGGCGGCGGCTTCGTCGCCCGTGAGCCGATATCGCAGCGCGCTGGCGGCCGGCGACGGATCCTTCGAGACCGGCTCATCCAGCCAGGGCTTCAGCAACGTGCGGAAGCGATCATCGGTCTGGTATCGCTGCCGCAGCTTGGCGAACGTCCACGGCCAGTTGGATCCGTCGGGCCTGAAGATCAGCCTGGGCCGATCGGCCCGCAGCGACGGCATCTTGACGTTGGGTAAGTCGGTGTCGGGAGGGCCGGCCGACGCGATGCGCGCGAGGCCCAGCAGAAGGACCATACCCAGTTGAATCGAGCACACGGCCCAAGCTGCGTGCCGGCCGAATCGTACGCGCGGACATCGACGCAGAACCGGTTTCATGCTTTCACTCCTGAAGGCTTGCGAAAACTTGCTTGGAGGCGCAACGTTGGACGCACCCTCTAGTGCTTCATGACATTTGAACATGTGGGTAAAGACGTTTCAGCTTAATTCGGGCGTCAGCGGTGGTGAACTGCCAGTCTACGCCGCGTTGGCGCCGGTTGCGGTTTTCGGTCCAAGGCGTCACCT
>Ga0307376_10002945_pt1 | contig 16148 bp, 38 predicted proteins | sample TR2MG_FD_202536 | JGI IMG/M metagenome (GOLD analysis project Ga0307376, IMG submission 202536) | Soil microbial communities from Risofladan, Vaasa, Finland - TR-2 | ecosystem: Environmental > Terrestrial > Soil > Coastal area > Acid sulfate soil | place: Finland: Risofladan, Vaasa | collected...
TTGGCAATCTTTTGTACTCCGAATATCTCGAATTTGAATTTGAATGTTTGTTCTTTCATGTCTTTATAGATTGATAATAAAGAAAAAAAAGAAAGGGAGAGTTGTTTAATATTTGCCAGTCTTAATGGCTTTTATTATTTGTTCTGGATTCTCAACCATGGCATTGCCACCAAATACCATCTTTTGCTCAAATAGGTTTATTTTTAGTTTCGCAATGTCTGGAAACTCTTCTTTTGTGTCACTTCCATATTTAGAAAGAAGTTTATCTAAAGCTTGGTTTAATGTCATAAATATAAATATGCTCAAATATACGAAAAAACCCCTCCTTTTGAGTGCCTTTATCTTTGGCCAGAGGGGTTTTTTAAATATTTATTATAAAATTTATTTATCTATTAAGAGCGAGTGCTTGGGCCATCCCTTGACCTACTGTTTTCTGATGTGTTTACGTGCTTCATTTTTCGTGCTTTTAACTTAGACTTTTATAGATTGGCTTTTTGAATAAAAAGAATTTAATAGATAGGCACTTGTTCCAAATAAAATTCTCTTATACATTTTATCCCATCTTCTTTAGTAGATACGTCAAATGTCATATCGTCTTGAAAACGTTTAATTTTTACTGTTTCAGCACAAAAATGTTCTTTAACAGCCAATTCGATTGCTGCATTAAACTCTTTTGGTGTTGCCTTACCTTTTTTTGATATAACAGCAATGTTGTTTCCTTCTTGGTCTGTCAGTAAAAAGTTTTTAGAATCTTGCATATTGTTTTTTTTATTTATAGATTGAGGTTTTTAAAAAAAAGAATTATGTTGAGTATAAGTTTTTTAGTAGACACAACAATGGTATAACTACTTTATAAACAGCATTTTAATCCTGTGTTTTATTGCGCTAATCCAATAGTTGTGTGTAATACTACGATAGTAACTTTTTAAGAGATTGCGATACCATTGCTAATTGCCTGTATTTAATATCATTTTTCATCGCTTCCTCAAAGGCATTATTCTTTTTATAATCTTCAATGTGTTCAAGTAGTTGTTTGCATCTTGCATCAATTCTACTTATTTCATCTTCTAATCTTTTTCTTAATGTTTCTTTCATTTCTATAAAGTTTGTGGCTTAAATCCCGTACTACACACAACAATGTATATAGTTTATAAGCCTAATTAATATTCGTTTTCAATTTGTAAATTTGTGCTATGGCTTACAAAACCATATACTTAACGTTATGTTCTTATAGATTGGTTTTTTAATTAAAAAGAATTAACGACTTTCTCTGTAAGATAAATTTTTAGATACTCGAATTGCAAAGAATTTATCATATTCATTTTCAATCCAATACTCAAACTCGCTAATAGCTTCTTCCATATTATCTGCAAGAATATATTTTTTAAGTATTGTACAATCCTTTTCCCAATGTTTTTGATATTTATAACGCAAGTTTCCTTTTAATTCAAAAGAAATTGTAAAACATCTTTTTGAAATATCGTTTGAGTAGCCATTTGAGTTGTTGCCAGTAGAAACAAATACAGAAGCACTTCTATATGTAAGGAAATTTGGCCCATTTACAGAGATTTGAGGTGTGAATAAATAAGCGGTTGCACTTTGCAACAAAGCCCAATAGCGTGTTGGCTTTAATTTGGATATGTTTCCAAATTTTTTAGAAATAATAGCACTAACTTTCTTTTCCATATCTTTGATTAAAGCCATAGTTTCAAGTTGGTCTTTACGATTGGCTACATATTTGCCATCTACAATTTTTCCGTGTCCGTTTATGATTTTCATGTTTTGTTTTTCTTTATAGATTTGTTTTTTAAATAAAAAGAATTTACGCTAATACCTCAATCAACTTCGGCTCAATAGCCTTTATTTTCTTTTTGATACTTGGAATTTGAGTTCTATTAAAAACATCATTCCAATTATATTTGTTCTTATTCCACTCTTTAAGCAATTCTACGTCCATACCTTTAACACATAAACAATTCCAAAAAGGTGTATTCATAAAACTCTTTTGAACTCCATTTGAATCAATATATTTTTTGCCTATGACAACAACAATATGACTGAAAGGTACTTCATAGGCATTTGCGTTGTTCTTTAGATTTTTCTTAACCTCTTTCTCATCCATTTCAGTTCTGCGTGTTAGAACAGCCAATTTAGGCTTAAGACCGACTTTAGATAGGGAGAGATACAAAGCTTCAGCGAATATCCCACAACCACCACGATTTATTGATTGGTGATTGTTATTTATTTTTTGAAGTTCTGTGTTTAATATGTCTAAAACTTTTTTCCTTTTCATGTCTTTATAGATTGGGGTTTTAGATAAAAAGAACTACTTGCGGTTCTTGATTAAAAACTCAGTGAAATTCTTAACAAACTCTTCCTTATCAGTAAAGTCATGTCTTTCCGTTTTGCTTAAGTAACTCGTTTCATAAGAAACGCTTGGAATGAAGTTTTCATTAATATGAAATTTAATTACAACCGAGCCAAAGAAATAACTCATACCGTTGGTTCTTATTTGTGCTGATTTGTTTTCTCTAATGTCTTTTTTGGCAGACTCTATTGAATAAGGTATTTTTGAGCCAGACTTAATTCTGTCCTCCACTAAAGAGTATGATGGCGAATGACCCTTGTTATAATGAGCCTCAGCGCTAAACTTGAAGTCTTTTGAGCTGTTTATGAATAGTAGATACTCAAAGATATCTTTAGCAAACTCAAGAAGAATTTCAGACTTTTCTTTAGCTACAGCCTTGGCAACATTCTTTTGTGCTGTAATTTGCTTTTCGGTTTGTTTGATTAATGCTTTATAATTCATGGTAAGTTTTTTATTTATAGATTGAAAAGATTAAAAAAAAGAATTGTTTAGTCAATTAAACCATTGCACTTTATCCAATATATTTCTAAAGTATTTCCCCACTGTGAACGGAATCTTCTTATAGAATCAGCTTTAGCTAACTCTTCAGTTTTTCCCCAACCTCTTTGTGAGTATTTTTGGCATGGGTCTTCATCTCCTTCATCCAACAAATCCTGGTCATCACTCATTATAGTAAAGTAATACCCCAATGTAGGGAGAGCATTAAATCTCTTTTGTTCAGCTTTTTGTTGGTCAAACATAGAGTCTAATACTCCATTTGCTGCCATATGTTTTGCTTGTTGTACGTTCATGTCTTTATAGATTGGGTTTTTAAATAAAAAGAAAAGGGGAAATTATCCCCTTCTAAAATCTTGTATATATTAAACCCATGACCTTACATTTAACACGCTTTTTAATTGTACCATCCTTTTTGAGGTAGTCCTCTTTTTTAAAGCTGAGGTAATGTCTTGCGCCATGTCCAAACTTTATTTCGCTGGCAGTTGGTTCACGAGAGTATTCTAATTTATCAGGGAGACGACTTGCATCTGGTATGTATTTTCCTTTTGTTTTCATATACTTATAGGTTGAGTTTTTAAATAAAAAGAATTATACAGCACATAAGTCCGAAGGGATTACAGAGCCTTGCATGGTTGGGTTTGCTTTCCAAGCTGCCTCAGCACTTTCAAATCCTAAACGCTTTGCTATACCATACGTTTCATTGTAAGACTCAAACTCTTCAAAACTTGAGTAGTTCTTTTTTAACTTACATTGGAATCCTATGATTCCTGATTTACACTTTACTTTTTTCATATCTTTATAGATTGAGGTTTTTAAAAAAAAGAATTTATCCGAAGTCAACAAATTTTGGCTTTTTAAAGCGAAGGCATTTTATTTTTTGGTTCAATGTATCTTCCATATCAAACACCTCAAAGAGTGGCTGTTTAGGAGAAGGCTTCATTGTTGTTTTAAGTATCCGAACCGCATATACATTTGTTGTCCATGCTGTAAATTCAAATCCCAGGATTTTATAAAACTTATTGTCCTTTTCGAACACTCGTCCTTTTGGTATTCCATCACAACTATCGTGAAGTTTTATATCTGATAATTTACTTGTCATGTATTTATAGATTGAGTTTTTAAATAAAAAGAAATTATTTTTTCTTGCACCAGTCTTTTATAATTTCTCTTACTAAGATTAATTCATTATGCTTAATAACTGGAAATTGCTCTCTTAAAGCATACACAAGACCACCAGCAACAAAATTAAATTCTAATTCCTTATTTTTAGATTTAACCAATACCATTCCTTTTTTATAAGAAAAATTCTCATCTAAGAACTTAATAATTTCAGAATTTATATCATTAATACAACTTCTCTTATGGTCAAGGATTTTAAGTTTTGCAAGTATTGACATTCCACCCATTTGTTTTTTATTTATAGATTGAGGTTTTTAAAAAAAAAGAATTTACAGATTAGGATGTTTCTTTATAAAATCTTCATACTCTTTGTCTGGGTTGATTTTGTCCAGAGTGTTTGGATATCTTAAAATAAGGAATTTTACAAAATTAAGCTTGTGACTAGCTCTTTCATGGATTGGCCCTTCTGCATCACTAAATACGGCATTCACTACCTTACTAGGGTCTGCATTTCTTCTGCATAACGATTGTAGTTCCTGAACATCTGACAGGTGACTCATAATTACTATTTGAACTTTTGTTTCCATATCTTTATAGATTAACTTTTTAAATAAAAAGAATTTGTACGCAGTTCAAAGAACTGCTTCGAGCTGTTCGCTCAGGAGAAATTAATTTGTAGGGAGTTTTCGTTTACAGCAATCTCAATATTCTCATGCATGTATTTTCTGTTGTTCTGGAAACAATTGGGGAGAGTGTTTAAATCCCTCTCTATGCTGCTTACAGTGGTCGCTGCTGTGTCATTACCAAAGAATCTAAACCAAATAGTCTTTTGACCGCTGCGTGTCTTATTCTCAACAGCTCTAAGCCTTTTGATAAATTGCTCTTCAGCGATTTCTTTATTGTGGAATTTAGAGAATATCTCTCTCAATTTTATTTCCTGTTCTGTAGTTGGTTTGCTCATGTCTTTATAGATTGAGTTTTTAAATAAAAAGAAAGGGAGAGTTTATTTAAGTGTAATCATTTGGTTATCCAATAGATAATTAACAACGTTTTGCAATGCCCAGTCTCTATCAGCTTGGTCATATACATAAATTTGAATATGTTTCTCTTCAACGAATTTGCCATTAGCATATGCAGGGAATCCGTCATGGCCTTGATACACTTTTCCAACATAGGGGAGACCTGTTTTTACAAAGGTTCCACGTCTTGACAAAGTACCTTTAACTGAATAAAGTTTATAAGAATCACATTGGCCAATATATCCAACTGTATAATTTATTTTATTTAACTTTTTAGGCTTAGGAATGTCACCAATTTTTTCTTCACATTCTTTTACTTCGTCCATTACACTTTTGTAAGGCACTCCAAATAAACGGAAAAATTCTTTATATGGCAATGATGGAATGTATTTTTTGTCATCCTGTTCCATACCAAACGCTTCACGCAAATTGCCCCCGTCTTTTAAAAATTGTTCTTTTGCATCTTGAATAAGAGCTAATAAAAGATTTTCCTCAACGTATTTTACGCCATATGCTTTACTTCGTGTTAATCCTTTTTTGATTCTTTGCTCCAGAGCATCGCTGCGTTCATTTAATCTTCTGTCACATTGGATAACAGACATAAGTTCAGTTACAATATGTAAGCCAGTTCCGTAATTTTGGTCTTCTTCAACCATCTCTACTCTATTGTAAGGACGGTCTGTATTTGGTTTACCCCAAACTTTTTCAATACGCTTTAAATCGCTTTCAGAAATCAGCTCAGTTTCTCTTTCGCCTAATCTATAATATATTAATTTTTCTGTGATTGTATTTGTCATGTCTTTATAGATTGAGTTTTTAAATAAAAAGAAAGGGAGAGCTGAGCCCTCCCTTTTTAAAACACCCCCTTTTTATAGGGAGATTAACATTTCAGTAGCCTTTTCAACAAGCTTGGTACTTGCACCATCTAAAATCAAGTTGCTAAACTTTGTATCAGCATCCTTATAATTCTTAGAGTGAGAGGTATAGTGTGTTAAACCATTTAAAACACCCCATGCAGTTCCCAAAATTCTCTCTTGACCTACGCCAGTCATATAAGAGTTAAACACTTCAGAACGAATGCTATCAGTACGCTTAGGAACTTCATCCTCATTCTTAGCAGGGAATAAACCTGCAAGCAATTCCTTAACCTGAGTATCAGAAACTTTCTTAAGGGAGAGAGAGTTAACTAATTGATTCATTTTCTCAGTGTGTGAATTAACAATGTTTAAAAGCTTATGCGCTTCTGCTAAAGAACTTTCAGCGTTCTTTGTGTGGCGAATAGATACACTATTTTTCATGCCTTTTAAAGCCATTCTAAGAGTGTTTTGGCATACAATACGAACTGGAGTGATTCCACATATAACAGCCCCTGAGCCATCGTGTGAGTTTGTTAAAACCACATATACCTCAGTAATATCATCAGTACCTGCAATGCGAATGTAGTTAGGCATTTTTGCGGTTACAAAAACTTTTTCGCCTTTACCCAATGCGCCAGCAGTTTCAAAAATTGCTTGTCCTTGACCTACAATTGCATCAAAAAATACAAAGGCATCAGCGTTTTGAACCACTGTGTAACGATTACCAACAACGCCCAATGGTACATTTGTATCTTTGCGAATTGTTGCAAAGTTGTCAGGTAATTCAAGTCCGCTCTCAGTTAGGATTTTCTCCTTAATAACTGTGTAGCCTAAACCTCCAAGCTCAATAGCTTCTTTTGAAGTCATTGCGCCTTTAACAATTTGACCTAAACCATGCCAAGCTTTTTCAGTAGATGCGAAGCTGATTTTTCCGTTTGTTTCATTTAAATTGTGTGCCATAATTTTCGTTTTTTTTAGTTTGTTAATATACCTTTATAGATTGGTATACTGAAAAAAAAGAAATAAGTTTCAGCTGAAAAGAAAATAAATTCAGCTTAAAAGTAATCACCCTTGTTTATCAGCAAGTTAGAAAAAAAATTTAACAAAAAAAAATATAAGGCAGGTCTGGATTAACCCTGCCAGAGTTCTGGGGTAGATTCCACTTAGTAAGGTGTCTCTCTATGTATTTATAGATTGAGTTTTTAAATAAAAAGAAAATGAGATGCAGTCGGGACTCGCTTGTCGGTAAATATTGTTCGCCTTTGTTTATCCCGATTGTAGGGCGTTACCTTTCATCTCACTTCTATATTTATAGATTGAGTTTTTAAATAAAAAGAATTTATAAATGCCATGCTTTTTGATTGTATCCTGAAACTGTATCCAATAATGCGAATGCATTAAAATCGTTTAAAGTCCCTTTAGCATTATCGCCTTTGTTTCCGATATAGCTAGTATGTCTTAAATTTTCTTGCAACAAAAGAGTTTTGCCTTCACCTAATAACCATTTTAACAATCCATCTTCACATTTTTCTTTCATCTCATTTAAAAGTTCCAAGGCACGCTCAATTGAACTTTCGTTTCTGTCTTTAGAATAAGTTTTAAAGACTTTATTAAATTTTGATATTTCTATTTGAATGCTCATATATTTATAGATTGAGTTTTTAAATAAAAAGAAATGCGAAAAGGCGGGTAACCAGCCCACTTTTTCTTATAGAACATATAAACCAAACAAAAAATCTTTACTCAAATGTGCTATCGCTGTATTGCTCCATTTTAGGTGCTGTAAATATAATCAACTCCTCTGAGCGACCTTCTTCTCTTAATCGTTCACCTATTAATTTAACTTCTGCATCAATTTCTTTTTTTGTAGCTTGGATTCCTCCACCCTCCCATTTATTGTCAGAAGTTACTATTTGATAATCAAATTTTTCCATTTTGTTTTTCTTTTATAGATTGACTTTTTAAAAAAAAAGAATTTAATTAGATAATAAAACCAAGTCCGCCATCATAAAACGATACCAAGTGAATCCCTCACAAACGTAATAGTGGTCAAAAAACTTATAACAATTTCCATGCCCTTCAATAAATACTTGCTCACACTCCTCAAACTCAAATCCATTCTCCTCATTGTCATCAATGGTCTGCAACTCGTATTTAATACCACATACCAATACCTCCTCGTACTTCAAGTCTTTTGATAGATATGTGATTATGCGTTCTTTGTTCATATTATTTTGTATGTGAAAGTATTAAAAAGAAAAATGCAACAATAGGTAAAGTAATCATTAAAGCAAAAGTTACCACTCCTCTATCTGATAAAAAAAATCTTTCTATTTTGTGCTTTATATCCATGTCTTTATAGATTGTGTTTTTAAATAAAAAGAATTAAGCCATACTTGCAACAAACTCCAAATGAGTATTTCTCCATTTTAAACCCCAACTTGCATGGTTCTTATTGCAAAAGAATATTTCCTTTGTTCCTGTGTGAATGTTTAGGAAAACAAATTCTCTATCACCCCACTTGCCTACATATTTGTATCCTGCTTCTTTTGGCGTTTGTTTTTGTGGTGTATGGATTTCTGTATTCATATCTTTATAGATTGAGTTTTTAAATAAAAAGAATTATCCCCATTCTTTAAGCCATCGGTGTTGGTCTTTTGTCCACTCTCTAAAAGTTGGAATATCCATAGCACCATCAAGTTTCATATTGGCTTTCATTTCTCTAAATTCTTCTTTGAGCCCTTCCTTGTTACAAGCAAGCCACTCTTTATAATTTCCTACCATGTTAGTGTTTTTCTTCTATGAAATCAAATGAATCTTCCAATTCTTCATCTGAAAAATCATCGTGTCCATTATCTCTTAAGAACTGCTTTGCGCTGTCCTTATCCCTGAACTCCATTGGCTCGTTATCTTCGTCCAATAGATACTCTCTACCATTTAGGGAGATGCCGTTAATCGGTCTTGCTATTATTATGTGGCTTTGTTGACTCATGCCTTTATAGATTTAACTTTTAAAAAAAAAGAAAAAGCGAAGGCACGAGGAAACCAAAACCCCGTGCCTTCTTTGAGCAATCAACCAAACATAATATCTTCGATGGGTCTTGACCCCACTCTCCAGGGAGAGCCGTCTGTCCTTCCAGGCGCACCGACTTGCCTCTTTTATTTCTTTGCAACCAAAAGTGCTGCGTCAATTTTTTTTCTATAATCCTCTGCCAATGCTGGATTTATCTTTATTAGCTGGTTTAAAAAGCCTTCTACTTCTGATTTTGTTTTTGTTCCTAGTTTAATTCCGAGAATCGCACCAGTTAATTTCTTTTCAAGTAGTTGGCTCATAAGTTCGTTTGGTTATATCTTTATAGATTTAAGTTTTTAAAAAAAAGAATCTTTATGCACATATAGGTTTGCTATTTCCACTTGAAGGTATCATTGTGCATTGTGGCGCACGTTGACCAACAACCTTAGTTTCAAGAGAATTAATAAAATCTATCAACTTGTTTGTATTTACATCTTTTATCATAGATTCATGCGTAACTTCATCAATACACATAATGCTAAATAAAGAAATATCGTAGTGTGAATTAATGAACAATAAACCTTTAAATTTATTTGTTTTAATTCTCATTTGAGTTTGTGAAATTCCAACCTCAACAAGAACCACGCTCTTAACATTACCTTCCTTACCTAATCCAGTAAGTGAATTTACTACCCTAAGTGAATGATTTGAGATTTCCATTTTGGTTTGATTTAATTGGTTATACTATTATAGATTGAGTTTTTAAATAAAAAGAATTATTCGACCATAATATGAGCAAATAAAAAATTACCCCTTTTCATTGTAGCCCATAATTCACTTAACTCCAATTTTAAAGCCAATACCTCTTTAATCACAACCACGCTATGCGTGTTATAACTTCTTTCATCAAGGTTCTTCATCATCTTTTCTATATGAAAATCGCAACAAACGGCTACTCTATCCTTTAAAGTAGAATCTATACGACCATAAGCAGAAGGAATTTTATCATCAACAAATGGGGCATTATTTTTAACATACTCAAACGCTTGTTTGTTTACCCTTACATTTATCAATTTATAGTCGTTTATTACTCTCATGCATTTATAGATTGAGTTTTTAAATAAAAAGAAAAACCCCCTGAACTGCTGCGCTCAAGGGGTTTTGTCATGTGAAAGGGTAATTTATAAATTATGTGGCTAAACATAAAACCTTAAACTCTATACATTGCGAACAAAAAAGACATTCTACGTAACTGCCCACGGTTCAAACCTTCGAATGGGGTGCTACCTACTGTGATTAAACTATTTAAAAAGCGAAGTCCACGAACTCCAAAATTTACTAAGGCAATCATTGCAGTTACAGCTATTCCTTTGTTGAAGTTTCTTCTAACTTTGTTAGCTAAATTTCTGTGGTTTTGGATTGTCATTTTCATATTTTCTTTGTTTTTGATTGTTATACCTTTATAGATTTATTTTTTTAAAAAAAAGAACTTATACAAATTCTATGTCAAATATATTTTCATAGTTTTCGTAAGTGCCATTTGTAAAAATTAAGCATACGCCTGACTTTGACAAATTGGACTTTTCTACACGGCTAATTGTTAACTCAACTTTTTCTATAAAGTTTGTTTTAATTTTTACTTTTGCGCCTTTTAATTTATCTGAAATATCCATTCTCATAATGTTTTTCTTTTATAGATTTAAATTAAAATTAAAAAGAATTAAAACGTGTAAGGTGTTGTTAATCCAACAAAAAAGAAAGGAGTTAATATCCCCTTCGCTTTCTCATTTTCTGTTTAAACAATGTCATCTCCTCATCGGTTAACTCATCAGTATCTCCATAAGGATTGAATATATTATCCTCTCCACAAGTTCCGCAACTTGTAATTCCTGGGTTTTGTGTATCTTTGCCTAGATTATCTTGACAATTTGGGCATCTTAAGTCTGTAGCCATTTGGTTTGTTTTAATTGGTTATATCTTTATAGATTGAGTTTTTAAATAAAAAGAATTATTTTCCCTTCTCAATCTCATCAACCAATTCTTGAACCGAACCTCTACACAATTCAATCTCATGCGTCTCACTTCCACCTTCCTCAATCTCATCTCTGCATAGTTGATAAAAATCTTGAACCTCGCTTTTTATTTGAGGATACTTTGCTATGATTGCCCTTAGGTCTTCTGCTAGTTGTTTCATGTATTTATAGATTGAGTTTTTAAATAAAAAGAAAGGGAGCGTTAACTCCCTTCTTATTTTTTTTAAACAAATGAATAGTCGCAATACTCAATAGCTTTAACAATAGTAGGCAAATGTTCTTGATAGTTTTCACTATTAATACCTTTGATTGTTAAGCTTGTATCTAAACTATAATCAAAAAGTTCATGTTTACCTTTTGGTATATCGTTTAATTTTCTTTTATTTCCTCTTGCACAAAATCCTATTTCCCCATTGGTATCCATTTGTATAAACACATTTGCTATCCTTGATGATGTTGGGGCAAATGATACATTAATCCTATTAGATTCGCCACGTTCACTAAAACTAAAAAGTTTATAAGTAGCTTTTAACTTGTTTATAAATGCGTTAAAAAATTCTTTGTTCTTTGCGATTTTTTCTACATTATAGGTTGAGTGTACTAATAAGTCTATTTCCATGATATGTTTTTTAATTGGTTACACTATTATAGATTGAGTTTTTAAATAAAAAGAAGGGAGAGTTAACTTTGTTATTAAATTTTAAATATCTAATCCCAAACTTTTATCAACGCCTTTCATAATCTTCAAGATTTTTTTATCATCTTGTAAGAATTTAGTTCCTTTATCGCTTTGTAAAAATGCAAGAAATTCTGCATCTTCTTCAGCTTGAGTTTTTTTCTTTTTAATTATTTTCTTTGCCATATTGTTTTTCTTTTATAGATTGATTTATTTAAAAAAAAGAAAGGGGCATTACGCCCCTCTCACTTAATCATCATATCTTTGGTTATATACACTGCAACCCGATTGTTTACCTTGCAACACCTTTCTAAGTTCTTTTTCGAGCCCTTTTGCTTTAAAGGTCTGATAGGTGCTATATCCAACAATTTCCTCAATAAATTTTAGATATTGCCCTATAACCTTGCTCTCTCCAAAAGTACCTCTGATTGTTTGCTCCCAATCTTTTGGAATTGCCCCCCATGTTTGCTCTCCAATTATTGCCTTACGCTTTCCTCTCTCAAGTCGAACAATTGGAGTTGAGTAAACGTCAACCTCATTATCATAATAATCAATTTGGTCAAAGCACGTTATAATTGAAAGGAGTTTTGAACACTTGCGCTTAATGGAATCCCAAAATTTCTCTACATCATCTGCAAGGCGTTTCTCATTAATGTGTAGCGTACTTTTACGGCAATCCAATTCAGCGGTAATCTCAATTTGGATTGTTTTTTTCTCAGCATTGCGATTAATGCAAATACTTTCAGCGTTTCTTAATTGCATATTTGATTTGTTTTAATTGGTTAATATGCCTTTATAGATTGACTTTTAAAATAAAAAGAAAGGGAGAGCTTACCTCCCTTTAAAAAATTATATCCCCTTAACTTCGTCCATTACCTCTTGAACTGTTTTTTCTCCTATATCAAAACTTAAATCTCTTTCAATTCCAAGTCCAAAGGGCAATTTTAACTCTTGAAACTCCCTTAAAGATACTGTTCCAATTTCGGCAAAGGTCGGGTCATCCAATAAACAAAACGCCATAAAAACATCCTCATCTAAGCGCTCAAATAACCACCAGGTGCCAGACCCAACTGGATTGAAAAATTTACAAATTACCTTAATGTCCTTAGAAGATTTCTCACTTGTATCACCTTGCTTTACAAATGCGTTTTCGATTGCTTTAGTTAATAGTTTCATATCGTTTGGTTTAATTGGTTATATCTTTATAGATTGACTTTTTAAATAAAAAGAAAAGACCCCACAGATATAATATCAATAGGGTCAATTTCTCATTCTTGGGTTTAGAGCGATACCCACAACTTGCGCCTTTATTTATTTTTTGAGCCACATACGCAGCAATACTTTGCAATAGAAGGGTTTTCTACCTCGCACCCTACACAATACCTCAATTCCTTTACTTTCATCTTCTCAGCGGCTTTAATGGCTGCTTGAACATTTCCGCCACGTCCTTTATCTAAGGCTTTACGGCAAAATTCTATGGTTGCTTCTGTTTGTGTCATATCTTTATAGATTAAAGTTTTTAAAAAAAAGAAAGGGAGAGCCAACTAATTCTTTTTGTTTTTAGCCTTGCGAGCAACATTTATTTTTTGTTGGATAGATTCAAATTGAACCCAAAAACCTTTTTGATTATTTAAAGGCTGAAAAAATGGCTTTTCATATCCTTTATTCTGTTTTTGTTTGCTCATGTACTTATAGATTGAATTTAATTAAAAAAAGAAAGGGGAATAAATCCCCTCTCTACTTAACCAAAAATAACGTCTTTATAAAATACTGTTTGTAAAACCACGTCTGCGGTTACTGCATCACCTCCTGTATCGTTTATGTACTCGATTAGATGGTTTATAGGTGTTTTTGCAACTCGCTCATAAACCTCTTTTAAACCAATACTTTTTGTGCCAAATCCATTTTCATGGTCTTTTAAGCTCAGCTTTTTACCATTAGCCAAAATTTCCATTAGCACATCTTCATAGCAAGCTTCGGGTTTTATGTCTGCTTTTTTGTCAGACTCATACCAATTTAAAGTATGTGGTACATTTCCTTTAGCAATCTTTGCTTGTAGTGTTTTCCTTGCCTCTACATAGTCTGCTTTTTTGAAAGTCAGTTCTAAACCGTAAAGTCTTATTTCACTTAATCCATTGCATAAAGCATTATGGAAAAAATTTTCACTACCCTCTTTAGTGAGAGTTAGGTTTTCTATGAATTGTTTTTGTTTGCTCATGTACTTATAGATTGACTTTTTAAATAAAAAGAATTAGGGAGAGTTTCTTTTTTTATACAATTCTAATCTATAAAGGTATAACACAAAGACCCCGAAAATGTGATAAGTTCGGCAGGGTTAATCCACCCCTGCAACAAACTTTTTTTATTAGGGAGAGCCAGAGTTTTTAAAAATGGTTAATCCCCTAGCTTTTGACTAGGGGTTACTTAAGTTTCCAATAAGGGAGAGTTTTATTTTTTAGTACTTCTTCATAGGCTTGTGGTTTAGTTTCTTATTCTTATACCTTTATAGATTGACTTTTTTAAAAAAAAGAAAGGGAGAGTTTTTATTCCCTCCCTTTGCTTTGTTAATTTTCTATTATTGTTTCTTATTCTTATACCTTTATAGATTGACTTTTTTAAAAAAAAGAAAGGGAGAGTTTTTATTCCCTCCCTTTGCTTTGTTAATTTTCTATTATTCTTTTTACCTTGTTTAACTTCAAGCTAATGATGTTATCAACATTTGGGTTAATGATGTGAAAATCTTTTGCTTCACTCATATTACCCCTCCCCATTGTTGTTTTTGGTGCAAAGTACGAAGGCATAAATAAACCTAATTCGATTGCTTTGTCCTTTGTAATTCTTTTACCTTCGTGAAAGTAAATTGTATCGGGTTTAGCGTGATTTTCAACTACTGCAACTAAATAAAACTTAGTACCTGTCTTTGTGTCAGTAGCCAAAATTCTTTCTTCATTTACATACTCTTTACCACTCATTGATTGAGCCGTAAAATTTCCTTCTTCGCCATTTTTTACTAAATCTTTGTTAATACGATTGTCGTATTTTGCACCCAATGTAATTGATACACGTACCAACTTTTGTAAAACTTTTTTACCTCCCTTTACTTTTGCGCCACTTTCATCTACAAAGTAAACGATTGAGCCAAACGCTACACCCGTAGCCGAAATGTTTTTGCGAAATTCTTTTATTTCAGCTAATAACTTAGCCCTTGATTGTTTGATGATTTTTTCTACTTTCATAATTTTTATTTTGATTGGTTATACTATTATAGATTGACTTTTTTAAAAAAAAGAAAAGCCAAAATTTTAACAAAAAAAAATATAAGGTAGGGGCGGATTAATCCTATCCTTTTTCGGAGAGAGTTTCTGCTTAGTAAGGCATCTCACTTATACCTTTATAGATTGATTTTTTAAATAAAAAGAAAAAGGAGAGTTTCCCCTCCTTTACTTTTTTTAGGCTGCTGCCATTTCCATTTTGTCCTCGCTCACTTCTTCGCTTTGCGCTTTCTTTACTATATAATCCACTGCTTTTTGAGCGTCCGCACTTGCTTTGTATAACATTTGCTTATCTGCTTTGAAAGTTTTTAACCAACCTTGTAAATAAGCTGCTGAATTTTTTTCTGTTTGCTCGGTTGAAATTCCGTACATTGCCGTTAAATAACTTGCCCCTAATTCAGCCACAAGTTCCTCGTATGAATAACTATGCTTTTTATTATCAAATTTGGCATCATTTAGGGAGAGGCGATTTAAACGTGCATTATGACCCGTACTGTGAATTACCTCGTGAACCAATGTAGAATAATATTCCCCCTCACTTTTAAATTGTGCTTTTTCAGGCATTTGGATATAATCAAAAGTAGGCGTATAAAAAGCTCTGTCAGAAAGTCCGTGTTTAATTTTTACGGGAATTTCCATTTCGCTAATTGCTTGCTCTAATTCCTCACAAGTTCCTAACTCATTTTTTTCGATTGTACCAAAATCAATTCCTTCGATTTGTTCAGCGTTAAAAACTACATAGTCCTTTGCTAATAAAAAACCTTTTGTAACTTCTTCATCATTTGCATCTTTGGTTACCTTGTTTAATTTGTTCCAAAACACGATTGGCGTACCCTTAGAACCCTTTTTAACAGAACCTCCCAATTTTTTGATTTGATTGAAAGTTAAGTAGTAAGGGCTTTCAAATTCATTGAACATTGTTGCAAATAAATTCCAACCTCTGTATGCTTTTTTGCTGATGAAGTTTTGAGGCATTGCACCCGCTGTCCACGGCTTATTCCAATTTAACTTTCCGCTTTCCATCTTTTCGATGATTTTGTCAGTTATCTTTGCTATTACGTCTGTGTTTTTCATTTTGGTTTGGTTTGTTTGGTTATACTATTATAGATTAACTTTTTAAATAAAAAGAAATTTATATTTTTAACAAAAAAAAATATAAGGCAGGGGCGGATTATCCTCGACCCTTCTCTCTCACTAGGTGGCTATATATTTATAGATTGATTTTTTCTAAAAAAAGAATTTACTTACATATCCACTCTGTAACCTTTTTTACAGCCTTAGTCCCAGAATTAT
>Ga0307376_10002946_pt1 | contig 16139 bp, 18 predicted proteins | sample TR2MG_FD_202536 | JGI IMG/M metagenome (GOLD analysis project Ga0307376, IMG submission 202536) | Soil microbial communities from Risofladan, Vaasa, Finland - TR-2 | ecosystem: Environmental > Terrestrial > Soil > Coastal area > Acid sulfate soil | place: Finland: Risofladan, Vaasa | collected...
GTTGCTGGGAATAGAAAATTATAGGGTGGTTATTAAGAAATTACGAAATAGAAAGAGAGATGTCTTTTGTTAATCAATCATTGATTTTTTTCTTAAAACCTAATTCAGCCTTCATATCATATGCTTCAAAATTCATGAATTATAGAGATTATACATCATTTCTTGGTAAAAACACGGATTGACCTATCCGAATCCTTTTTTGCCTGTATTTTTTTTGTTAAACTGTCTTCCCATGTTAATAAAACTTCAGGATCGGTAACTACTACGACTGCACATTTTGATCGGAAGCTAACGCGTTCCACCACACTCCCGGCATACCATTTTCCGGCCTTTTCTTTTGTATGAGAACCCATTGCAATCAGGTCCGCATCTTTTTTTTCGGCGCATTTTACTATTTCCAGATGGGGCAGAGCACCTCCCCAAACAATATACTCATGGTCAGTTTCTCTTAGGAACTCATGGCAAAATTCTTTGAGCCTTTTCTTCGCCGCATCAGTATCTGCCTCATAATCAGCCCTGGAGTATTTGGGAACCGGAGGGACGGGTATCATGTGAAATGGGAAAAGTTTTGAGCCGTATTTCTGAGCTAATTTTACTGCAAAATATAATGCACATTCACAGGATCTTGAGAAGTCGATACTCACCAGAATCCTTTTAAACTTCAACCTTTTTTTTTGGATTGACGGATTAACAATTATTACCGGACAATTTTCATGCATGATAACACCTTCTACAGTGCTGCCAATCTTTCCGACTACTCTAACCACACCTTTTTCTTCAGCCCTTGTAGAATGGGGACCCAGAATAATCAGATCCGTACCTGCCTCCCTTGCCCATCTCAAGATTTCCTCCCAGGGAAAACCGGGAGTTACTCTGATTTCATAATTAACAGAAGGTTTCAAAACATCGATATAGATTTTATCTATTTCTTCCTTAACGGTTCTCTCGTAATCTGCACTAGTAACAATATTTTTTCCTGTTATAAAATTCTTAATAAGATGACGATCTTCAGCAGAAGCGGATTCCAGCACATGAAGAATGTGTAATTTTGCACTGTTTTGTTTAGCAATTTGTGCAGCAGTTAAAACCGGCGCATCACAAACTGTTAGCAAGTCTGTTGCCGCCAATATTTTTTTAAACATTTTATTCTCCTTTCCGGCCATAATTTGTAAGGCTATGACCCTAAAGCGACAATATAATCCTTGCCAAGAATCTGCTGCATGCTCTTTTCCAATGTCTTTTCAGTGTTAACACAAATATGCATTGCATCACCTACTTTATTAAACGGCTTAAAATTCTTTTTGAAGTATTCAAAATGGTGTAGACGTGCATCGGAAATCTGAAATTCAGTCTTTCGATTCGACAGGCGCTCTTTTAGCAACTTTTCTTTTAATACACATTCTACAAAGATGATGTTAGCATCCTTATCTCTTGCCATGCGTAAAACTTCATCGCGATGATGCTCATTACCGTATGTGGCGTCTAAAATAACAGAATTTCCCTTTTCAATTTTTTCCTGAGCCAACAGAAGGAGTTTACCGTATGTAAGACCACTGGCGCCTTTTGAATAAATGCCTTCTTTAAACGGCATGTCCGACGGATCAAAAGGTTTCATGCCAAACAATTCTTTGCGAATCACATCTGAGTTCAATGTTTTGATTCCAAACACCCTAGAAAGTTCTCTTGAAATCGTACTCTTACCTGAGCCCGGCATACCACAAACCACCCAGAGTGTGGGACGTGTGAACTTTACAGCATACCGGTAAGCAAGGTCTAAATACTTCAGAGTTTCTTTAAGGAGCTTCCTTTTATTTTGCGCGGTTAGGCCACCTTCCTGAAGACGCATGCAATTGACTTTGCACCGCACAAAAGCTCTATAACATTTGTAAAAATCGATTAGAACAAATACACCCTGATCTTTTGAGTATTTAACATAGGCATTTAGAAAGTGGCTATCAATCTGTGGAAAACCCTCGTAATCGAGATCCATTGCCAAAAATGCTAGATCTGACGCGATATCATGATATCTGAAACGGTCATTAAATTCGATACAGTCAATGATCTGTATCCCGTCATCGGCAAAATAAATATGACCGGTTCTCAGGTCGCCGTGGCAATCCCGAATTTTCCCACTTTCGCTCCGATTGTCAAAAAGTTCTTTTCGTCTGCGCAAAAAAGAGAGTGTAGCGGATTGAATAATTTGAAATATTCGTTTATCAAGTATTTCCCCGGTGAATGCCGTCGTCTGTTTAAAATTTTCCTCACAATTTGCCTGAATGTTTTTCCATGCCCCGGAGGAATGGATTTGTCCGGAGGATGGACCTTGGCTATAAAAATTAGATAGAATTAAAGCAAGAGCTTCAATATCCTTTCTTTCAATTTTTGTTTTTTTCAACAGATGAACCATGGAACGATTATCAGGAAGTTGACTCATCTTAACCGCATATTCAACGGGATTGTCCGATTCGGACAAATAGTACTTCTCGTCTTTTAAGGAAATGGCAACGACATCAAGATAAACATTGTGAGTCAGGCGACGATTCAGGATAACTTCCTGACGGCAATAATATCGACGCTTTTCCAGAGTGGTGAAATCGAGAAATTCCAGGTTGACCGGTTTTTTGACCTTATAAACATAATCGCCTGTTAGAAAGACTTTAGAAATGTGTGTTTCTCGCTGTTCGATGCTACTCACGGGATGGGGGTAAAAATTCGGCTTCTCCATGGCCTGAAAGAGTTTTAACTGTTGTCGGATTTCCATTATTAATTCACATTCCGAATTGGTGCCTCCGCAGCCATGTTGAAACGGGATCTTTATTTTGCTTCGACAAGCTGAAGGGATCTTCAATAAGATTTTTGAAAAACTCTATCTGTTCCTGCATAAGTTCGTTACAATCTTGGCGATTGCAAACAATTCTGCCGTACAACCAAATTTAGAAAATTTTCGACATCACCTTTCGCTATATTTGGAAATGAAATATATTGTAGTCATGTCGCTCGTCTTCTTCCGGGATGACGTTCCGTTTCAAAATCTTGCTCATCAATCGCGGGCATTTATATAAAGGAAAATCCTGCCAAAAATACGACCTCACCCGACCTTATAGGGATTAATAACCAACACAGGAGCAGGTGATTTCTTCACCACGTTTTCCGCCACGCTCCCAAAGAACACGTGTTCCAATCCTTTTCGGCCATGCGTTCCCATAATCAACAGGTCTATATCTTCGGATTCAATGACTTTTAAAATTTCATCGACAGTGTCTCCGGAAACAACCTTCTTTTGAAAATTGGGGCAGCTTTGTAACTGATTTTCACAAATTGTGTCCATGGCCTTCTTAGCAACCTCAATGGCTTCTTCCTGGAATTTATCCATAGAAGGATGGGGAACATAGAGCTTGCCCCATTTATTAAGGTCCTGCACCACATGAATCAGGTAAATTATGCTGTTGTATTTCTCAGAAATCGACAATACATAAGGAAGGATCTTCGACGAGTTTTCTGTCAAATCCAATGGAAAGAGAATTTTTTTTATTTCTATCATAGCATTAACCTCCTTTATCTTTTTCTGTTTGGATGATTTATAAAGTTCATATCTCGCAAACTTTTCTCGCTACAAACGTGGGTCGATATGGACAGGGCCTCCACACTCCGGAATGTAGCAAGTGACATCGATAAAATCACATTTTTCTTCACATTCGGGGCAAACTTCCGGCGGCTTTCCGGCTGTAATGAGAAATCCACACTTTGAACATTTCCAGTAGGTCAAACCGCATTCAGGGCAGATATCTCCCACAAACCTACCCTCGGCCGTGTAGCCGCAAAGTGCGCATACATATTTTTCTTGTTCTTTTCCCATTTCATTTTCCTCCTGTTTCTTTAATTGATCTTTCTAATCTATGAATACATTGAAAAAAATCTATTATAATTCCAGGCCAATAAAAATGAAGCGCTATTCATCGTAACGACCAGATTTATTTCCGTGTCATGGCGGTTCCACTTTAGAACAGCGCTGCTCATAACCATCTAATCTTATCTTTTCTAACTTTTTAACAGCATAAAGTATGCCACAAGTTCATAACCTTAATTTAAATTAATTTATCAATAAGTTATCATAATTGATTGTTTCAATTAACTCTGTAACACAGAAAAATTTAGAAAAAATTCTAATTCTCATTTCGCAATATTTCGAAATCGAACACATCATCTCAGATTGTGTGAATAGGCAAGTATAGTTACGGGAAGGAGACCATCAATAAATAAAGTCAAGACACTCAAGTGACTTTAGGACATTTTGGAAACCGTACAACGGATATTAACGGAGTTTTAATTTTATGGCACACTTTATGCTAATCAATAATTGATGAACTCGTAAAAAGCCGTTGTTTGATTTTTTTACGAGACTGTGAATCTCCCCGTCCTAAAGGACGGGGCTTTCGGGGGGCACTCCGGTCAACAATTGACAAAATCATCAGGTGTTGTTTCAGAAAATATATCTGGAGCTACTAAATTATTCCCCATTTCGTATAGAAACAGGGCAAAATGACAGCAAGCCTTATCTTATTCATCATAATGCCAAGGAGGGGCGTTTTGGGTTGGATGATGAAGTTAAATTTTGGGTAAAACGTGCCATCGACCTTAAAACCGGTAGCCTGAAAATCCTCAAACTTGTCTTTTATGAAACGTTTAAAACCCGGATCGGAGGAATCGAATTCGAGTGTTTTCGCAGCCCCAAAAAGGAGGCCCGCATATTGGATGTAATCGCCGGTCATAAGAACTTCATGCGTGGATGTTCAATCAAGGATAAAGAGGGTAATATCGTTCGCGTGCTTGATTATATATTTGGGAAATCCCTCCATGCTTATATCGAAAGTTTACAGATGAATCACCACACCTATTTTTACAATTTTTTCCCCGGCATTCTATGTAATTTTATAAAATGTATCGAGGCGATCCGCTTTCTCCGCCAACATGCTGAAAAACAAGGAGATATTCGACGCGACCATATATTGATCGACAGCGATAGCGGGCGGTATCGCTGGATTGATTTTAACTATCGCCATCGGGAAAACATATACGGTTACGACCTTTTTGGTCTGGGCAATGTTTTGGTATTTTTGGTGGGCATGGGAGATGTGCTACTGCCGGATCTAAAGAAACAGGATCATCCTGCTCTGGATGGGTTACGGGAAGAAGATTTGAATATCGTGTTTAACAACCGCGTCGCCAATCTCAAAAAGATTTACCCTTACATACCCGAATCACTAAACCGGGTGTTGATGCATTTTTCTAAGGGTGCCAATTGGTTTTATGAGACCACGACACAACTGCTGAATGATTTGAGAGAATTCAAAACGTTGACCTGAGTGCTTCCGCAAATATTTACCCCAAGAAAACTTAAGATTAAGGAGGTCAATGCATGATCGATAGGAAAATAATTTATAACAAAAATATCCTGATTGCCGTGGATGAGTCAGAAAACGCCCGCCGGGCGGTTTCCTATGTGAGTCAGCTCCTGGCAGGTGTAAAAGGCTTAAAGATCTTAATCCTGCATGTCATCAGTCAACCGAAAGAGGATTACTTTCCCACATCTGCTGAAAAAGAGAAATGGCTCAGCAAGTATAAGCTGAAAGTCGATGTCATGTTGGAGAACTATCGTCAAATGTTGATACGTGAAGACTTTGACCCGGGTGATGTATCGGTACGTTCCACCCTTCGTTACTGTCCTTCCATGGCGGAGTGTATTTTAGCAGAGCGGGACGAGACGGAATATAGCACCATTGTGGTTGGCAGACAGGGGATTTCACGGAGTGAAGAGTTCCTCTTTGGCAGTGTTTCCAGCAAGATTGTCAATCATGCGCGCAACTGCACGGTCTGGGTGGTGGAATAAGGGAGCAATGCGCGGACTGCCAAGAGTTCAGAAAGGTAGGCGGCCTTATGACGACTGAACCACGCTTCATAGCGCCGGTGGTGAGTGTCGAAAGAAGAAGTCATGGGAACGGACCTATGCCTTGGAAAAGATAATAACTGCGGCCACCAAAATGCCGGCGCCCAAGGCGAAAAGGCTGTATCTTTTATGCTCCGTTTCAGTCTGAGGCAGAAGGTGAGTGGCCCCTACGTAAACCAGGGCTCCGGCAGAGAATGCCAGTAGGGCACCCAGGAGAGGTTTGTCAATTTTACTGATGAAAGGGTATGACACGAGCATGCCCAGGGGCGTGGTCAGAGCCGCAGCCAAGAGGGCAAGGAGCAGCGACGTCCTCTCCCTGAACCCGGCCCGTTTCAGCAGCAGGTACGTTATGATCCCCTCGGGAAATTCGTGAAGAACCATACCGGTGGCTGCCAGTAGCCCGGTAAAGATACTGACGGTGAAGGTGATGGAATAGATGAACCCGTCGATAAATGAGTGGAAGCCGATTCCAAGCATGGGTACAAGGCCCATCCCGTACTGCGCATCCGATCCTTTATCGCACACAAAAGCGTTGATGAACCGATTAAATAAGTGCAGGCTAAGGTACCCGGCCAACAGGTAGAAAGGGGCATTTGAATTCATGGAAAAGGCCTTCGGGATAATGTGCAAAAATGACACTGAAATCAGGACGCCGGCAGCGAAACAGATGAAGTAAATGGTATTCTTACGGCCCCATTGCTCGAAGCGGCGTATGACATAAATGCCCGCCGAGGTCACTAATGCGGCCAAAGAACTGGCTCCCAAGGCGGTCCAAAACGTGTTTTCCATTGTGTCCTCATATGAATGCTATGTGACGTAACCGAGGTGTTCCGCTATATGCTATTTCTAAGCGGGGGTTACCATCACCGCACATGGCGCAAGGCCAACGACTCTCTCAGCAACGCTGCCTATTAAAAGTTTACTAAGCCCGGTCCTTCCATGGGTTCCCATCACGATGAGGTCAATATTTTTTTCCTTTGCTTCTTGAATGATAAACTCATGGGGCTGTCCACCTACATGCAAAATCGTTTCACATGGTATATTTTCTTTTGCAGCTCTCTCCTTGACTCCTTCAAGGAGTTCCCTTGTCCCCTTTATCACCGTTTCCTTTTCCTCAAGATCAAGTAAAATTTCCTCCACTTCCGGATACAGGTTAATGACGCAAATTACAAAAAGGGTACTTTTGCATATCTTTGCCATACTCATCGCCTGATCAAAAGCCTTCTCACTATATTTTGATCCATCCATCGCGACAAGTATTCTCTTGCCTTTAGTCAAAGGGCATGCCGGCTGTGCCTGTTCCATTTTAGTTCCCTCCTTTAAAAAATTAAAATTGTTCATCTGCTCATTCAAAACCGCTGTGCAAATTGGAGAATGAAATCAAAACATCGGAACGCTTTGAACACCCTGACAAAATGACTGCTTTTCCATGTGATAAGAGCATCTTTATGAGCAAGAATGTTTCAGAAATTATGGAGTCATCAAGCACCGCTTTCATATTTAAAGGAAAGGTTTACTCTGGCGCGATAAGCGGAGACCTTTCCATTCTTGACCTTCATATCGAGTTTAGTAACTTCTGCGATTCTCAGATCCTCAAGGGTCTTGGATGCCGTTTCTACAGCATTCTTGGCAGCATCCTCCCAAGAAACACTGCTTGTTCCTACCAATTCAATTATTTTGTAAGTGGACTCACTCATGATTTTCCTCCTTGTTATTTATTAAAGTAACGTCTCAACAACTGTAAGTGTAATCCCCCCTCCGAATAAAGTCCGGGTCAGACTTTTGCTCTCTCCCAGGGAGAGACGGCTGTGATGAGAGGAATCGACTAACCTGGAAGAGCAGTTATCAACGTAGGTGTTCGAACCATCGCATGAAGGTTTCTTTTGGCACTTTTGTAGCGCTCAAAATAAATTTGGGCGACTTCTTTTAGAAATTTATACCCCAGTTCAGGATCGCGTTCGCAAATTTCGAACAAGTTGTCGGCATCAAGCACCATAACCTCAGAGTCTGCCATGCAAACAGCAGTCAATGTATATTCCTGCGGCTCCATGAAACAGGCAGCACCGAAAAGTTCGCCCTGCTCCCTCTTCTCAAAAGAAATACCAATCTTTTCAAAGGGTTCGAGTCTATCCAGACTGATCAATCCTTTGGTTACTATATAGATGTGATTGGCCACATAGCCCCTTTGGTAAAACCAACGCACCTTTCTCATAAATTCTTTTCTCCGTGATTTTTGAAAGTTCTTCCAACTGCTCTTGTGAAAATACGCTAAAAAAATCTAATTGTTTAATTTCGTCGACTTCTACCATAATTATCCTCCTTTCTTTCGTTATGCTCATGAAGATTTATAAAATAGTTAACCACATCAGTAGAACTATTATTTTCAAGCAACGATGTGATCAGTTCATGGGTGACATTGTCCATGATACCAATACCCCATCCTAATTCCTCAAGCTCCTGGTCTATGGTGTTAATTTCGGAATACCCACTGTTGCCAACTATATTAAAAACATCTTTAACAAGTCCCGAGATTTCAACGGGCATAAATCCTTTTATTTTAAACCTTTGCAACAAATCATTTAATCTTATTTCCATCTTATTACCCTCCTCAACCCATTTATCCTGTAAGCCATTACTTTTGCCCAAGGCAAATTGCAACAATCCAATTTCTTATGAATTCTTAACAGCATAAAACGTGCCATCAACATACATTCTTGATAATTGTTATAAATTCAAACAGTTCAAATTGACAAAGGTTCTAAGCATCTCTGAGACACAACCAGATTTCGAAAATTTGCGAAATCTCTTTTCGAAAATTTGCGAAATCAAAAAGATAAGTCACATAAGATCCATCATTTTTGACAAAAAGTCTTTAGTGGGTATAATTGCGATATTGACAAGGTTGCCAAAGGCTTATAATCATCAAATAGTAGCTCGGCGACCTAATATCTTATTGGAATTAGAACTGCTTAAAACCTAAGGAGTGGGAAATGATAAGTGTGTTTCCTTAACGGTCAGGGAAGGAATATGGGACGCTTTCAGTGAAATAGCATCTGAAAGGGAAGTTGACACCTTAAATCTCATTGAGGAGGTCCTGATAGATTTTGTAGTCAATAACGTAGATGATTGTCACAGATTCCCCGACTTGCTCGACGATCAAGAATACATCAAACATAGGCCGATTTGTTAGTGGAAAGATTCAAATAAAGGATTGGTGCTATCTGCATCGTCACATTCTCTTGCTGTCATCTTTTTTACAGGAAATCTTTCCATGTACTTAAATGTAAATTATACTCCTGTCCCTTCACAACCCTCCCGATAGTTTCTTCGTGACTTTCGTTGTTCCCATCCGTTGCTGTTTCTAATCCTAGCGATCTTGAAGTTTTGCGAAAAAAAGTTCTAAATATTTCGAAAATTTTCTGTCCTGCGGGGTCATCTGTAAGCGCTGACAAAGATAACTGGCTGATTTCATGCTCTTTTCCCTAATCACTAAGTATGGCACGCTTTATGCAGATTAAGAATGCAAAAGGCTCAAAATACTCCTCAATAGAAAGTATTTCATAATTTTGGGGATGAATTCCGGCTTTTCATCATTCCCACAACACTTAAACAACGGAGCAATTCCGTAAAACAGAGTCTTTTGGTGGAGGTAGAAGTTGATGGGCGTAGACAAAAAACTATTGTTCGGCGTAGATGACTCTGATTTTTCCCGGCAGGCCTTGGCCAGGGCAGGAGATTTGCAAAGAAATAATCCAAATCTCAAGATTACAATATTTCATGGTGATAGTGACGCCAACTTCTCCTTTATGGCGAAAATACTTAAGCTAAGTCCCGATGAATTGGAAAAGCATCAGCGGCTTTGGAGCCTGGAAGAAAAGAACATCTTACAAAAAGCCAAAGAGGCTTTAACCGAATCCGGATTTGATTCAAAGAGAGTTACAACCTTTTTCGATCAAGGCTGCAACGACCCTTCTGAATCTATGATGAAGCTGGCGGGTTCTCAAGGTTTTGAAACGGTTGCAGTTGCTCGATGGGGAGCAAAAACACTATCGCGTCAAATCATAGGGTCTGTCACATGCCGGCTGGTCAACATGGCGGATATCCCGGCCCTTTGGATAATGGATCCGCGTATTCGTTCACATGACGTGCTGGTAACGCTGGTTGGAGCATCTATCAGTCAAAGGGTTATGGAATACACACTGCAATATTTTGCCCATCTCAAAGAGAGCCGATTCACGTTTTTTCACGTGATTCCAGCTCCACCCCCTCAAATTTGGAACTACGGGTCCATTAGAGATAAAGACAGTTTTGAAGAGCAACAGGAAAAAATAAGACGGTGGGTAGAGGAGAAGACGGACAAGGTTACACAGATCGCGGATGAAGGCAGACAAAGGCTTATCAAGGCAGGGATTCCGGAGCAAAACATCGCCATCAAACTCAAGCCCCAGAAACAGGGCATTGCCAGGGATATTCTCAAAGAACTTGAAACAGGCAATTACGGCATTATCTTGATGGGCCGTAAGGGTTCAAAAAAGATCAGAGAATTCCAGCTCGGAAGTAAAGCCAACAAGCTGCTTTATACCGCACACACACTTATAACCTGCATTCTCAATGATACATATTAAGAGGTTTTACTCATGGCTTCCAATGGAGAAAGGCCTTGACCCGGACAGCAAATTAAATAAAGGTTTTTTCTCTATTCTTCGATTTTGCACCGATGGTTGCAAAGATTGCAGCGCACCCTATTTTAGTCATAGATTCATAAAACATGGCCTCCTTCATAACATCGTTCCCATATCTGTTTGTAGTTGTGTCTTCTTTCTTCTTTTCGGATGGTGTTCTGTTACAAAATCTTGTTCATCAATCGTTGGGCATCTTGATATAGAATAATCCTACACAAAATGTGAACTTACCTCATTTTATAAGTATTAATAACCAAAACAGGAACAGAAGATTTCTACACCACATTTTCGGCTACACTCCCAAATATCGTTTGATCCAATCCTTTACGACCATGTGTGCCCATGACCACCAGATCTATTTCCTCTGAATCAATGGTTTTTAAGATGTCTGTGGCCGGATTTTTAAAAACTCTCCTTTTTTGAAAGTTGGGGCAGTTTTGTAACTGCTCTTCACAAAGTTTTTCCATGCACACTTCGGCTTTTTTCAGAGCTTTATTTTGATACAAATCCATAGAAGAACGGGAATCATAGAACCCACGATACCATTTAGGAAGGTCCTCCAGCACATGGAGCAGATAAATCATGCTGTCATACTTCTCAGAAACGGATAGCACATAGGGCAAAATCTTCGACGCGGTTTTCGTCAAGTCACAAGAGAAAGAATCTTTTTTATTTCTACAATAACCTTAACCGAATCTTTTTTATTAATTGTGGAGCTCACTGCTCACCGGATAGTTGGAGACCATTTGTGACAGCCGCCAGGCTGGCTTTAACTTGCACAAACTGCCTATTTTTAATGATAGATTTTTAGGGCCTCTTCTACGCTTTTCCCTTCCACGGTAATGGCATAAATAGCATTGCACATCCCGATTGCCTCTTCAAGGGACTTTTGATGAATGTTTCTGCCGGTGGCATTTCCTGAGGCGCCACTGATAAATATTTGATCATGTAGACGTTGCAAAAACCCTTTTACATCTACACTTGACCCACCCGCACAGACGACTTTTGTGTGGCCAGCTGCCCGGATGGCCTCTTTGAATATCTCTTTTGATTCACTACCTTCTTTTTTGGGATAATTCACCTTAACAAAATCACTGCCCAGACATGCAGCCACACCGGTGGCGCCAGCAATCAAATGAGGATCTTTCTCATCGGCCACCGTCTTACCACGGGGATAGACCCATAATACGGTTATCAACCCATGTTGGTGCGCATTGTAGATAATCTGGGCTGCCTGATGTAACATCTCGGACTCATACTCACTCCCTAAATAGACCGTATAGCCCACCGCCAAGATATTTAGTCCGCTGTTATCACGAAAATCCACTACTTGCTGAATATCCAACCACTGATTACTGAATGGGTCGGACTGGGGCGTTTTAACAAGATTTGTTTTGGAATTCAGCTTTGCCAGATAAGGAATATCAGAGCAATGTATACCATATCTGGCAATCAGCCCCAGCTGCGTCGCAAAGACACCGATCTTTGCCTGGCTTGCAATCCTGAAGAGATGTTCCGGATCACTATCATCCGGGTGGATTCCTTTACCATAAAAATCGTTATTTAAGTGCTCTACTTTTTGATCGCCTGCAAACAGCATCAATCGTCCACTGTTTTTTGTAATAGTTAGATAATTCTTGATATAATTTTTTCTCGCCGCCTTTGGTACATCCAATGGTACCATGACATCATTCTCTATAACACCCATGCTTATGTCCTCCTTCACTGTAAAGATTGTTAAAATAACTGTTCGTTTTTTTATTGACTGGGTAGAAGCCTAATACAGCGATCATGCCAATCTTCGAGCTACCACGCCCAAAGAAAAATTTTACATGGTAAACCCCCTGTTAGCCGAGGTTTCTTTTATCCTTTTGACAAGCGATGAACACGCGTATAGAAATCATTGTCCATACTCCGAGTCAGTGAAAACCTATCCCGTGTATATAGCAGGCAGTCTTCTCATATAGAACTTCCGTCCTTTATACTTCGTCTCGATGAGCTGACCCCGATCGATCAATCTGTGTATGACAGACCAATCAGCTCCGGCACGCGCCAGGAAGTCGCTTACTGCCTCCTCCCGCATTGGATGCACGGCGGTGATACTCAGAAGGTCTTCTTCAACGTTGCCCGTAAAAGCGAAATCATTGCCTTCGTATCCAATCAGATATTCCACCTGATCAATCCGTTCATGGAGGATGTGATAAGCTTGATTGATAATTTCCTCGGGAGGAGGTTGTGCCCATTCCTCTGCAGGCGGCCGTGTCGGAATGGATAAATAAGTCCTGTCAGGCCTCAACCGAGCTAACAAGTCGGCAATATTGCTGAGGCTATCTTCGCTGTCATTGACCGTTCTAACAAGCATTGTTTCCGTTACAAGTTCTCCCCTGTAAGTCCGGGCAAATTCGACCATTCCTTGCTGAATCGAGGAGAGTTGTAGGGTTCTATAAGGCCGATTAATCCTGCGCCAAAACTCTTCTTGTACAGAGTCTATCTTCAATGAAACCCAATCTGCTTTCATCAGTGCCTCTCTCACATCTTCGCGCCAGATAAGGGAACCGTTGGTAATCACGGCAATCTTAATTCCCAAAGATTTCAATAAATCGATCTCATAGGTGAGATTGATGTCCAGCGTAGGTTCCCCATCCGGCACGAATGTCAGATAGTCAATGGGGTCTCCGATCTCTTTCACCTTTTTCACCTTGTCCTGGACATCCCGTAAGATTTTTTGCGGATTATAGAACATATGGCGCTCAGTCTGCATTTTTTTAGTACGGCCCAACTGGCAGTATACACAGGAATAGGTGCATATCTTGGGCGGGATATTATTTATCCCGAGGCTGTGCCCCAAACGCCTGGATGGGACAGGGCCAAAAGCAATCATTCTGCTCATTTTTCCATCTTAGATGTTCTGCTCGCCCTTCAACTTCGAGACCAGTCCATATACCTTCTTTTTACGCTCAAATTAAAAGGGACATCCTTAACGGTTTCGAGAAAGGTGCTGTTGAACCAGTTCATCAGGGCTTGTTGTACTGGAGGAGCCGATGATGACGGTGGTTCCCTTTGCTCTAAAATTCTCCATGGCCTTAGATCCCATGTTCCCTGCGATGATAACGCTAACCCCCAAATCGTGAAGCCAATCGGGTAACACATCCGGCCCATGGGGAGGTGGGTGCAAAATGTCCTTTTTTATTATTTGCTGATTTTGTATATGGAAAATGGCGAATTCGGTTGCCTTACCAAAAGATGGAAAAAGCCGACCTTCGGATATTGGAATGGCAATCTTTTTGATCACAGATTTTTGTAAACGGCTGTCTTCAATAATTTTATCGACAAGTAATTCATATCCATGTGCTGCTTCGAAATTCGGATATTTCTCCAGATAGGATTGCCCTGCTGCAGTGCAATACGGCATGTTCGGGTCAAGGGGAATCCGACCTAAATAGCGAACATTCATGATATTTGATTCTCTGATCATTCCTTCCCCGGTTTTGTCGCAATTTTTACAAAATAAACCGCTCATATTTTCTACGAAACCCAAAATAGAATTTTGGGCGTTTTCGTATAAAACAATCAATTCTCTGACTTGTTTTCTGACATGAGGCAGATATTCCTTCTCGGGGGCTGAAACGAAAATGACTTTGGCATCCTGGATCGCTTGGGCCACGGCGAGCGGTTCATCGCCCGTACCCGATATGGAATCGATGATGAGATAATCCAAGTCTCCCCAATTTACGTCAGCAATGAACTGGCGAATGACATGGCTTTTCAAGCCCCTTCGCCAGATCACGCTCTGGTCCACATCCTTCATAATGGATCCAATAGATATCACTTTCAGATAATCTGAATAGGTTTCGGGGACAAATTGCTTATCTGCATTGGTTTCGCAAATTCCTTGGAGCCCGAGCATATTGGAAATATTCGTGCCATGAAGATCAAGATCGATCAGGCCAACCTTCACTTTTCTTTTTGAAAGGGCAACCGCTAAATTTGCGGCAAGGCTTGTTTTCCCGACGCTCCGTTTGTTGCTTGTAACTATGTATTTCTGTAGGATTAAGGACAGGGGATCGTGAATGACCCGGTCTTGTTCAGCCGCCCCGGAGTCCATATTCTTTTGAAATGGAGGATCGAAATCCTTGGATGAATTACTCATAATACACCTCCAACATATAATTACTAATTTACCCTTGTGACTTCTCTTTCTACCTAATTTATGCATGAAATGTGCCACCCGAAAACAGGATATGGCTATAACTATTGTCTATCCAAAAATGGTAGATTTTAATTCAAAGCAAGGCTATCGCGTTTTTGCAACCGCGAGCATAGCGCGCTATTCCGAGGATTGCAAAAAAGCGAAAAACGCAGCCCTGGGCCAAAAGATGCTGTTTATGAATGGACACTAACTATAAAATAATCCTTGTGTTTTCTGCCTTTAAGCCCTGCGCCCTCTTCCTTTGTTGGATGTGGAACCTATAAGCCTTTTTATCTCACTGATACCAAAAACATCACCTTAAGAATTATATTTCCATTGATATTATCCGTGATAGTCCATTTGTTTTAGAAAAATTGCGAAAAGAAATTTCGCAATTTTTCTAAATTTGGCTGCCCAGAAGAATTAATCACAAGTGGTAATGATATTAACTGTTTGGATTTTTATTGTTTTTTCAGATCATGATTTGGTGGCATGATCCATGCAAATCAGGAAGTTAGGTCAGGGAAAACAGCAAGATCAATTAATATCTTTTGAAGAATCTTTTTTAAATTATATCACGGGTCAAATATAAAATGATTTTTTCGTGAGGGGAGCAAAAAATATCAACATGCCCTTAAGGGTTAAAAGGAGGTGATCTTCATGACGGATCATGACATATATCCGAAAATAGATATTAACACGTATCAAAAAGAGACAGTACTTGAAGACGGGACTAAGCTTCTTCTGCGCCCTATGGTTCCGGAAGACCAGGATGCATTGTATGAGTTTTTCAAAGCGGTTCCCAGAGAAGATGCAAGGTATTTGCGTGATGATATATCCAGCAGACTCCTTATAGAAAAATGGGCGAAAAACCTTGACTATGAAAAGACGCTTCCCATTTTGGCAATAAAAGATGATGCTATTATTGGCGATGCAACGATCAATCGTCGCCGGTTCGGCTGGAAATGGCACCTGGGTACTGTACGGATTTTTGTTCACAAAGAATACCGGAATTTGGGTCTGGGGCGTCTGATGATTAAAGAGCTCGTGGACATCGCGTACAAACTCGGGATCGAAAAACTCATTGTCGAAATTCCCGGCTTCAACATTGCCGCAATCCATGCTTTTAACAGAGCAGGGTTCTATCGTGCTGCACTAATTCCAAACATGGTCAAGGACAGGGAAAACATGCCTGTGGATTTAGCGGTTATGATGAAAGACGTCAGACCAGCCCACGACGATGCCTATGAGTATGATTTTTAAAGCAGTTTTTAGCCACAACTAAGGGCAGGATAGAAAATTTTGTTCCTCCTCACGGATAATT
>Ga0307376_10002953_pt1 | contig 16121 bp, 31 predicted proteins | sample TR2MG_FD_202536 | JGI IMG/M metagenome (GOLD analysis project Ga0307376, IMG submission 202536) | Soil microbial communities from Risofladan, Vaasa, Finland - TR-2 | ecosystem: Environmental > Terrestrial > Soil > Coastal area > Acid sulfate soil | place: Finland: Risofladan, Vaasa | collected...
TATTCAGTAATTCCAGGATAATTGATTAGTCCTTGTATATTGTATTGTTCATTACCATTCCAACCTATAGAATCTATTTCCTGTTCAACTGCACGCCTTGCTAATGCTGCTTTACGAACGTCTAATTGTTTACCGGCAAATTGAGATGCTCTAATTTCACGTAATGAGTATCCGTAACTATCGCCTACATCTTTAATATTTACTGTATGCTCTTCGGCGTATAAATCAACTCTTGGAAAATCTTTTGCATAATCAGCTATAATTTTCGCAAATCCGACACCTGTAAAACTTTGCCATGTTATTTGAGTTGCACCTTGTCCACCTTCTGTTGATATAGGAATAAGTGTTTTAGCTTTTAAAGTTTTATACTTTGTATCATATGTTTTTGTTTTGACTACTTCCAATTCCCGTTTGAAAAAAGCACTTTCTCCAGCGTCCAATCTTGTTTGATCGACATATGTATTAGGCATATATATTTTCCTCCTCTCTTATTTTTATATTATTATGGAGTAACATCTCTGTATTGTCCATTTACTTCTATCTCAGCTAATCCAGCAACTGTTGTATTACTTCTAAAAGTACATTTTGTTTCATAATTATCTGTTGCTACATCCGTAAACTTTCCTTGATCTGCCGAATTATAATCCCAAATTACATACGCTTGTGTATTTGCATTCACTGCTTTAGATGTATTAATAACTATTTTTCCTCTTGTCATATTGTTCATCGCTTCATCTTCTGGATATACACCAACAGAATCATTAAATGATCTTTGAGTAAAAACAGCAATGCCTGCAAATACCTGACTACATGTATAAGCAATTACAGTACCTGCCTGTGTAGCACCACCAGTAACAATCGATGTTACTAATGATATATTTTTTCCCTTTGTCAATAATGTAAATTGTAAATTAGTTGAGAGATCAGTCAATGTAACTACTAAATCACTAATGGCCGCTTCCAAATCTGCTAAATGCAAATCCATAGTATCATCATGAGATGAAATCCATACTGTTGCAACAGGAGTTTGAGCAACACCATCTATTGATACTGTTGTTGTAAGTGTATTACCGGTTACAAGTTCTGCATCAAGGGTAATAGTAGATGTATCCTGTTTTATATTATAACCATTTACATTATCACCTTCGTACACAAAAATAGAATTACCATTATTAATTTGTTCAGCAGCTCTTAATGTTTCGATAGTTTCATTTCCATCAACTCCCTGTTTCATACCTGCAAACCATTTGTCTAAATTTTCATATGCACCCATAATTTACACTGCCTCCCCTCTACTAATTTTTTTCATTTTTTCAATATTATCCTGTCTTGCTTTTTCCGATGATGGAATAGTAGTTTTTCCAGGTTGAAAATTTAAAGCCGAGTATGTTGCATTTTCATCTTTCATTTCTGCAATTCTTTCAATAGCTCCATCGAATCGTGCTTGAATATATGTATTGTCTTTTCCGTCTAAATTGGCATTTGGTGAAACTTTCATAATAACAGCTTTTTGAATATCACTTTCTGACATACTATCTCTTACATCAATTTCTGCATCAATTGCTATTTGCAAAATAACCAATCTTTTTTTTACCGCTTCATTTATCTTTTGTTCATCGGTATTTGTGTTTTTTAAAGCATCTTCTGCCTTTTCCGCTCTATCTTTGTATGTGTCTCTATCAGCTTCCATAGTACTATTATCAGTTTTCAATTTTTCATTTTCTGTTTTCAATGTAGTATTTTCATTGTGTAATTCATCCGCTCTTTTCTTTTCACTTGTATATGCATGTATGACTTCTTTCTCTGCTTCATATTCCACATTATCAATTTGAATCTTTTTTAAGTCTGGCATTATTACCTCCTCTTTATCATTATTTTTATTCCAACTTATATTATAATAAGTTGTATTTTTTGAATCCATTCTCATAACAGCGGCATCGCCTGCCCTGCCTTTATCAACAATTGCTACATGATTGTATCTTATATTTCTTTGTATCATATCATAATGAATACCTAACCATGTACCGGATGTGTTTTCAGTATAAAGACTATATCCTGCTGATAATGCTCTTTTTCCTTTTTGCACATCAATAATAGCTTGTTTATCAGTAATAATAATTGAATTAGATATATACTGATCTGTTTTTCGTATATTATCACCTAAATGACCAACTTGAAATTCTTTAATATTATTTATATCTATTTTTCTATCGATGGGATGTTCATTAGTAAGTGGTATCATTTTTAATGTATTTATAGAATCATTATTCATAACTTCTTCCGGTAGTCGTAATTCATAACGTACAGTATTATCATAATTACGATAAGGAAAAATACCAATATTTGTAATTATGGCTTGACCTTTTAAATATCCTTCATCTGTCTTTTTAAATTTTTCTTCCATTTCAGATAAATCTAATAAATCATATCTTTGTACTATAATATGATTATCTAAATTATCATCATCGTGATCTTTATTTTTATCTTTCCAAGTAGAAAAACAAATAGCCAATGCTTGCTCATTAGTTTCATAATCATCTTTTATCATGTTCATACATCGACTAATAAAATCTTCTTGTTTTTCTTCTTTTTCAGGTGTAGGTATTGGCATTATATTCCTTTATGTTGTTATTTGTTTCCATACAGTATTTTTTACATCACTTTTAATACATATGAATGCTTGATCTGTTGTTTGATTTATCCATATACAACCATGTTGAAAACATCTTCCTATTTGTGCAGTATCTACACAATCATTTTCTATTGTCGGTATATTTTTTTCTGATACATATATATTATCATGTGATGTAAAAATATTATTTCCTTCATTTATTGTATCAGACATTTATTTTATATCCAACCTTTTATATTTATAGATGCTGTTGCTTGTGTAAGTGTTGATGCATTTGTAAATCGAATACCATTTATGGCTAAACTAATAATATTTGTTTTATTCCATGTTACCCATAAAACTGTATCATTTTCTATAAGTTCCTTAGAATTCATTGTAAATTGTATAATTGGATTTAATGCTGCACCTGTCCATTGGAATGCTATAGCATAAATTGGATTGATAGGTAAAAGATATGCAATTACTGCAATTGTAGTACTGGGTGGAATTGTTACATTTAATCCCCATGTGGCACCACGTGCATTAAAATCAGTTCTTTTTATATCAATTGTTGTTATTTTATTTTCCTCCCAAATAAAAAAAAGCCGAACAACCCATATATCACATGGAATGTCCGGCTTCGATTTTTTCGTTATCCGTATTCAATTTAAAATATATATATATCTATAGGATATGTAAAGATAAAAGTATATACATTGTATATATATATGTGATTTTTTTTAAAAAATATGTATTATTTTTAAAAAAATGCTTGACTTTTATTAAAAATAGTATTAATGTATATATGAGAGTGAGGGAAAATATGGAAATAGTATTATTACATAAAGAATATGATAAAAAGCACTTAGATGAGGTGATTGCCAATATGAAAAAAATGGGAGCACCTACCATTAAAGCATATTACGATGAAGCAGAGGGTATTTATTTTGCAACAGAAGGTTGTCATCGTATAAGAGCTGCAAAAAAATTAGGAATCATGCCAGTAATTGATATTATAGATTGGGAAGAAGAAATTGAAAATAAAGATACTGGTGATATTTTAACATCAGAATGGTTGTTTAATAATTACAGTTACACTACAACTATTGATTTTGATGATTTTGAATAAAATATCTAATCCTGAACAGTATCCGGGAGAAGGAAGGAAGGAAGGATGAATATGTGGCGATCATTTATACAAATTAAAAAACAATATATGACTGGATATATAAAACACGATACTCCATATTGTTCACGACAACATAATACGCAAGAAAAAGCAAAAGAGATGGCAGAGACATTTTTTAAAAAAAAGAAATTATCAAAAGAAAAATTTGATATATTTGTATATAAAGATAAAATTTATTAAAAGGGAGAATGAAAGGAATAATAATTATGGAACCATATGATAAATTGATAATAAAACTTTTAGATGGGGAAACTCCGAAAGAAAAATATGAATTTTTAATAAACTTATTAAAGAAACAATCTTTAATAAATTCAATACATTATACATGTCCCATATGCGGGGAAACGTTCACGGCTAAAGTTCCTGAATTTATTCAAGATGAGGATGGATTTTATGAGACTGTAAAATTTTATTGTCCATCATGTGAAAAAGAATTTAGATTGTCAATATAATTTATATTTTATAAGGAGTGAATAAATGAAAGACATTAAAATTACAAAATCAGAAAAAGATTCATGGGAATATATAAAGACATATTATGAATTAGATTTTTTACAACCTGGACAAATAGTTATACAAAATAATAATTATGGTGTTGTAATTGGAGCCGTAAATTCGTATCTAATTATTTATTTTACTAATGAAAAAACCGGAAATTATCATCCAACTTATAATATTGCATACCTTAATATTAAAGGTGATATAATTAAAAATTATAGAATAAATAAAAAATAAATTATCCCTCTCTTATTTCCTCCGGTTTACGTTTATGAGGTACTATTCCTTTTCCCTCCCTTACTGGATAGTACCTCTCTTTTTTTTCTCTTATAATATCAATAGGTGCATTTTTATCTTGTTTTTTAATTGTGATACTTCCATACTCTCCATTTTCAATAAATGTTTTAATTTCATTTAATAATTCACTATTTATATTATTCATTTTCTATTTCTCCTTAATTTAATATTATACATATGTAATTAACTAATTATACATATGACATTGTACTTTTGCAATTGGTTCTAAACTTCTATAAAAAATAATATTCTTATATATATTATTTTTAACATCACTATTATTATTTAAATCACTTTTATATAATTCTTTATAAAAATTAACTGCTTTAATAAATAAATTATTGTATTTCATATAATTTTTAATCCTTCCTTTTCTTTATCAATTTCCTTATCTACTTCTAAAAATAAACCTAACCAGAATGGCCGACCTATACACCTACACCGAAATTCCTCACCTGGAATTGCTCTTGGCATTTCTGTTAATCGTTGCTGCCATTTTATTTTTCCTGTTTCCATATCAATATCTTTCATTTCTGCAAATACATTATCATCTAACCAACTACAAATCATAGATTGCATTACCCAGTGAGAAGGAAAAGCCTTCGGATATAGTCCTTTAGGATTTCCCCGTACCCTTTCATCCCTTTGAGTTTCCCATACATAATATTTTATGCCAATTTGTAAATGTCTCCTTTTTGTAATTTGTGCATTTAATTTACCTATCTGATCAACAGCAATAAGGGATGCACGATTTTTAAAAACCATTCTATCAATTTTATTTATTTCTTTTATAATTTCTTCTATGGATAAACCATTTCTAATAGTTCGGTTTATAGTTTCTGAAATTCTATTTATGTACTCTTGTGACATATTCTTAATAATATTAAAGTTTTCTAATATCCAGGCATATTTTAAATCTTTCCACCACAGATCATTTGTTTTATATGGATACCCCAACACTGCTATAGTTTGTTTTTCCCATTGTTTTTCATTAAACATAAAAACTGTATCAGCTATAATTGACAGGTTATGCCATAATTCAGATAATTGAGGTGATTGTACATTACCTATTATATTATTGTTTATCATGCTAAGTTCATTATTCATATTATATATTTCATCATACCATTCATCATTATTTGCTATAGAATGTATTGACATAGTATATGTATTATATTTATCTATATTTTCATTATCAATTGTTAAATAAAAAACTGATTTCATATCCATTCGTTCTTTTTCTTTTATCCATCTTTCTATATTATGAGTAATAATAAAATCAGCTTTTTCCTTAATCGGTTTTCTTACTAATGATCTTAGCATTTGATAATATTTTATTTCTGTTGATCGTGGATATAACCATTTAGGAAATACAGTTTTTATACGATTAGTTTTTTGATTACGTCTTTTTGCTTTTAATGCTGCTTTAAAGTTTACTGTATATTCATCCATAATTTATATTAGTGACCTCTTTAATTTTAAATTGTTGTTTGTAAATTTTTTCTTTAATAATACCCAAACAAAAATAAGTTATTTGTTTTAAATTATATTTATACCAAAATCCTTTTATGTAATGAGATGGTATTTGTAAAATATGATATATTTTTTTATATGCAAGCCAACACCATAATTTAAATAAATGTGAATTATTTTTCATATATCCTATTGTATATAAAAAGCTTAACATTTTATTTCCTTTTCCCTTTAAAAAATTTACTTAAAAACCCATCTTTTTTTTCTATTGTGGTTTCTTCTTTTTTAATCATGGTTGTTTCATCCGGTATATCCGGTAATTGTGGTAATTCCGGAAATCTCATTATTCGTACTTCACTTGCATCTAACACACCATCTTGTATATATATGTGATCAGTTTCACCATTTATTTTATCCACCTCTGCCTGTTCTTTTTCTGTCAATTGAAATAATGGATTAAATTCTATTAAATGAGTATCACCCGATATATCATATGTTTTATCAATTAAATTAACAAGTTCTTGCAATGGATCTTTTAATTTTTCTTTTTGTTCTGATTTTACCCTATCATAATAATTTCTTTCATCACTTTTTCCTGTTGCATTTTCCCCTGCAGGTGAACGTCCGAAAAGTTTTGTAACCGGATAACCGGATGCACCTGATAAATCCATCATTACCCTGTCAATCAATTCTGGTAATCCAGCAACAGATTTTGACTCGGATGTAAATGATTCACCCTCATCCAATATAACCGCATTTAATACACTTTTATACATTTGTATAATTTCCATACGTGTTATAAGTTGATTTTCATTTCCCTCTGCTAATTTTTCAGTTAATCCCTTTATGACATATTTACCAATACAAAATTCATAAAGTATATTTGCAATACTAGCAGAAATTCCACAATACCTTTTAAGATTGTCGTATACAGATTCTAAAAAACTACCTCCCCAATATCTTAATTCTATATTTGAATTACCAATATCTTCAGGTACTGGTAAACCATGAAATTCTAAAACACGACTATGATGAACTTTTAATTCCTTTTGTTCAGGCCCGACATAACAATTAAATATTTTTACTTTACCGAAATTCGGATCTTTAGGATCTTTTACAAATGTAGAATAATTTAACCATATATTTGAACTGCTTACAGGTTTTAACCAACTAATTTTATTATTTTTATTATTTATGTTTAGTGGTTTATCAAAATCCTGTCCATCTAATATACCCATAATGATAATACTACCACCATATAACTTCATCCATTTTATAGCAACATTAAAAACAGATTCCGCTTTTAATCTTTCAAGATGTCCATTTATTTCTTCATCTTCATCATCTTGTATAGTGATCCATTCCCGTGTCATATCATCACATTTTTCATCGACTACTTTTCTTGAATATCCACCTCCCATATATATATTAGATAATTCTTGTTTTGATAATGGATTATATGTTCCATAATAAGTATGTTTATCTTTATCAAATGTTTTACCTAATCCTACAAGTGCATTCATCCAACCGTCAACATTAAATTTATCATTTTTTGACATTTTATTTTAATCCTCCTTTATACATTTAGCTATAGTTTTCCAATAATCAATTTTATTTTTTAAAATAGGTGCTATCATTATTATTTTATTATTCTTTATAAAAAATCCTGCACACAAATAATTTGTTTTTACTTGATATAATCCATTACTCATTTTATTTTAATTTTCCCCATTGATCGGCCATTGCATTTGCTATTCCTGAAAATGTTCGAGATCTTTCTTTTCCTCTATTTTTACCATACACATAACATTTATGCATATAATATAAAGGAGTTCCTTTTCTTTTTCCGGATTTTACATAAGCCACAGGTTCAGGTTTTTTAACATGTGTTTTTTTAAATACTAAACTATCTATAGGAAAATGAAATAATGTAGGTAAATTTCTTAACCATAAACATGTTCTTTTCATTTCTCTATCACCGAAAAAATAAGGATGTATTGTTTGATCTGCTTTTTTAAAATGAGAATTCATATATCCTGCTGGATTTTCAATACACATTCTTTTTACTGGTAAATTCCATATATACATAAAAAAATCAAATGCTTCAAATCTATCATTTTTTCTATTAGGATTTTTTTTAAATGCAGCATTAGCAATATTTGATAAAAATGTACATGGCGGATGTGCAATTATTAAGTCATAATTAGACCAGTCGTAATCTATTAAATTTCCTTGTATATGTGGACCTGGTTTTTCAGTTGGTAGAATATCACATGATATTGCATCATGTCCTTGTGCAATAAATGCATCTCTGACTATTCCAGAAAATTCACATAATACAGCCACTTTCACTTATTTATTATCCTTCCACTACTATAATACAAATATCGTTTTTCAACTTCTCTACCTTCACTATCCGCTTTTTCCATACCTTCCATCATACATTTTGATATGCCATAATCACAATATACCACAGTTTTACTTGCATGTCTACCCCATGCTAACCCTGCCATAATGCCTTTTTCTCTTTCTTCCGGTATAGTGTCATTTAAAATGCCTGGTTGGGTATATAACAAATGGGATGCAAAAGGATATTCCCCACGATCAAAACAATCTTTCATACATAATTGTGCATATTTAACATTATGATCTATTTCTTTTTTTGTCTTTCCTGCATAAGGTGATTCTAATAATACCAGGTTATTTTTTTCTTTTTTTAAAAATTGATTATATGTTTCAGTACATAAAGATGTTTGTATTTTTCTCGGTGTTGGTTTAATATTTAGTTTAGGTGTTTTAGGTTGTTTTTTAGTATCATACATAATATTTATTTCTCCTTATAAAATTAAAATATATTATACATCTCTATTCATAACAAATACTTTTTTAATTCGACATATATAATTTATATGAATTTTCAATTCTGCTTTCATTTCTATGTCGTTTCTTTAAAAATTCAATAAAAGACATTTTTTTAAATATATGTGGTTGATTACAATAAACAGTTATATCAGTATAAAAATGATTATTAGTTGATGCCCAACATGATATATCCCTCATTACATATGGTAAACATTCATTATTTTTTATAAATTGTATTCTTTGTGTTATATTATTTATTTTCATATCTGGATGAACATATACAAAAAATCTTATTTGATCTTTATTTCTCCAATCTAATAATTTTAATTTTTCTTTTATTATATTTAAATATTTAATATCATCAAATGCAAATAAATAATTTCCTAAATAATTTAATTTTGATAATAACAAAGAATTACTTTTATTTACTAATCTAATATCTAACCCTTGATTAAATTGACATTTAATTTTTCTTTCAATAAGCTCATTTAAAATATCTGTATGATTTGATAATGCTAAAAAGTTATTGTCTAAAAACTTTACTTTATCATGTTTTATAATATCACTGATATTATTTACCTGATGGATAAATCCTTCTTTTTCAGGTACTATACAAAATTTACACTTTCTTATACATCCTCTACTGATAAAACCATATGAGATATCATTTTCGGGATAAATACTATAATCTGGTTTTTCTTTTTCTATCTCTATATCTAATTTACTTTTTATATCATAACCTGTACCACCATATATTATATTTTTTCCTATAACATTATATTTGTTATTATTAAAAATAATACTACAAAATACCTTCTCATATAATGAACTATTAAATATATCATATACTTGTTTTCTTTTATTTGGGAAATAAGGAATATTTAATTTTATTAAATCGACATCATAATTTTTATTTTTATAATGTGTACTTAATTTCATTAAAGCAATATTAGGTATTTTTGAATCTGCATCTATTAACAATATTTTTTTCATAATATATATTATTTTTCTACATAATACATAATACCAGTTACAAGCGGACAATTACAATATGCTTTATAATCAAAATCCCATCCATCTTCATCTTGACTAATTTTACCTTTTTTAAAACTTATACAACCAACTGTTTTACATTTACTATTTATAACAGGACAAAATATATTTGACCAATCTACTATATTTTTAATAACTTCTTTTTCTGCCTTTTTCTTTGTCATAATTATACACTCCTTATAAAATAATAATTTTAAAATGTCTCTATGTAAATATATCATATATCTTTACAAAAAACAAGTACTTTTTAATTCAATCTATATAGTATATCTTTAGATTTATCACCCTTCACGGATGCAAATTTTTCACGAATTAATGACGCTGCACTATCAGGACAATCATCCGGTTCTTGATCTTTCATATAATCCGTTATTTGTTCTATATATTCAGGATCAGTATCATTGTCCCATATAATATTTTTCCATTGATCATGTAAATATGTACATATTTTATGATGTTTATTCATACTTTCATGATATCCAGTGACATTTATACCCCTACTTTTTAGTAGTGATTCTGTGTATCCTTTATCAGCATTATTTTCTATATAAATTCTTTTACACCTTCTTTTTTTATAATTCACTTCTATGACATCTAACCAATTTTTTACATTACCAGTATATATTTTTCCATACCCTTGTAATTTACCGGTATATTTATTTTCAGACATAAACGTCAATCCGCATGTATGTATCCCATCAAATGCAGCATCAATATGTCCATATACATTACCGGCATTATATCCCCAAATTCCATATTGTGGATTTGAAAATAATAATCCATCATCCGGGATGTGTTTTAATAAGTAATTTATAGCAAATAATGGTAATGTAGTTTTTGCTTTTTTCTCTTCTATTTGTTTTTCATTTAATATATTACAATCATAAATATCAAACATCAAAGCATCTGGTAATATCGACCATGCATCCTCTTTATGCCAAGGTGTCCCAATAAAACCGCAATATCGATCTTGACCAATGACATTTGTTCTTAGTTCACGTATAATATACTTTGTCTTATCTCTTTTTGCTGCACTAATACGATCATCTAAATTAACAAAGTCATCACATAATATTTTATCAAAGTGACTACCTGTAACAGTTGTATCAATACCCAATGCATTTATACTTCCTTCAGGTGTTATAGTTTTTTTAAATGAAAATTCAAGTTTCCCTTCTCTTTTAGTTTTAAAAGTAGGATATTCCCCATGTACATATTTAAATAATTCCCTTACCCTGGGTAATAGCATTGCATTTCGTATTGCAGTAACTATTGCAGCAGCATCATTATATTTTTTTTTAATAAGTGCAATACGATCATTAGGATGAAACAACAACCACCAAATAGATCCATAAAACATTACAGCTGTCGTTTTAAATTGATCTCTGGCAGCTTGTAAACATCGATCTTCATTATCATTATTCCATATATATCTAATCCAGTATGAATGTAATGGTTTTAATACATTACTGGCATGCTGATTTATAATATGTTCAATATAATGAGGCCATTCATGTATAAGTGATATAAAATCATTTGTATAACTCATTTATTTATAATATCAATTTTTCTATATAAAAAGAAAAAAGAAACAATCCCCATAATATAGATATAGATATATATATAAAATTATAATATATATTACCACCTTCCGTAAATACTTTTATATAATCAAAAATAATCTGAACTGTGTATGTCAATGTCAACGATAAAACATACATAAAAATAACACATCGAATACTAATTATAATCCATATAAACATTTTCTATTTCTCCTTATTTATTTACATTATTAAATTAAAAATCATTTTTCTCATATACTTCTATACATGTTTTCTCATATACTATATTTTTTAAATTGTTTATAAATAATTTTCTATTTTTCTTTTTAATTATATTATACCATTTTAATCTATCAATAAATAATATAATTAATTTTGTTTCTTCATAACCGAATTTTAATTTAAAATTACATCCTTCATTATTCATAAACTTTTCTATTGCATCTTTAGTATATTCATTTATCATAATTTTCTATTTCTCCTTATTCATAATTGATAATACATCATCTAAATCTAATAAAAATGTACCATTATATTGATTATCAAATAATTCAATTTCTTTATTGACTTTTTCTCTTTCTTTTTTTGTATCTAAATCAGATAAAATAATTAAATCATTCCAATTTACCATACTATTTATTTCTCCTTATATTAAAATATGATATTCATTATACGCCATAATTTACATATTGTAAGTTTTAATTTTCCAGATTGTAAATTATCTAAACAAGTACATCCATTATTTACCCGCATGCCTGTTTTATCTCTGGCAAAATAACAACTATGACTTTTACAATCTAATTTTTGTAGTACATCATAAAAAGGTGCCATATTACTTTTTATATCATTGACTAATTCATTTATCATTATATTTATACCATCTTCTGATAAACCTAATTCTGATATTATATCAGATCTTTCCTTACTATGATTATGTTTCATTTGTTTTCCTTTCCATCCTTTTTATTTTAATAGATACTATCACATATGTAATAAATGATAATATCAATATTCCAATTAAACCAATCATGACAATAAACACATCAAATATATTATTTGTCATTATGTTTTTCCTTTTTTATTGTATATTTATATATACATGTTATACAATTTTTATATTTATCACAATAATTAGTATCAACTATACAACCAACATATTCTAATAAATAGTTAATTAAATTATTTAACTTTCTATTTTTCTTTTTTAACTTTTTAATTATTCTATTCTTTTTATTTAAAACTTCATTTACAGTTTCATTTGTTGTTTCATTATCCATAATATTTATTTCTCCTTTTGTGGGTATTTTATTATTTCTTGCTTCATAAAACCAATCAATTCTATCAAGATAATTTATAAGTATATCTATATCTTTTTGTGATAATGGAATAAGAATATCAATTTCATTTTGTAATGTTGGTATATAATTATTTTCCATTATAATTCTATTTCTCCTTATCCTATTTTCTCCTTATCCTGTTTTCTTCTTACTGAACATATCAGAATTAAATTTTAATATTCCATCCTTTTGTCCGTTATTTAATATATTATTTAGACGATCATTCAAATCATCTTGTGGCATGCTATCCATACCCTTGTCACTTAATATTTTAAGGGTTATGAGATTATATAAATTTTTCATTGCATCTGCCCTGTCAGGTAGCATATACTTTTTTACTTCCTTTAATTCTTTACCATAATATTTTATATCAATTCCATCAATACATATACGCCATTCATCCGATATTTTAGTTAAAGGAATAAGTAAACCATCATCATCTATAAATGTACTTATGTCATAAAATGCTCTTTTCCAATATACATCTAATAATAAATATTCAAATTTATTTTTATATGGTTTTATCATCAAATCACAAAATTCTTTTATCACTTCATACATTTTTTCTGAATTTAAATATCTACATGCCTGATTTATAGCTGAATTTTTACCATTTGCCTTTATATTTGCTATTTTTATTGCTTTTTCAGTATTAAAACCATTTGTACAATAAACAATTACAAATCTGGTTTCTTTGGCAGATAATCCTTTTTCCTTACAATTTATAGGGAATAATTTCTTTAATTTAGGTAAACTTATAGTCATATTGTTTGTTTTTTCACTATTTTTAATTGGTTTTTCTAAATTTTGAGTCTTTTTTACTGGTTTTTTAATGTTTTTTTCGTTCATATTACCTCTATATTACTCAAATTTTAAAGAAAAGTACATACTTTCTTTTATATTATCAGCAATATCTTTACTATGATAATCGTATAATTTACTTGACATATATTTATGTCCCTGCTCTTCTATTATTTTTATAATAGCCCATTCATATGATAAACCTAAAAAATTACATATATCCCTTAATAATTCTTTGTTAGGGTATTGATCTGAATTTGTAATACTTCTTAGTTTTATAACACTTATTCCTAATTTATCAGCAGCATATACTAATGTCATATTTTGATTTTCAGTAATTAAATGTTTTATATTCTTACCAAAATTATACATAATTTATATTTCTCCTTTCTCATTATATTTTAATTCTCCCATAAATGCAACTTTATACACATAATTCTTTATGATTCTTGGCAGTGGTATATTATGATAATGAGCTGTTTCAAAAACATGCATTCCCATAGCTTCCGGTATCATTTCAAAAGACATATTATATCTTTTATAATCAAAATGTATGATTTCATTTTTTATTATTTTTTTAACTGATTTTTGCCAATATAAATTACATCGTGCTTGTTTTACTGTCCATTCTGAATGTATTTTTAACATTCTTTCTTCTTGTTTTTTTAAATTAAACTTTACATATACAAAATAACATGGCTTATCTATAATATTATATTTTTCTTCTATTCTTTTTACAAATGGCGGACAACTTTTTGATTTTCCTACATTGGGACATCCATTTTTATGACCTGGATATGGTAATTGACATAATTTAATTGGGCATTCTACAAAAAACAATTTTTTTAATTCTATAATTCCATAATCTTCTATTAAATCTTTTATTTCACTCATTTTATATTTCTCCTTATATTCTACATAAAAATTCTTCCATTGATTCCCTTATATAATATACCTTTAATTTATATGCTTGATTACTTATACGAATTAATTTCTTTTTTACTTTTTTTGAAAAATTTTTATATGCATCTTCACAAAACCATATTTTACATAATAATGCTTTTACAGTACATCCTATGTCTTCGTAAAAATGTATGCAATGGTCTATTTCATTTGAAAAAATACTTTTACAACAGCAATATTGAGATACTTCTCTTTTTTCTTTTATATTATTTCTTTCATGAATGCAAACTCCATTTTTAAATTTACATGGATTATTTTTATTAATTATTTTTTTTGCTTTTTCATATAAGTTATTATATTTTTGTTTATTACATATTTTATTTATCATTTTATATTTCTCCTTTCTTATTATATTATAATAAATGTTTCCAGGATTTACCCTGTTTTATTCTTTTTATCGTATCAATAGTCACACCATACATATCAGCATAATAATCATCAGGCATACCATTTTCATTATCCCGTATACACATAACAGCTATTTCATTTAATTTTGATGATCCATTCCTTTCACCGCATGCAGTCATATTGTGCATTTTTCGATCCCATGCATTCTGTTCATGTGTACCTGGTAATAAATGCTTTGAATTGCTGCAATTTTTACTACCACACATATGACGTATGACTAATCCTTTTATTTTATTTAATTCTATATTATGAAATAAACAATATACTAATCTATGTAATCGTATACCTTTTTGATTTATTTTTACTCTACTATAACCGTCATCTAATAATTGATGACTAATACATTCAAAACAATTATTTTTAATATTTCTTTTTAATACTATTTCTTTTTTTATATTTTTATATGTTATTTTAATTATATCATCTGTTTGTTTTATAGTAAAAAATATTATATCATAATCTATCATTAAACTATTCATAAATGTATTTATCATTTCTTATCCTCATCAAAATTTAATAATAATTGATTTTTATCATATCGTTTATTCCAAGATGATAACTTTACCCATACTAATAATTGAAAAAATCCTACTGAATAACCATATTTATCAGCTTCTATTTTCATATAATTTTCATATTCTATATATTTATTTTTAGATATACCTCTACTTTCTCCGCTTTTTTTACTATAATAAATTTTTTCAATATATCCTTTTTCTTTTAAAAATCGTAATGACCATATATCTATAACTGATATATTATTATAACCACAAATATCTAAAAATAAAGAAGCTACTTTGTATCCTACTCCTTTTATATTTTTTACAAGAGTATCTCTTATTTCATAACTAAATTTCTTATCATTTTCTTTTATATCCCAAATAATAAAATTAAAATAATGCCTATGTATATTATTCCATTTATTTTTAAATTCAAATATATATTTTAACATAGAATTAGGAAAACGTGCTTTTAATAATATAGTTTTTAATAAAGGAATATTACCACAAATATAATTCAGTTTATCCATATTCCTGTTAACTAAATCTCTATATATCATCATTTAA
>Ga0307376_10002954_pt1 | contig 16120 bp, 23 predicted proteins | sample TR2MG_FD_202536 | JGI IMG/M metagenome (GOLD analysis project Ga0307376, IMG submission 202536) | Soil microbial communities from Risofladan, Vaasa, Finland - TR-2 | ecosystem: Environmental > Terrestrial > Soil > Coastal area > Acid sulfate soil | place: Finland: Risofladan, Vaasa | collected...
GTAACTGTGTAGAATTAGTATAGTATGGCTCAGCGCCTTTCTTGCAAGCTTCGTCGTTGGCACATATTATATTCTTGTCTGCGAGTTTATCCTTAAGAGCTAGCCTATAGGCTGTACCTTCTGCGGGCGTAGCTTCAAGGTTATAGTGATTCCCGGTCTCTTGCTGATACTTAAGCAATCTTTTTCTCATGTAATCTAGAACTTTCTCTGCAAACTTCTTCCCTCGCTTGGTACCTATGTCATCTCCAAGTAGGGTTAAGCAGGCTTCGTTCATGCCCACTATGCCTATTGTAGAGAAGTGATTCTTCCAATACTTGTTAAATCTTTTTCTTATATCTCTCAAATAAAACTTAGTATATGGATATAGGTTTGCTTCTGTGAATTTCTCTAGTACATCTCTCTTTATTTCTAGGCTCTCCTTAGACTGATCCATGACCTTTCCTAGATTCTTCAGGAAATCTACCCCTGTAGCAGAACTGTGTGAGAGCTTTGGTAAATTAATTGTTACTACTCCTATACTACCCGTTAGTGGATTAGCACCAAAGAGTCCACCACCCCTACTTTCTAGCTGCTTGGTCTCCAACCTAAGTCGGCAGCACATAGACCGCGCATCTTCTGGTTTCATTGACGAGTTAATAAAATTTGAAAAATACGGAATACCGTACCTAGCAGTAATATCCCAAAGAAGAGCAAGATTAGGATTATCCCAATCGAAATCGCTGGTAATATTATAAGTAGGAATAGGAAAAGTAAAGACACGGCCCTTAGCATCGCCCTCCAACATGACCTCAAAAAATGCTTTATTAAACAAATCCATTTCCTTTTGGAACTCTCCATACTTCTCCTTCTGTTGTTTTCCACCTATAATAACATGCTGATCAGCATATACTGGTGATACTTGCAGGTCCATTGTTATGTTTGTAAATGGAGTTTGAAATCCTACCCTTGTAGGTACGTTAACATTGAAGACAAACTCTTGCATAGACTGCTTAACTTCTTTATATGTTAATTTATCGTATCTTATAAATGGTGCCAAGAGTGTGTCCAAGCTTGAAAAAGCCTGGGCTCCAGCAGCCTCTCCTTGAAGTGTGTAAAAGAAGTTAACGATCTGACCAAGCGCAGTCCTCAAATGTTTAGGTGGTAGGCTCTCCGTCTTGTCTGGCACGCCCCTGAATCCTTCTACCAAGAGATCAAATAGATCCCAGCCCACGCAATATACTGATATGGTACTTAGATCGTGTATATGGAAATCACCCTTTGTGTGGGCATCCCTAATCTCTTTGGGGTATATTTTATTAAGCCAATATACCTTACTCAGTTCTGATGCCATATAGTTATTGAGTCCTTGTAACGAAAACCCCATGTTACTATTCTCGTTAACTTGCCAGTCCTTCTTATCAAGGTACTGGTTAATTAGCTCCACATTAAAACTGGAAGTCATTTCTCTTACGCTTTCTTTCTGATCTCTGTAGATTATATACTCTTTAGCTGTCTTGTGATACGTGGAACTAAGAAGAATCTCTTCCACTATGTCCTGAACGTCTTCTACAGTTGGGATCTCTCCATCCTCTATCATTTGGTATGCTAATCTAAGTACTTTGATAGTGAGTCTCTTTGCTGACTTATCATCTATTTCACCAGTCACCCGTCCAGCAGACCTGATGGCGTTCTCTATTTTCGAAGCATCGAACTTATGAATTCGTCCATTTCGCTTGCGTATTTTTTTAAACACCTTCGTTGGCATCTGAATCTCCTTCGTGATAATCATATAGTTTCATTATTTTTGAATGATCCATACCTGCTTCTATCCTGTCTTTCATAACTGCAGGGTGTGTACCATTGAAATCAGACAACTTGTAATCCGGCAACCACTCAAAGTCATCTACACTTAATGGATTCCACTTCCACCCACTGTGCCTTCCTTCAATGTGATTTAGCTTTCTTACATATGCTTCTTTACTTCTAGCATGTCCATAGTGGAATACCCTTATATTTGTTAATATAGTATTCTTTGTATTAAGAGGCTTTCCGTCTAAATCAACGTGAGCATCTGGCTCTGTGTTAACTGAACCGTGATGAATGCATAGACCATTCCTAACCATATATACTTTATGTGTATACAAGTCCTTCCAGTCTGGGCAACCATTTAGTATATGAAAGTAGTCCTTGTAAAAATGTAAAGTATTAAACTCAATAGCATTAATATTCCCAGCAACCACATCGGGCAATCGTTTAATAGCCTGAGCATCTTCTTCATGATAAACCTCGTCGGAATCCATTAGTACACACCAATCTCCAGTACAATATCCAAGAGCCAACGACTTATTAATTCCTGTCATCGACTTTCCTAGTGAATGGAGCCACTTGTTTGTGTATATTTTTATCCTTGGGTCATTTATTTTATAAATCTGTTTTATGGTATTATCATTGCTTCCTCCATCTAGGACAACAACTTCGTCTGCAAATAGAAGAGCAGACATAATACCCTCTACTGCAAAGTATTCATTCTTTATGGCATCAGTAGTCATTGTATACACAGATATTTTAGACATTATTTTCCTTTTTTATTTACTCTCTTGTAAGTATTTCTCTCACCGTATCTCTAAGCTGTTCTCCTGGTCCACCACACTCATGTATATAATGTGTTTCAAAAAACGAATAAACTGAGTTTCTAGCCTTGTGTCTATCTTCTGTTTTTCGGTGCATTATATCAAGTCCCCGTCCGGTCTCAAGTCTTTTCTCTTTTTTATACCCAACAAGTTCCTCATGTACAGGTCTTACATATCTACAATATGACCTAAACAACCTTCTCTGGTAGTCTGGATAAACCTTTTCATCTTCAATATTGTCCCTGAATTCCTTTCTAGGAAAAGCATAACAATCTATCTCATCCTGTTCTATGAGATCTTTTATTTTTTCGTATAAATTAGCGTCCAACCTTTCATCGGGATCTAAAAACAATATCCAATCAGTAAAGCACATCTTTATGGCTGTATTCTTTTGTTCTCCAAAATGACCACAGAAAGGAACTACTTTAATAGCATCTACTAGTGGCTCTGCAAGCTCTAAGGTCTTGTCAGAACTGCCACCATCGACTACAACTATTCTTTCTACTAGTGGTCTCAGGTGTTTAATAAATTCAACTATGTTTTCCTCCTCATTCATAGTTATAACAGCAGCAGTAATCCCATGGTACTCATCATAATCTCTTTTAACTATATGAAAGGATTTACCTTCGTGATTTAAGGAAACTTTAATCATTTATATCTCCCATAAAAGACATATTGTCTTTAATAATGTTTTTATTGTCTATCTTTCCTTCTATCTCAATAAACTTATTGTAAAGTTTAGTAACCGTATGCTTCCATGTCCACTTTTCAACTATATCTCTAACACCCTGATCCGCCATCTCTTTAGCTTTATCTTTGTTGTCATATACCCACCTCATACGTTCTGATAGCTGTTCTTCTGAGATATCAAACCACTTTTGACCACCATATTGCGGCTGGCTCCTTAAGAACACAGCATGATTTATGTCAACAAGGCGTCCATCTATAAGTAAGCTATTCTTGTCATTCATAAACTCTGTATTTCCTCCCCACTTGGGTCCTATTGCTGGTACACCACAAGCCATAGCTTCTATAAAGGGAAGACCAAAACCCTCTCCTCTTGATGGGAGAACGAAACAGTCAAAGGACTTATATAAGTTTGGAAGTGCTTTATCTGGTAGCATCTCTGTCCATAGTATTATTCTAGGGAAATCTTTTCTACCTTCGTAGCCCTCTTTTATCTTGTGTATCTCATGACGCACATAGTTAAGAGTTTCCTCTATCGGGAACTTCCAAAATACGCGAAGCGTAAGCGTAACATCTTCGCCCTTATTGAAGGCATTATAATATGCTCTTATAAGCGCTACTGGATTCTTTCTCTCGGTCCAGTCGAATACAGACCCAAAATTAAATGCAGCCCTATCATATGACAATGGCTTAATATTCGGATTATATTTCTCTATGTCAACACCATGTGGTATGACACTTATTTTTTTCTCATCCATCCCCATATTTACGTATGCTTTTTTGTTCTCGGTTGATGGAACAAGTATCTCATCCATAGCCTTAAGCCCTAGCAGCCAGCTTATTGGAGCGCCGTTAGTTTCGAATGGCGTATAACATATGTGGTACTTTGCTCTTGGGTCTATGAAAAAGTTCTCTGGTGTAAGGTGTTGAAAAAATATAAAACCCTTGTTTGCTATAGGAGTTCTCTCCATAAGCTTTAATCTCTCACCTAAATCTTCAAGGCTAGGAGTGGGACCCGTCCAGAATCTCCTGGGTTTAAGCCTTACCCTTATATCTTTATACTTAGATAATCCTTCTAGGTGATTTCTAGCTACTGCGCCGTAACCTGATAGGTCATAAGGGCAGCTATAATATAGTACATCTAACATTACATCTCCTCTGGTTTAAATCTCATATCAGTAAAATCTACCATTTCTGGGGCGCCATCTGGGAATAGTATGCTATCTATAAGTTTTTCCCACTGTTTGTTTATTATTTTCCAATCCATTTTAACAGCTTGGGCTCGTCCCCTAAGTCCTAGTTCTTTTCTTGCCTCCGGATTCTCTAAAAGATAGAGAAGTGATCCAACATATTCGTCCATATCAATTATAGCTCTTCTTATATTTGTGAGCGGTTCCGCCTCGAGAACTTTTGGTGGTACCAATTCTGCTGATCCTCTGGCCCATTCTGTATGTGCTGAATAGTCTGTAACAACTGCCGGCAAACCACTTGACATAGCTTCTAGTACTGGTAGTCCAAAACCCTCGCCTCTGGTAGGTAATGTAAAGATGTCAATAGCATTATATATTGCTGACAATGTTGTCTCGGGGACGCCTCCCCCTATTCTTAGCTCTGGATTAAAAATAATACTTCCCTTTAACCCAAAATCTTCCTGAAGATCTATAAGATCCCACCCACAATCTTTAGGTGCGCAATGGAGATATAATATTATATCATCCTTTGGCCTTCCTTGAGTAACATCTTTTGATTTACACTCCCTACACTCAGTAGCCTGGGTAGCTTCACGAGTAATAAAGTTAAAGCTATCAACAGTTACCTTACCACACTTATCACACTTTATATATTTGCCCTTGAGGATGTGATAGTATGCCTGGAACAAACAGTCGAATGCTTTTCTAGGCTGGTTCCTGGCTACAATACCTATAACAGTCTTGTTAACAACACCCAAAAGTTGCTCTTTAAAAGTAGCCCTATCTTCCTCTGGGAATGGCTTAAAAAGACTAGTATTTACACCATGATATATATACGATAGGTTATCACCCTTAGCTCTCTGTTTTATAATCTCCATCCCATACCTACCGTAAGCAACGGCGTAATCCATGCTATCTACGACACTTCCCCACTTAGATGGAACAGGCTCTCCGTCTATTGGGAAGTACCCTACCCACTTAAATGTATTCCTATTCTTAGCATCCTTTATATGTTCTGTCATCCACATGTCTCCAAGAGACCAAACTATGTCAGGCTTAAACTTCTCTACAACTTCTGGGAATGTACTATGTGCATATTTATCCTCTTGAGACATTATTCCCTTAGAATTCTTCTTAGTAGTTATAATTGGATATGGCACATCTCTAGTGTTTTCCTGATGGAACCACCCTATTGCCTCTACCTCATATTTACCAGTTGAAGACAAGTATGACCAAATTTCCTTGCCCACTCGGCCAAATCCCGTGTCTATCTTGGGACTATCTGTCACCACAAGTACTCTCTTCCGTTCAAACATATTATCTTTTCCTTTTTTTGTTTGCTTTTTCTAACTGCTCCTTAACTAGCTCATTTAGGTCATCTGTAGCTGTTATTTTCTTTACAATTGTACCGTCGTCCATCACGACTGCAACCGTTTTACCATTTTTATCTATAATGTCCAGCATTTTTATCCTCCTATTTCTATTCTTCTTACCGCACCATTATTTCTATTAGAAAGAAAAGGTATTTTAACCCTAATCATACCCTCCTTGAGTGTGGCTTCTATGGCATCCATGTTTAATCCATCGGGAAGCTTCAAGGTTCTTGTGAAAGCTCTTCGTGACAGCTCTCTTATATAGTAGTCACCTTCCGATACGTCCTTATCTTGGTTCGAACCACCCCTGACAGTAAATACTCCGTCTATGGCCTCTATCATAACCTTTTCCTTGGGTAGTTCTGGAACGTATATGTCCAGATGAAGCTTATTCTCGGAGTCATAAATATTCATTTTAGGGTATGTACCCTTGAGTAATACTACGCCATCTCTCATTGTGACTCCTTTAATGTTTCTGATGTATTAGGGTCTATCTTAACCCTTAATCCGTTGGTGAGAATAAATACCACGTACTTACCCTCGTTGTATGTTGTACATACATTATGTTCTGTTATAAGATCCTTTGCAGATAGCATTTTCTTTGTCCTCCATTGTTTTTTCACTCATACAAAATACCTTGTACCTGCATTTATTACAAGTTATAGGGTTATCTGACGGAAAGAAAATCCTATTTTCTATTCCGGTGGCTATATTATATAGAATCTTCCTAGCGCGTTCATAGTCTGTACCAGTCTTTCTTACATAGAAATATTGTTTTTTCCCTACATTACATACTACTACATTATTTTCCTTAGCTTTAAAATTATTCCTAAAAGCGTAAGACGCTAGTGTATACCTAAGATCTATACTCTTAAAAAAATCATCTGGCATAGTTCTTGACTGTGTGAAAAAAACTATGTCTGTTTTCCTGTCCTTACTTTTATCATCTACAATCTTTATAAGGTCTATCTCTCCAGTAACGTGTAAGTTTGTATTTCCCTTGAATATTGTTTCGTATTTAAAATCTACAGCTATTGGAAATACTCTTTCTTCTTTATTGTATTCGTAAAAGTTTCTTATAAGCTCTACAGCTTTATTAGAACCTTCTCTTATCTCAACATCTGTAAATCTATCATGTATATTTTCAGAAAACCATACTGATTCCCACCTGCTGAAAAGATTATCTAAAGACTTCTCCCTCTTGTCTATCATACAGTAATAATAGAAGGAAATAGTTTGTTTCAAACAGTCCTTAAAGTGATCTTTAATTGTTTTTATTTCCGGCAGCATATCAACATGCTTGAACTTGTACATCTGTGGACAGTTTTTGTAATCAACTATTTCATTAACACTAAGACGCACGAGCCTTACCCCCTCCTGCAGTTTTAGCTAGTATCTCTGCTGGACATTTACATGGCTTATTAACTGGGTATCCAGTAATATTTACTGGCTCTTTAGCCTTCACTTTTGGGCTTGCTTTTCCTGATTTCTTTACCATTCTCCTACCTCCTTTGAAGACATGAAAGGTGATTTTGGCTTTTCAGGAGATATCCTATCCTGAACATGCTTTAATGCACTCTTATACATGCCCCTAAACTCGTCAACATCTTCTTCTTGGCACTCGTAAAACACTGAATTCTCTGGAGAGAATTTATAATAAAGAGTACCCTTAAAGTCGGTTATTTTATTCTTCTGAATATCAATCTCTACTATAGGTTTCTTAACTGGAACTCCGTCCTTATCTTCCATCCATATAATATCTGCGTTCTGCCTCTTGGCATGAAGATCATTGTATATCATGCCTATCATATTGTTATCAAACTCCATCTGTTTTGACTCAGCTATATCTGCAAGCTGTGGTCTCTTTGATGTACCAGTATTCATGAGCTTTCTTATTTCCATGGTACATATGGCAGATATATGAAGCTTGTTTTTCATCTGATGGATGCGTGCACTAGCATGTTTGAATCTTATTCTCTCATCCTTGTGGTATTCATCACTTAGCTTGTGAAAGTTATCAAGAAAGAATATAACCTGCTTCTCAGGGTGTCTCTCTTGGTTCCACCTAATCCAGTTCTCAGCAAAGTCCAATGTAGTGCCTTGACTTACGTCCTTTATTGAGAATCTATTATCGTTTATAAGGGCTTTTATATCCTTCCATCCAGCCTCTAGTTTTTTCATGTCTGCTTCGTTCTTTATGAACTCAGTAGGATGTGTTACTTGCCTTATTTGTAGACCTGCAGCTAGTGCTACTAGTCTTGGTATGGCTTGTTGTCTAGAGTCATCAATAGACATGAACAGCACAAGTATATCTTTATTGTGCTTGGCCAACCTGTATGCTAGATTAAACATTAGACCAGTCTTTCCCGTGTTGGCGTCACCAGCAAAGGTAATCATTACATCTTCCTTTGGTATGCCAGAGAAAGACTCGTCAAACATCTCCCACCCAGTAGTGAACCCCAGAAGTCCTGGCTCTCTATTGTCAAACTTATCTCTTATTTCTTCTATATATGATGTCAGCTCTTCTTGTGAGTGAAGGTCCTCGCAAGCCGTGCTTCTGAGTCTTTTTATCTCTTCTGCAGCAGCCTCGAATAGTATCGCGGGATCACTGTCTCTGTCTTGGATCTCGTTCATTACCTGTCTCACGTGAGCATCTTCTTTCTGCTTGATCTGAGCTTCTTCGTAGTTTAATATGTTGTCTAACTGGCGCTGTATAGCCTTAAGCCTTACTCCGCTGAACTCTGAAAGCTGCTTACACATGCTCTCTCGTTTAATGTTGTTTGGCTCATTCACTATGAGTGGTATCATCCTATCACATACATCTTCTTTCTTGAAGTCGTATGGGAATCTGCTTAATCTCCACTCAAAAGCGTCCATCCTTGGTAGCCTCTGGAACCCTTCTAGGCCTTCCTTGTCAAGGAAATCATCCGGATCACACATATCCTTATCGCTGGGTAATTTTACTATCTTTACCCTAATAGATTCCTCTCCACTGAACTGACCGTCTAAGAGTTTCTCAGTCTTCTCTTGACCGTACTTATCTCCGTCAAGACACAGCACAACTTCCCTAATTCCTAGGCTTTTGATGAGGTTTATGTGCTCATATGTAAGAGCAGTTCCACCTATAGCACAACAGTTAGTCAATCCATGTTTCTGGGCTGTAACCCAGTCAGGATATCCCTCAAAAATATAGAGGGGTGGGGTGTTATTCTTTCCGATATGAATTCCATAAAGTATCTTACTCTTATGGTATATAGGGCACTTACTGCTTGTATTCTGAAACTTAAAACCAGAAGATTCTTTCGTCCAGCTCATGTCTCTGCCGGCAAACCCGACGATTCTTCCCTTCTCATCCTTAATTGTAAAGATAAGCATTGCTGGGTTGAATATCCTTGAGTTCATGTCTATATCCCTAAGGAAGTCTTTAGTAAAACCCCTATTAGAGAGCTTAGTTATGAAGTCTTCGTAACTCTTTACCGACCCTATCTGATGTTCCCTGCACACAGACACCGGCCAACGTCTTTTGGTAAGGTATTCTATTGGCTGTGTCTCTGATATTATATCTGCTGCTTCTTTGTACGCTCTAAATATCTGACGCTCGTACATCTCTTCTTCTGTAACCTCAAAGTCCTGGTTATACGATAGCGCATACTTGTCGGCTAGATAGAATAGATTGTCAAATATGAATTCTTTTCCTGTTGTAGGCTTACCCTCTATTAGATGGGCTGCATCAATGATGGTTCCTTTTGCGCCACATGTAAAGCAGTTAAAAATCTGCTCTTTAGAACCCGTGACAAAACCCATTGATGGTCTCTTGTCGTCATGGTCAGGATTTATACATTTAAACTGACCACCAGGCCCTATATTTACATTGTGTGACTCTAAGTAATCCTTCAAGAATGGCATCAACTTTTGTTTCAGTTGATCTAAATATTCACTCTTATTGTTCTCCATTTATTTCAGACTCCTGTGACTTTATGATTGATTCTTTTAAGTTCTGTGCCACGTACGGACTTTCTCCGAATAATGATCTCACTAGGTGCGCGTTATACTTCTCCAGAAGGGCCTTGGCAGACTTCATTTCCTTGTTCGTCATTGCAGGTTTTATTTTGTAATTCGCTAGAAACATTTCCCTCTCCAGCTTCATCCAGCTGTCCTCCGCCATCTTTATCCTCCTGTTTCTTTGGCAATAATATATGCCCCTTCTCTGTGTCTATAAACAATGTTTTTTCTCCCTCTAATAGCAACGCTACCTTGGGTTCATCAGGACTTAAAGCTATACTAATTAACTTTCCCTGTAATTTTTCTATCAATGGTGTGAAATTAAGATCCATTAACTATCCTCCAATATTATGTTAAACTCTTTTGTCTCAATTGTTTTGCCGCATACATTACATACCCTTACATCGGATCCATAATGTCCTGGGGCCCACATACATGGTATCCAGTCAGATATATCTTCATGGTTACAGTTACTTTGGAATACCTGTATCTCTTTAGCGTGTCGTGATCTTAGTGTTTCGATTGTTTCTTCTCTTCTCTGTATCATAGTTCCTCCGATTGCTAGCCCAACCCAACGTTATTTATCTTTTGCTTCCACAACTACTACAGAATACATCTGCAAGACCATACTTCTTACCACACTCAGCACAATGTCTTTTCTCATAGTAATCACGTAGTGTTTCATCTGCGCTACCCAGAAGCTGTACTCTAACTACCGTCTCTTTTGTCTCAAGTTCTCCTGTATATGAGTACGAGAACGATTGTGTTGACCTACTACCCCCTACTGTTGCTCCCTTACTCTCGGCGCTGCAATTACTAGCAAACACCGTGTTACTGTCTCCCACGCTGGTGCAACAGTTCATCATAGCACCAGATGAGGTTCCTTTGCCAGTACTGCAGTAGAACTTGTCTCCCCAGCCAGGCCACATAGGTATTGTATTATAGTATGGATAGTTATAATGATGATGGTGATGATGCTCGTCAAATATGATTGGCTTCTCCACCGGCTTAACAAGTTGAAAACGGGCTTCTATTATTCCGTTCTCTCCGTTGTTCTTATCTTTAACACTAGAGTTAGAAAGAGGAACAAACCTAAATTTGTTCCCCGAGTCTAGATCGTTAACGAACCTCTCAAGATCGAGAGTTGCATTGGCGTCTAGTATGAAGCTACCGAGCTTGTTGACTTCTTCTCCGTCAATATATATCCTAGCTACGGCCTTCCTGTTGTTTCTATTTTTTAATCTGAGTGAGTATTCAGAGTTAAATGGAACTACAAATTTACCATCGCTCTTCTCCTCTACAAATCTATCTCCTACCTTAACAGCTACTACAAATCCCTCGTTATACATGTCTCTCCTTAGTGCGCCGATCCCGCGGAGCGCGTTTATTTAATGCAGGACCATCGCTGGGTTGGACCAGCTTTTTTCTCTCTACTTTCTTATTATAACACAATCTGAGGTGTTTTTCAACCCCCCAAATCTGGTGGACCTGCCGATATCGAAATCGGGTCCTAACTTCTTCTAAACTGTCCGATGTACAACCATTAGTACGGGGGTAGAACAGGTGTTACTATTACTCCACCACTAGACTTTGAGTAGTTCTAGATCTACGCGTGAGGATTCTGTTGCTACGCTCTTCACGGGCGCCAGGTCTCCAATGGAAACCAAGATAGGTTCTACAACTCGTCTCTGGCTAATGCCATCAACCATGTTACAGATCCGTGCAAATGCTTTAGGCTTTGCGTTTATTATGTTGCATCTTTTGACGAGGCCTGATGCTCCTCGGGTTGCGTCCAGCCCTTCAGATAATTAGTCGAGATCCTTTCAGGCCCTGGCGTAGGTTTTCCCTACTACTTTATTATAGCATATAAAATGACATTTTTCAACCCACCAATATAAATATAAAGTGGTTGAAATATATACTTTTTTGTGGTATAATGTTATTGAGATAGGAAAAATAAATCTAATAACAAAAAGGAGAAAATATGGATTTAATTAAAAAAGTTGACTCTTTCCTAGAGAGTCCGAGCCCCGTAGACCCACCTCGTCATCACCGTGGGTTCCATCCTTCTGCTGCGTCTTGCGTGCTTAAGAATGAGTATGGAGAAGAAGAAGCGGTTGGTAAATGTATGCGAGATAGTTACTGGTCACACAAAAGTATCAAGCCCACTAACCCCATGAACGCTAGAGGAAAAAGAATATGTGATGTAGGTAACATGGTTGAGCGTGCCGAGGTAAACAGATACAAGGAGATGGGTATCTGGAGAGGCAACAACGTTAAGTTTTTCGATGACAATCATAGTATATCTGGAGAAGTAGATGCTTTTGTATTCGATGAGATTGCCAAGAGCATGATAGGTGTTGAAATAAAATCTGGATATGGATATCAATTTCAATCATCTGTTATAGGTAAACCAGGTAGGAAGGGTAAACCAAAAATAGACCACCTTATGCAAGTCATGCTGTATGAAAACTATTTTACAGAGATACCACTATTTAAAATTATATATCTTGATAGAGGTAATGCAGCTCGAGCAGAGTTTAATGTAACGTTGAATAAGAAAACAGGCGCTGCAATCGTAGATGGCAAGCCATTCATGGAAGGCCTTACTGTACCAGCTATACTACATAGGTACGAAAAGCTTGATGAATATTTAAAAGATGGAGCCGTTCCACCTAGAGACTACCAACTTCAGTATACAGACGAAAAGATGCAGTTTCTATATGACTCAAAAAGAATGTCAAAGACAATGGCGTCACAATATGAGAAAACTCAGAAGGTAGAATTAGGAGACTGGCGTTGTTCTTACTGTAACTATAAGGACTATTGCTGGAAGGGAGAAGACAATGGGTAAAGCTCTGATGTTATTTTTTAAGTTACTTTGGAAGAGAACTAAAGAATTTCTTTCTGAAACATATGAACTTTCTAAATATATATTTAACTTCGTATTTATGGTAATGATAGCCTGGGGTGTTTCATTGTTTGCGCCTCTTACAACCTTTCAATCTGGGATACTACTTATGGTTTTTTGGTATCTCAATCTATATCACCGATCTAAATAAGCTTACCTCATAAAAATAGGGGCTAGGATCTAGTTTTTCGCTAGGTCTTAGCCCCTTCTTTTTGTCTATATTTTAATTATTTTTTTGCTCCTACATTTTCACCGAGCTCTCCGGTATTCTTAAGAGCATTAAGTATCATTTCTATAGCCATGTATACTACGCTTTCTTTGACGGTTTCAATACCAGCAGTCTTAGCTGCCTCCATGATCCTATCAAAAGCAGACTTTCTTCTATCCCCATCTGCTATAATTTTAGGATCTGCTTGTATCTCTTTCAAAATTATTTCTATTGTTGGTCCCATTTTGTTCATGAATTCTTTAACGGCATCTGTCATAATATCAAGTACTATCTTCTTGATATACCTTCCAAGACCTGCCAACCAATCATAAGCTCTTTGCAAAAAACCTTTCATAATTCCTCCCTACCATTTTGCTTTAAATTTGAGTCCGAAGTAAAAGTCTTTAGTAGGTCTCCTATTTAATGTATCCCAATAGTTACCCATTTCAAATGACCAATACTTGTTTATTTTTACCTCTGGGGCCTTTACAATAGTTATGCCCTCTTTCCTATCAATACAATCTCCCAAGTTCATTGTCTTGCGCTCACTACTCTAAGAACTTCATTTTGTTCTCCCAATTCAGCCTCTATGGCAAGCTTCAATTCTCCTGAAGTTTTTACCACACCAAGCTCTTCCATTATAATATTACCAGCTTCCTCAACAGCTTTGTCAAGAGCTTCTTTTCTCTTACCTTCGTCGAACTCTCCCTTTTCCTTGAGTCCAGATACGAAAGTTTGGGATACAGCCATGACAACTTTCCTTATTATCTGCTGAATTCTCGCTTCGATCTTGTCATCTATATCTATATTTAGCTTATCCTCTATGGCGTCCATTATTGCCCCTGATTTTTTGGCAAGAAAGGTTGCTAAAAGTCCTGCTATTACAGTTATAGCTGTAGCAATTGCATGTTCCACCAACCAAGTACCCATAATTCCTCCTTAACTTTATGTTGCTTCAATCATAATACCAAACTTAAGTATTCTTAGTGCTCCACTTGCTTCTACAATCAACTTATCCAATTCCACGGCTCTTTCTTGATAAAGATTAATTATACCATGTACACTTTTATCGTATTCATCTAGGGTGTACTGAAGCAGATACATTGCTACGCCGTACGGAGGCACAGTAAGATCATATACCATCTGTTCAAGTTCGTCTATCTGTTCTTGTATACCTGATGGGCTCATACTATCCTCCTTAACCTTCTTGTAGGTCTATAAGTTCCTGACGTGACGCTAGTAAAGCATCTTGTAACTCTCTTACACAGTTATCAAGAGCAACATAGTAATCAGTTAGAGAGCTTAAGTCGGTTGTAATCTCATTACCAAGTGTATTCATCCCAGATTTTAATGCTCTAGATGATAATGACCCCTGGAGAGCTACTATTTCCAACCTTAGAGCATCTATTTGTTCTTGTAAACTTGCCATGTTTTCTCCTTATGCGGTTGTGTACGTCATGGTAATAGATTCTAATACCGGTGTTGACGTAGACCCAACCCTCTGTGTAAGTTCCACCAACACATACATAGAGTCCTGCGCGTATGCTGAAACATCTATTTGATTTGTCGGCGTTATAGCGCTATTAGCGCTAGTCCAGATAGGAGTGTTAGCATCGAAATCTCCGCGCGTAGGGAATAACGAAATCTTATAGTATATATTATCGTATGATGGGCTTGTAGTAAGAGATGTTATTTTGCTAAACAGTCCTGTCTCGTATGCTGGGAGAAGAAACTTAACTCCTAGCGTTCCATTAGCTCTGTATTCGGATTCAGATATACCTATTTCCTGAGATCCGTATACAAAAGTTTTGTAATTATCTTCTAGTGCATTATTGTCTTGTTTATATTTTATAGAAAAGCTTACTGGCTGTATATCATCAAATCTATACGCTGTCTTTGTTAGGTTTTCCTCTCCCGTAACTGGGAACCCTGGCAATATATTATCTTGAGATGTTAGGGTGTTATATGTTATAGATGTTATATCTACTGTACCTTCAGGGTAAGGATAAATATAAAAAGTATTAACATTAGGATTACTCATAGATGGCAATATTATGTCCATCTGACAAGAAACTTCTGACTGGGAATAGTCTCTAGAAAATCTAATTTTTCTTTCCCAGAACGATGAGTTATTACCGTTAAAAGCTCTTAGGGGACTTGTTTCCTCAGTCTTAAGGTTTGCTCCCTCGTCTATAGGTACAACTGATACATCAAGATCAGGAAAAACATATATCTCTCCCGTGTTTATGTTGGTTGTATATACCTTAGAAAAACTATTGCTTACTGGAAGCGTTACCTGACCAAATGCTGTATGTATATCACATCTGTCGGCAGCAGAAATAGATGCCGGGTAAACAACGTTTTTAGTTCTATAAAACTCCTCATGAAACATCTTATATCCGGTAGAACTTTCCTGAAAGGCTTGTAGCATTCCGCTAACAGCATATAATCTTGCGTCAAGAGCATCTACCTCGTGTTTCAAGACAGACTTAAGCTCTTCAAGCGTTATAGCTTGCTGTGATGCTTCCTCAAATATGGTATTTAGGTCGTACAGTATCTCTTCAAAATTGTCGTTCATATCTTTCGAAGAACTGTTACCCCTCCACACCGGTTCCCTTGGAGAAAATGTGGTTTGTAAAGCCATTTATGACCTCCTTAATATATTGCAGATTGCGTTGCGTGAATGAATATTAATTTCTGAAGAGTATCTTCCATTTCTGATACGAAGCCGTCCATTATAATCAGCCTTCCACTTCCTTCTAGGTATCCGGACCCCACAGCAGAAAACTCATCCAACTGAGAATTAAATTGTCCGTAAACATTTTGGAGATCCACATTAGTCTCATCAAGACTTGTAGCCATCTTGTAAGATTCTGTTGGGCCATAGTATCTATGGTTTCTTTTTGTTATTATCGTTCTTTTTTTAAACAGCATGCTGTGTCCTCCACTGATCTTTAAATTCTTTTACCATATTCTCTCCGGATAACCACTTATCCCCCCACTTCATTAGGGGTTCATCCAGATCTTTTACGTGTCTATTAACCTCGTAACATATTATGTTTTGACAGCAAAATACAAATAGCTCCCTAAACAGATCGTCGCACACTGGACAACCTATTGCGTAATAGATAACTTCTGGT
>Ga0307376_10002955_pt1 | contig 16119 bp, 3 predicted proteins | sample TR2MG_FD_202536 | JGI IMG/M metagenome (GOLD analysis project Ga0307376, IMG submission 202536) | Soil microbial communities from Risofladan, Vaasa, Finland - TR-2 | ecosystem: Environmental > Terrestrial > Soil > Coastal area > Acid sulfate soil | place: Finland: Risofladan, Vaasa | collected...
GTAGTCCAGCAAGTACAAGTTTAATGTTGCAAAGAAATGTGGCACAAAATCAATTAAATAGAGCTACAAGTTTATATAATAGAGTTTCAAACGACGCAACAAAAACGGACAAAGAACGTAAAAAAACAATGAAAGATTTGAATAAATATACCAACGACATGGCAGAAGTTGCGGGTAAAGCTTCAGGTCGATACGCAGGGCTGTCGCAAGCAGTTGGTGGTTTAATTGGTGACATGAAGAATCTGGTTAGGGTACAGATTAGATGGTATGCTACACAGTCTTTGATTTTTGGAGTGGTTCGACAGTTAAAAGAAACAATATCTTTTTATATAGATTTAGAAGCTCAAGTTGCTCGTGTTACTTCGGTATTATCACAAGAGTATGATCTTGTAGGTAAAACTAAAAAAGTTATGAGTTTGTTACGAAAAGAAATGGTAAGAACAGGAGAATCAGCCGATAGGCTAGCAACTACTCTTTGGGAGTTAGTTTCTGCTGGTATATCTCAAAATGAAGCTATGGCAGGATTGGCACATGTTACTAATTTATCTGTAGCTGCTGAGTTAGAGCTAGCAGAAACTACTCGTATTACTGCTGGTTTATATAGAGTATTTGGGGATCAAATTACACAAGCTACTGACTCCTCTGATAAATTTCGAATTATCGTTGATAGTCTTGCTGCTACATTAAACCAATCCCAGGTGGATATGGATGGTTTAGTTGCTGGTTTGGGGTATCTGATTAATGAAGGAGATGCTGCTGGTTTAAGTATGAATCAAGTTTTAAGTGTTTTATCTGTACTTAATAATAGGTTACTACTCGGGTCAAAAGCTGGTAGAGCGGCTTCTCGTGTGTTAACCCAATTAACTTCTAACGCTGATAAATTGGCAGAATCGTTTAATTTAAAAATAGATTTTACTAAACCATTGGATTTAATAGATATTTTAGAGCAGTTGAATGTTAAAGTCAATGCTGCAAAAGTTAATGGGCAGATTACAGTTGAAACGTTTGCTAAATTACAAGATGTATTTGGACAGATTGGTAAGAGAGCAGCAATTGGTCTTATTGAGAATATAGATGAACTTAAAAGTACTATTAGTGAGTTGGAAACTGATAAATTTACAGACTTAACAGAACAGATGGCGCAAGTGAAATTAGGAACATTTGAACGTGAATTAAAACGGTTGTCTAACACTTTTAAAATATTTACCTCGGATATTATATCTCCTATGGTTGAAGGTCTACAATCTATGGCTGAGACAGGCTTAATACTCTTGGGAAGCTTATCTGAAGGTTTTGAAGGGTTCAGAGAATCGATAGCGTACTCAAGAGCGAAATTAGGTGCTGTATATGGAATATTAAAACTCATAGCTATATTTTTTGCTAGTAAAAAGTGGATATCATCTCCAGGTGTTTTTCAAGCGGTAGGATTTGCGGCGGCATTTCTATGGCGAGGACTTTGGTCTATTATTTGGAGTTTAACTATTATAGGACCACTTCTTAGCAGAGCAAAAGTAGGTATGTTTGCATTAGCTGTCCAAATGTTGAAGGGTGCTTCTGCGGCTCAGATTCTTGGTCGTGCGTTGTTAGCACTTAAATATAATTTAATAGGTATTGGAGTAGGTATTCTTATTTGGCAATGGAATAAATGGGCAGAAAAAGTTAAAGAGACTAAAGAAGCATTAGGTAAAGCTAATAAAGAATATGCAGCAGCTAAAGAAACATACGAAGATGCAGCTAATAAAATAAGTACTCTTACTACAAACTTAAAAAAATTATCCGATGAATATAACAATGCAATTCCATTTACACGAGATTGGTATCTGCTTAGAGAGAAAATAAATAAACAGTATCCTGGTTTAATTGATAATATGGATGCTGAAATAACATCACTTGGGGATACTAAAAATGCAATAGAAGACGTTATAGAAGCAGAAAAGAAGAAATTGGCTTTAGATTATAAGAAGAGGGAAGTCCGAATTGAAGCAGAACAAAGTGCAAGAGCCGCAGCGAAAAGAGCATCGGAGTTGTTCCCTTCTGCATTTGGCAAGTCATCTGAAGCACAATTTTCTGATGATTGGTTGGATAAATTGTATCATAAGTGGCGTGCTACTGCTGGTATGAAAGACATGAACGAAGAAGCTGAAGAATTTAAACAGACTGTGGAAAACTTACAAGAATTAAACATGGAAATTCCAGAATCAGTTAAACTTTTTGTAAAAGCTTATACAGGTATTAATGAACAAACAGATACTGTGTTAAATATGGTTGAAGCATTAAAATTAGTTAGAGAAGAAGGTGGTAAAGTTGATTACAATTTTATGCAACTTAAAACTACTTTGGATAGCTTGTTAGGACCAGACTTCACACGAGGAATAGATTTTACTCTAAATGCTAACATAGATAAAGGTCAAATTGATACTTTAATTAATGATTTACAAGATTATGTTAATAATTCTATTGCTAAAACTAGCAAAGAAACACAACTATTTTCTGACTATCAGGGGGGTCTAACTGAGTTTAAAAAAAGAGTTACTTATTCCTTATTTGAAATAAACCGCTCAACGAAAAACCTTACAGGAGATATAGTAATAAGGGATGCAGAAAAAACTACAAAATTGGTACTTGATTTATCAGACGAGGCTGTAAAGAAAATAGCAGAAATGCCTGAAGCTTTAAATAGTAGTATAGAAGCTACAGGGGAAAATGTAAAAGCTAACATTTTAAGTACTATAGCAGAAGCTCGAAATTTGGCTGAAGAGGCTGAAGGGGATTTTGAGAAGACGGAACTTGCACTTTGGAAAATATCAAATGCCGTTACAGAGTTATCTACAAAATATGATATTTTAATGAGAGTAAGGATGCGTGGTTCGGTAAATCAAATACAAAATCTACTCCAAACATCGGGAAGAAGTGCTGGGGAAGGAACTCGAAAGGAAATAGAACAACAACTAAGCAAATTGTCTGCGTATCAAGTGGAGATAGTAAAAACGACTTTAGGACTCCAATATGATGCTTTTAAAAAGTGGATAACTGAGGGAGGAACTCTTGCGGAATGGGTTTTTGAAAAAATAACAAAAAGTTGGACTGGTTTAGTAGCTACATACGATACGGGACTCGATGATACTAAAAAATCATTTTATGAATCTTTAGGTATAATGTTTGAAGGGGAAGAAAAGTTTTCCGACTCATTATTTGCTACTAAAAGACTTATGGAAGCTTTAGGACAAGGGGGGACAGAAGTAACTAAAACATTTTTAGATGAAAATAAGAAGTTGTTGGATGAAACCTCTAAATATCTTCCACAATTTATAAATGATATGATAACATCTGCCACAAATATTGAACGAGCACAAATCACTAAAGTTATAAGAGGCATAAAAAAAGAAATTGATGATGATACAAAGGATCTTGGTATTACATTAACTCCTGATGAAAAAGCAGGACTAGCAGTAGAAAAGTTTAAAGAATCTTATGATGATATGACAACTGCTTCTGATAAGTTTTATAAGGAATCGCTAGAAGCAAGTTCAGACTACGTGGATGAGTTAACAAAACAACAGTTATCATTATCAAGATCAGTAGTCGGAACACTTGTTAATACAGCAAAACTTAGAAAAGAAGAGGCTGAAATAAGAGAAAAGTATCAAACAGAAGAAATAAGTCTAACTAACAAAATATCTGCTGCTAAAAAAGCATTAATGGCAGATAATGAAGATCATATTAAATTATATAAAAGATTAGAAGCAGAGGTTTCAACATATACCGAGGCGGTAGAAAAAGCTGATAAAGCAATGCAGTATTCATCTAAGAGTATTGGAGATATTTACCGTGCTAGGGAAAGATTTGGGGATTTAATATTTGACGAATCAGAACAAGATTCTTTAATGAATATAGTTGATAGTGGAAGTGCGGAGTTAAGTAACTTTTTAAAGGAAAATGATGAAAGTCTTCTGGAGAGATTTACTAGTTTTTTTGCTTCTTTAGAGGAAAACGAGGCAAGGTATATACGTAAATTATTTCAGGTTACTTCAGAGGTTACTAAGGGAAATTTAGAAGCCTCAGCAGGAATGCTTCAAAAAATCTTACTTGAAGCACAAGACACAGAGGCTGAATCCCTTGATGAGTCAACAAGGAATTGGCTTCTTACTATGCAACGTGCATGGCAAGCTGCTTCTGATCTTAGCGAGAGCAGTAATGCAGATTTAATTACTGCACGTGAAGAGAAAGCTAATCTTGACGCATATTATAATGAAAAGGAGCTATCTGGGACCAGAGAAAATAATGCGTTATTACTAAAATTACAACGCTTACGAACTGCTAAAGAGCGTGATTTGTTAGTGGCAAGACAACGTATTTATGCAGAACATTATAGAAATAATAAAGCTATACGGGATCGAGAGCTTCAACATTTAGAAGACTATGCAAATGCTTTTGGAGATGTATTTACTAAGACAGATCTACAAAAGAATTTAAATAAAAGATTAGAAATAATGGAACTGAATTTTAGATTAGAAAGGGCTTTCATGGTGGAAGATATTAGGCAGAAAAAAGTATTACTTAAACGCTATAATGAAGATCTTGCTAAAGAAAAAGAGCTTGCAAGTAAACCAAAATTAGAGGGAATAGCAGCATTAAGTATAGAAGATAAAGAGTTTAAAACAGGAATAGATGAAAAAATTAAAGCGGAAACAGAGAGGTTTACCACTGCAAAACAACTATATGAGGATGCCCTAAATAAGTTCGAGGCCAGAAAAGAGGATATTAGTTCTGCTGATCAGGAACGGCTACGTAAAGATGTTGAAGCAGCCGAAGATGCAGTTAGATTGCAAGAAATTATTATGGTACGTCAGACAGACTCAAATAAAGAACAGGTTGCTGAACGAATAGCGGCTAATGAGTTAGAAAAAACACGAAAACGAGAAGATTTAGCCTCTAATGCAAAAGATCTTGAGATTTATATTAAAGCAGGAGAGAGCCAACTAAAAAATCAGTTATCAGCCCTCGCTCTGGAGTACGCTGCGTTTGGTAAAGATGCAGCAAAACAAATAGTAGCTAAAGCACAAGAGTATATGAACACAAAGGTAGTAAATCTAGCAGCAAGTTTAACTTTAGAAGGTATTGGACCAGAAGGGTTTGCAGGAATTGATGTAGAAGCGATTGCGAAAGAGATGAATATAGATTTGAATACTCTAGCAGATATGTTAAAAAAGATGTTTAAAGAGACGGTAAGAGAAATAGGTAAAGATAAGATACCTATTGCTGAACAACAGGAATGGATAGACAAGTTTGACGAATTTTTAGGTGGTGTTGTAACTAGTAGTACAGATAAAGCAGCTCTTAAGTTACGAGAAGGTATGTCAGAAGTACTTGCTGGTACTGATTTTACTGTTGATACTATGAAACCCATAATGGAAATAGATATTGCTACATTGGTTAAGGCTGGATTTGATTTAGAAGAACAAATAATTCTAATGGATCTTTTGAATGCGAAAGAAAAAGAACGTAATGAATTAAGAAGACAGGGTGCAAAAGTACAACAGATGAATTTATATCTTGCAATTATGGAACTAGATGAGCTTATAAAAACACGTGCAGTTTTAGGGGAGGAGTTTACAACCACAGATGCAGAATTAACAACCGCCAAGCAGAAAGGGGATTTAATTGAAATAGCTGTTCTTGAATTAAATAAAAAATTAATAATAGAAGATCAGAAGGGAATTAAAGATAAGATATTACTAACAGAAGATGAGATAAAGAAGATAAAAGAGGAGATGGTAAAATTAACACAACAACTTGCGGCAGAAGAGGCTAGACTTAGAACAATAACAGCACTGAATGCAAAATCTTGGGCAGAGTTCTTTGATGGGTTTGAGCAAGGAGCTAAAGATGCTTGGAAAACATGGTCAGAAGAGGCTACAAATGCTTCAAAGATAGCTGGTCAACTGATTACTGGGATACTTGACGGATTTAATGCTGCTATTATGGAAAGTATGGAGGCTATATTTATACCACCAGAAGAAGAAATACAGGCAGCGGAAGATGAATTACAAGATTTAGTGGATAAAAAGGCAGAGATACAAGCAGAAATGGATACTATAGCGATTGGAGGCGTTTCTACTGATCAGGTCCAAAAATATAATGATCTTAAAAAACAGTTTACGGATATAAATAAAGAAATAAAAGATGCGTCTCAAAATCTTGATGAGTTGGGTGACACAAGTAAGAGAGTAGGGGATGCATTTAGAAAATTTGGTGCTGATGTGTTTAAAATGCTAGCTGAACTGATTATAAAAATGATGATAGCATTAGTAATATCTAAAGCTTTACAAGGTATATTCGGTGGAGGACAGCAGTATGAAGGATTTGGAGATATTACACAACTAATGGAAAACCCAGCATACCTGATAGGAGGCGGTGGACCTTATGCTAAGGGTGGTGTATTAGGGGGTGGATTTACTCCATTTTTAAAGACATACGCAAAAGGAGGTGTCATACATGGTGGTTTTGTCTCTCCAGAAAAGGGTGGACAAGATTGGTTAAATTTTGTAAAATATAATATGGGTGCTAAGCTATTCGCTGCTGGTGGTGTTGCTTCCAGTCCTACACTAGGATTAGTTGGTGAGGCTGGTCAGAATGAAGCTGTAGTACCGCTGCCAGACAATAGAAATATACCCGTGAAGTTTGTTGGTGATGAAGGAAAAGGAACCACGCAGGAAGTGAAAATTATGAATATTGTTGATCCCGCTATGATACCATCAATAATGATGCAAAATCCAGACTTAATAGTAAATATAATTTCTGAAGACTTACAAAAACGTGGACCTATTTTCCACCAAATTAAACAGATACGGTAGTGGAGGATCAAGATGGCTCTTACAATACAAGATATTTTTCCTTTAAGTACTAGTCAAGGATCTTCCTCAACAGCTAAGTTATTAGAACCATATTTTTGCACTAAAGAACTATATATGCCCACTTTTAATGTTCTTTCTGAAACAAGAATTGCATATAATAAACTCATGTCTCACCCGTATTATATGTTTCAATATGTTTATAAACATCTTATGAATTGGGAGTATTTCTTAATAGAAGAGTTTTATCGTCGTATGAAAGGAAAATTTGAGATTTTTTATATTGTGGATTGGTCTGCACCGTACAGAATTTCAGCAGCAGCAACAGATTCTATCACTGTGGATCGTACTCAAGGGCTTCAAAGTGACACAGGATATGGAGGTAATACTCTAATTATATATAACCCCACAAGATCAGGAACAAATAAACAAATTCTAACAATAAGTGCAATTGATAGTACTACTGTTAGTGTAAATGAGGTAGTAACGACTGCTTTAGCTACAGCAAGAGGTACATATATGTATGTACTTTATTCAGGAATGTTTGATGCATCTAAAATAAATGGCACTGTTGTAGACACGTGTATACAACGAAATGTTCTTAATATAGAGGGATACGGTTCTAGATCTATGTTTGGACCGATAATGGAAATCACACTTCCCCTAATTCAAATAGGAGTTATGAAATAATGGCAAGAGAAACCGCAGAGGTTATCGAACAATTAATGTCCCAAAATATATTTACTGTTTTACTATATGAGGTTCAGCTTATAGATAGGGGATTGGGGGCGTTTGCGGCTGTTGGTGATGATTACGTACTTACAGACACAACTAAAACCTGGATAACGAACGAGTGGCTGAATGACTCGGCAATACTAACCGATGTTGAAGGGCAGAGATTTGTGATTGGCTCTAACACAGATACGACTATCACAGTAACACCAGGAGGATTGGTTCCAGCATCAGGGGAATACACTATAGAGCGTTGGTTTTATCTAACTTCACATTTAGAAAATTTAGACTCAGATGGTACACCAGCAACTATTACATATGGAGAAGATGAGTTTAGTAGATCCAAACTTTACTTACCTTATCCTATTAATCATAATATGTTGCACGATCATGAGTTAGGTCGCTTCCCTCAAATGCAAATTTCTCTGTATAACCCAGGAAGCGAGGCGTTTTCTGCATACTACAACTTAGAGGCTTATGATTTCTATTCATTATTTGAGCGCTATAGTGCTTTAAGAGGTAATAGGATAAATATTACAATTATATTTATAGATGATGATGGAGATATAGTTACAGACCCAACAACTATGAATATAGAAAACCAATTTACAATTATCAAAAGTGATATTAAAAGAGACAAAATTTCTTTTACATTAACGAGTCTAGGAAACTTTAACGAGAAAAAAATTCCTACTAGAACTTTTTCCAAAGCAACTTGTGGTTGGGTGTATAAAGGTAATGAGTGTGGGTATACTCATAGCGATTCTACACTTACTACTACTCTTTCTAGCTGCAATAAATTACTAAAATCGCATGTGTTTAGTCTTGACGATGGTGAATTAGAATTAACTCCTGTAGCGTTACAACAGTATCAATTTACACTTCCACATGATAAGGCAATCGCAGAAGATATGGAAAGCCACGTATTAGGAAGTACGGTGGAATGTACTACAATAAATTATTTGTGGAGAGTTACTGCTGTTATTGACGCTTTCACTTTAGAAATTAAAAGCTATGGTAATACTAGAAGATTATTAGATCAAGTCAGTACGGAAACGGGAAAAGTAACTGTGAATATTTATGAAAAGGAGTGTTGTTTTGGGCATGCTGACGTGGGGACTTTACAAATACAGTCTACATATGCAAATAATGCTAACTATCTTGGATTCTGTAAGTTTAATGATATTGTGTTCAACGGGGATTTTAATACATTAGGATTATATGGGGGGACACTAAAACTACTAGTTTGGTTACCTGTTGGTAGTTTATCCGCTCACAAGTCGTATGTTTTTGGTACTGGGGCCACGTCACTGACACAGCTTTCGTATTTAAATGGCGTTCCCGAAACTAATATTCCATTAGAAACTGGAAAGAAATTTGCTTTTATTATTAGGTACTATGGAGCAAATACCATAAACGACAGTGTTGATAGATACTTAACCTACACAATTAGATCATCAATTGGTGGTACTACAAGAAGTTGGGACGCAACAACCAGTACTCTTATTGACGCCCCTGCGTTTCCTAATCAAGTAAAACTTCGTCCTTTCACAGAAAGATTAGGAATTGCTGATTTTGATAACAAACAAAAAGAGGAAGTAAGATTTGTTTTGTTTGATGAAGTGCTAACAGTAGTAGATTTTCAAACTATTGCTCCTCTTGCAACTAATATTTTTAATATTAGTATACAAATAGAAACTCCTGCAAATACAGAAATAGTATACAATTATGTAGCTATGATTATGTACAATCAATTTGAGCGGTATGGAGGATTTCCATCAATACCTACAAGTAGATATTGGTTTTTCTAATGATAAATCCGAAAGAGATACTAGATAAATATTTAGGAATAGGATATATTGATAATGGAAGAAATCCATTAGTGGGGTTAGATTGTTGGGGGTTGTGCAGTAGTATAATAAAGGACATATTTAATGTTACAATGCCCGATCCAAGTTATAGAAAGTTTAGCCTACTACGGCACAAAGAAGATATTATAAAAAACTATAGTATGGCTCATTGGGTTGATCCAATAGCAGACAGTCCTAAATTTGGTGATTTTGTTTTGATTTATGCAATTGTAAACTTACCAATACATGTTGGGATATATATGAAGGGAAATCAGTTCATTCATGCAGTATCGGGGGTAGGAGTTGTTTTAAGTGAGATCGAAATATGGCAAAACCAGATTGAGGGTATCTACAGATTAAAAGGAAGCTTATATAAAAAATGATTACTATAACCATTAGAAACCATATTTTTGATTATGATGATCAAACAGTAACCCACGAGTATGTTCCTGGGCAGACACTATTTGATTATTTAGCACATGGGAATATTGATGCTCTTGACAAGTTATTTGATGTTCTTAATACAAAATATCCAAAACTAACCAAACTTGGAGTGATTAAGTTTATATATAATCTTGATCTTGTAGACCCACCAGATAAGATTAAAAATATTATACCTAAAGATGGTGACACGCTAACTATTTTACTAGTTCCTAAAGATTTTGTTTCGGCTATTCTAGTTCCTCTTATAATAGGTATAGTTCTTTCTTCTATTTCAATGGGTATTAGTTACTTATTAATGCCCAAACCATCCCCACCTGTAACATCTAATGAAGATGAAATGGGAGGAGAATCCCCAACATACAACTGGGAAGGTCCAACTACGTCTTATGCACTTGGAAGACCAGTACCTCTTATTTATGGTACTCATATGACAGGTGGTAGTTTTATAAATGCTATGGTAGAAGGACTCCCATATGGATACGACAATTCTTGGGGTACGCCTGAAGGAAGAGTGTCGAGTTACGAATATTATAGATATCAAAGCCTTACGGATGCTGGAGGGGAAAGCTCTCCAGGTGATATTACTGAAAGTGGGGAGTACAATACTTGGTGGGATCGACCAAATCCTATGACCCATGTTGGTGCTTATTTTAGTAATTTATATAAAAAGACGACTTTTTTAGGTTTAACATATCCTAACTTGAACCTATCTATAAATACAGAGGATGGGCGGGTAGAGTCTAATGTACTCCCTATGTATGTAAATGCCTATAGAGGACGTTGTTTAGCTGACATGCTTGGCAACAGGGACCAAGAGAAAGGGCAATGGATGTTCGCATGGAAGTTGATGGGGAGACTACTAACATATGATTTCTCTAACATCGTTAATCCTGCCACTATACGTACAGGCATAGGGCCAAGTATAGTGTCAGGGTGGCAAATAATTGATAGGGATTATGTAGGAAATGATTGGTCAAGCCCAGATTTTAGTGCGTGGGGGTTAGATGGCAGTGATCACCCACTTCCTAGTCCTGTATGGGATGATGATTATTCTGAACTATTTCCAGCGGCTACAGGAGTTAGTGCAGGAGATCGTGTATGGATAGAATTAATGTTAGAAGCTGCTTGTGTTCATTTATATGATAATAAAGATAGTAGAGGTTCGGTTGCAATTGGTTGTAGACCAAAAATATCAAATATAGAATATAAATACTATGGATTAGTAGACGAGTATAAAACACTAGAAAAAACATATTCTTTAGCAGATGGCTTGAGAATGCTAATAGCTATATCAAGCGGAGAAGTATGCTCAATTGGAAATATAGCAGGATTGGGAACTGATACGGATTTAATAAAAGCAATTAATATTACAATAAATGACACCCCAGTAGATGACTTATTCAGTTTTCCAGATGTTGCAGGATATACTGCTCCTTTTGAGGTACAAACCTCAAGGGGCGCAAATTATCCTGTAATACGATTTGCGGAGGGGCAGGACAGTTACGCAAATCTGTTTAATAAAAGACAATTAAACACTACTAATTTTGATTGGTTAATTCCTTCGGAACTTCAAGACGATTTTTACTTTAGGTATACAACACCAACCACATGCTCCGCTATAGACGTAGTATTTAATTTTAAATCTGGGCTGTATGAATTTCATCAAAAAGATGGTGTTTTTCGTGCCGCAGGTATGCACCCCGACTCGGAATTTCCTGACGGACCCAGTATTAGAAGGTTGTGGTTTTATATAGAATATTTCCCTGAGGGTGCAGAAGCCTCAAAAAAATGGTGGACACATTCAGGGCCAGCAAGTACAAAAGCTCCATTCATGTTGGCAGATAAAAGGGATGAAGCATTTAAGATGGTTGTTAGAATAGGAAACGATGTAGAACCTCTTCCTTCACATCAATATAGTCTTATTATCTATAGAGAATATGAGGGACTAACTGGGGAAATCGTAACAGGAGATGCGGACAATAAGGTATATGTGTATGACGAATTTCATGTCTGCAAAGTATCTGAATACGGATTCGAAATGCTCAGATATCCAAATACAGCATTACTTGGTTTAAGAATATTACCTACTGACAAGTTGTCTGGCGCTACTCCTAAAATATCTGTTTTAGTTGAAGGTAGATACATCAAGGTTCCTATCCTAAGAAGAACTTCAGATTATTCTGTTGTAATGATACAAAGAACTTATACAGTTTATGATTCTGATACAGGGATATGGACGTGGAAAGAATCGGAAATTTCTGGTGCTCCAGATCCTGACACTGATGAAACACTAGAAGTCTCACCAACCGAATATATGTGGCAGTTCTGTAGTAATCCAGCTTTTATCATTTATGACTTATTAACTTCACAAGAATTATATCCTTATATGCCAGAAGACTATATAGTATGGCAGGATTTTATTACTGCTGGAGCTTTCTGTTGGGAAATGTTATCAACGTCTACTATTTCAGGAAAACAAGAACGCCGTTTTGTATGTAATTTAGTTATTGATGGTGAAATAGATGCTGCTAATTTATTAAATCAAATTAGTAATATGTTCAGACTCAAAATACTCTGGATAGGAAATAGATTGCGGCTTAAAATTCTCAAGCCTGAGTTGCCCACTCAAAAGTTCACAAATGCTAATATTTTACCAGACTCTTATCAAGAATCTTATCAGCAATTCGGTAAAATATTAAACACATTAGAAGTTTCTTTTTATAATGAACAGAACTACTTCAAACAGGAAGTAGTTCAAGTAACTACAAAAGACACAGAAGCAAGCAAGAAAAGAATAGTAAAACAAACGTATAGTTTAATTGGGACTACAAAACTCGGCCAAGCAATGCGAATTTCTAAATATTTACTTGCTTATGCTGTTGTGTCTGATAAAGCAATCCAGTTTAAGACTACACTACAAGGGTTGGCGTGTCTTCCAGGGGACGTGGTTAGAATACAACATTCTGCTATGAGTTACGGTTATAGTGGACATTTACGATCTGATCCTGTAGCAGGAACTTATTATTTAGATAGAGAAATATATTTACCATTGAGTAAAGTGGGTGATTATAGGTTTGAAGTTCAAAAGGAAAGTACCAGGGCGTGGGGAACAGACACAGTTAACTTTAATGTGGTGGATGCCCCCCATACAATTGATTCTATTTCTGGAGTTACTTTAATTGATGCTGACAGTTTGCCAGTAACAGTAACTAAGGGAGATGTTTGGCAATTAGTTCCTATGTCAGGAAGTACAGCGTATCCAAAAGATGTAAGAGTTACTCAAATAACAACTAATCTAGATAAAAATGAATGCCAGATAGAAGCAGAACCTTATATAGAATCCATTTATTCAGAAGACCCGCTTGAAATATTAAAACCTTATATTCCTCCCGCACCACCACCACAAGCTACCTTTCCTCCTGATGTTGCAAATTTATCTCTAACACAAATTCAAGATGAATACAATATAAAAGTTACCTATAGTGCTCCTTATGACGAAACAGTAAGTTATTTCTTAGCTACAATAACAAGTGTAACTGATCATGAGACTTCAGATGGTTATTATTTATATTATGACTCTTCTATAAACGACTCACAAATAACTACAACAGAAACCTTGAAAGTTTATAACAGTTCGGGTATCTATAAAGGTGAAATGCTTATAGGAGAAATAAATACTCTTGAAGATTACGTATTTGCGGCACCCTCCGAAGACACATTTACTCCTGTGATAGACGATGTAGTATCGCAAGAAAGAACAGTACTAGCAGGACAACAAATTCATCATACTAATATTTACATGCGGGAAGCAGATCAAACTTTTTCTTTGCACGGTACAGACTACTCTGGTGGAGCAGGATACCTAATAAACTTATCGTCTAGTTATGTAGGAAAAACAATCTGGGTTAGGGTACAAGCTGTGTCACCTTTTGGTGCCCTTTCTATAAACCCACCAACAGCATTTATCAAAATTACAGTGGATCGTTGTTTGCCGTCTCCAAGTCATTTATCTATGTGTTCTGTTGGAGATGGACAAGCTACGTTTACAGGTTGTGATGTTTGTGTCTCTTGGCAGGAAGTATCATCATTTCAAGGGGCTGGTATGGGGGAGGATGCGGCAGCAGGAGATAGAGCAGATATAACTGGTGATTTTAGAATAACAGGACATACAGTTTGGATATATAACAACACTATCTCTGCTACCCCTATGCTACTAAGATCATTAACTGGTTATACAGATACAGAATATGAATATAGTCACAATATGAATAAAGAAGACCAATACAGGTTTTCTGGAAGAGAAGGTAAAGGATATAGAGATCTCCGATTTGAAGTATATCAAGAAGATACATATGGTAATGTTTCTTGTAACCCTGCGTCAATTCAGTTATCCAATGCCGCTCCTGATATGTCGGCGTTTACTCCACATGTAGTTGTAAACGAGTCATCAATAGCTGTTGACTGGACTGGGTTTGTAAATAATCCTACTCAGATGCCTGAAGATGTTTTGGGATGGGAAGTGTGGTATGGTACAACTGGTTCTAATATGACTTTTATAGATGTACCAGATTCTACGCAGGGAACTGTAATGATAACAGGTGTTTCAGCAGGAACTTATACAGTTTATGTAGTTCCGTATGACTGTTTTGGGACTGGAACACCTAGAGCAACATACGCAAGTCAATCAGTATATGTTATTGTCGAAGGTACCACATTACCAACATACATACCAGCCAAACCAGAAGGAATGGCTGCTGGATTAATTATAACTGGTGTTACTGATTTAGTAACGCATTATCTAATTGAATGCACTGCCTCTTTAGAAAGTCACGGTTTTGATAATACGATTACTAGTGAGGGAGCTTATGCAGCATCGACGTTTGCTACTAATTACATATATTACAATGCTCATCCAGGAGATGACTATTGTTATGTAACTGCATCAAATTTAAATACAGAAAACACTATTACAGCTATGTGGTGGAATACGATTACATTGAGCTGGAATATTAAAATTCCTGTACCATTGAGTGCTACATTGGATTCTTACGGATATACTGTGGCGCAAGGAGTACCTGTTGTAGGACAAACGTTTTCCATCAACGTGTGGGCTGGTTTATCTATTGAGGAAGGAGGGGGTATTTGGGGTGGAGGATTAGGCAGTACATTATATATGAGATGGTTTGCACCTAACTTGAATTCGACAGTGCAAAGACTTTCACATTTCTCCTTTAACATTAGGAATGGAGATACTGGAACAACTGCGAAAGAACATTCTGTAGGTGTAGATAAGAATTTAGCTGATAATGGATACTATAATGCTGACGTTGAAAACCTTCCTCCTGCCAACTCGTTATCGCTCTCGGCGGTTCTATGGTCAAATTCAGGTGACCAAAGTGACACACTAGGGGTTGGTACACTATATGTAGTAGTAGAAGTACTTTCGGACAGCCCACCCGTTGATGCCTCTTTTACCGCTGTGGCAGATACTGAAGGTAGAAATGTACAATTTACAATTAATAACTGGGAAGGTATTTGGAATCTTGCCACTGTAAAGCATTTTGAGTTTTTTGTACATCCTGCTCATTATACTTTTGCTACTGACACCTGGTCTATACCTACTGCACTTACTGATCTTATAGATGGAACTTATGAAGCTAAACCTTATGAAGAGGAAGAGTTTGTTGAAGAAACACATGATAAGATAAGAGCAAAGATCGATGGTAGCTACTTACACGTATTTGCAGGATCTAGTGACGCTCCTGTATGGCAATGGACTAACGAAGTATGTACAGATGAAGGTGGTGTATGTACCTATGATAATGGGACTTTGTGTACTGCGGGATTTGTTGCTCACTATGAACAGAACGATTGTCCATATGGATTTTCTAGTGACGGGTCTACTACTTGTACTTATGTTTCAGCGGGTACTGGATGTAGTAGAGTATTGGATACTGTAAGCTACAACCAGTATTATGTGGCGGTAGCTGTGAGACATCTAACTGGAATGTTACAATTCATATCGTGGACAGAAACAGATGGAACCGAACATCCTGATATTTTTGTAGCCCTTGCATCGTTAGAGTTAATCAATTGGATGCATATAGGTAACGCCTCTATAACAACTGCAAAAATTGGTGATTTAGCAGTTAATAATGCAAAAATCCGCAATATAGCCGCACAAAAAATGTGGATTGGTGATCCTGCAAATGAGTTTGCCTTACCATTTACGGGGCATTGTG
>Ga0307376_10002956_pt1 | contig 16114 bp, 29 predicted proteins | sample TR2MG_FD_202536 | JGI IMG/M metagenome (GOLD analysis project Ga0307376, IMG submission 202536) | Soil microbial communities from Risofladan, Vaasa, Finland - TR-2 | ecosystem: Environmental > Terrestrial > Soil > Coastal area > Acid sulfate soil | place: Finland: Risofladan, Vaasa | collected...
GCATGTTCCAAGTGTTCCGCATGTTCCGCATGTTCCTCATGTTCCTACTGTACCAACTGTACCAGCTGTTCCGATTATTCTTATATGGAGAATTTGAACAAATGAAAACTATTTCTCAAACCCTTGATCTAATTTATCTTCACCCCCACGCCCAAATTGCAATCCGCGCCGCAAAGAATAAAAAGAAGTGGGGACGAGAAGCCACGCGAAGTTACGTAAAAAATAACGGTTGTCCCATGAAACTTTACATTCTAGCTCAAACCCTAGAAACAATCAAACAGTGAAAGGAAAAGAAAATGAAAATCGAATTCCAAACCACGATATCAAAAGATAAATTAGGTATTTTCAATTCTTCATTAGGGACTTACTATGACGGAATACAGGTTGATTTTCATGTATTTTTAGGGGATAACTTAATGCAATTGCATCAACTTATGATTTCATATGCACAAAAGCAAATAGCATTTTTCTGTATGTTTAATGTTTCACAAATTGATAAATTGAAGGTCAAATAAAAACAAAGCCCCAATCAAGGGGCTTTTTTCATTTCGCAAACTCAATCATTTTTCTTCTGCAGCTAGCAAATGTCGATACCTCTGAAAGAAAAACCAGCCTTCTAGGTTTCATCAATACCCGATAAATCCTATACCTATCATCAATCTGAGAAACCGTCAATCCCTTTGATCTAAATTCCGCTCTCAAGACGTCAAGCGCCATATCGCGCGGTTTATTTACATCGAATGGCAATCCTAGTGATTGTCCCATGCTGAACTCCCGAAATAATCAACCCCTAAATAAATCGCCTCTGCTTTCCAGTGCGAAACGCCTTGTAAAATCGCAGCTTCTCTTAGGACTTTATCCGCAATATCTTTACTAGTCTGATGGAACGTATAGAGATTATCATGAATAACAGCCGGCATTTGCACAATTTCCCCGACTGAATCATAGATGAAAGGCACTCGAGGGCAAGATTCCAGGTCTGTAATGAACCCGGCCTTCGCTACGATGAGCATAGCGGCCACGTCAGACTGATAGGCAAGATCGGCCAGCAGTCGATACAATTGACGGCCTGAGCGATTAGCTAGGGGCATTCCTGACGCATCTAGGATTAATTCCATATCTAGTTTCGTAAGGAATTCGGACATATCAAATCCAATGACGTTCTTTTTTAAACTCCGAATCTTCGCCGATATGAAGTTCTTTCGGTTTTTCTAATGTTTCTTGAAAATCTTTAAGTGCCGCGATAGCATCGTCAGCATTTGGATATCCGTCACCAATGGGTTCTGTTTTCCATTGTCCATATTTAGATGACGTTCTATATACATTGTAATTCATGACATTAAACCCAGCTCCGTCTATGTGAAGTTACCCGATAGAATTTTGAAACCGCCTCCTGATACGGCTTTATTTTTTCAAGCATTCTCCGGGCTTTATCGTCTTCTCCATCCGCCTTATATTTAGCAGATTCGTCTCGCATCTTTTTTATTTCAGATTCGGCCTGACCAAGGCGCATGCGCCCAATTCCAGGCACGAGAATTTCAGCATTTTTCGGCATGATTATTTACTCGTTGTGACATTAGCCGGAAGTGTAATGTCAACAGCAGGATTAACTTGTTTCGCAATCTGCGGCATATTATAGCTAGCATTCCAAGATACATTTAAACCCGCACACGCAGCTAAGATTAAAGTCGCACACAAGGCCCCTAGTAATTTAGCTTTCACGATTCAACCCTCCATTTTGCCTTTGAATATACCAAAATAAACCGATACACGCAAGCACAAAAACATTAGCAGCTGTCGATATCCAAAATGATTTAATTGACGGATTCATACTCTGCATTAGCTCCTATGTCGCGTCATCGCGGATTCTTTCTTCTATCGGTTTCCGAAAGAATGACATTCAATTGCCCTTCAATTTTTGAGACACGTCCTTGTACATTCCAAACACCAATCAAAATTGGTACCATCAAAAAATCAAAAAAGAATCTTATCATTTCGGCGTTGCTCATTCTGATACTCCCTTAGCGATCTTTATAACAGTATCCTTTTGAGATATTATTAATGCGCCAACAATTAGAATTGCTCCAAAAAATACCAATCCGTATCCTCCAATATGAACTGATATCCAATCGCCAATAGCGGATGTTGCCGATGATGTGGCCTTAGAAACCGTAGAAGGTGCAGCCTGCACAGTTTGCCCGATCGAAGCTAAACCCTGGCCGACAGACGAATTTGCAAGATCAGATAAAACCGACCCCGTAAATCCTGATGCATACCACGGCGCGGCAATCGTTGTAGTCGCATTCGTTGATTGGGGCATAGCCGCTGATGCTGTCATAATTGCCCCCGTTAATTTTGTCGCATAATTTGGATCGGTTGCATATCCAGCATTTGCAACCGATGCCGCAAAACTAGCAGGCGAACTTGGATTGACATTTTCCGATTGAATGACGGAGGCATAGGCAGTCGCGCCGGCCTGTGGTGTAGCGTAATCGGCAACCACTCCACCGGGTGATACATTGCCGTAATTATTGGTACCTGCGAAGTGCAATCCCCATCCAGTCTCAAGGCCCCACTGGCCGAGAATATCAGCGCTAGGGACGCCAGTAGTAGCGCTAACTGAATTAGCCAGATCAAGATTTTGATTGACGAAATCCGTAACATTGCTCATGGCCTAATGAAAAGTCTCGCCTTGCGCCATTCCAACAAACCCAAACATAGGTATGTACTTATTGCTCAAATAATTTAATCCCTGATTACCAATATCAATATTGATTGACGGTGATGGTTGAAGACCTAAGCCGGGTTGATATGCAGCCAAAACCGGATCATTGATGTAGTTATTTGTAATTGCCCCCGGAACATTCCCATTATTTATTTGCGATATAGAATTTCGTTTTCTGATGTAAAGAAAAAGCAAGGTCCCGACTATCAGAATAGTAATCGGAGTAATGATATCTTCATTTTTCATAATTAAAATCTCCGATTAGTACATCAAAGCATATGCGCCAACAGTTCCGACTGTTCCCCAAAACGAATTAGAACTTGAGGCATTAGCGGCAGCAGCATTTGACGCGGTTGCGGCAACCGACGAAACTTGACTAGCCGCACTTGTCCCGACCGAATTGACAATGAGTGGAGAGGCTTGAGCCGCGTACGATCCAAATGCCTGTGTACTATTTCCCATCGCGGCCATATTTGCAGCGACTACTTGATTCCCAGAATTAGTCAAAGATGTGTAGAAATCTTTATTTGCTGCTGTTTGTTGATTAATTTCTGAAGAAATTATCCCAGCCGGAACCGCTGTTATAGCGGCAGTCTGATTAATACCTGCAATTGCAGTAGCAGCGCTCGCTTGCAATGTTGTTTGGTTATTATTCATGGCCGCATTTATTGCGGTGGCAGGTAAAAAAGATTGAGCTTGAATCACTTGAGCAATAGAACTTCCGACACTAGACGCAGTAGAACCGAGCGCAGTATTATATGCCGTTTCTGCATTCATATTCGCGACTGTCGATTGCGCATTCAATGTTGACATGGCGAGATTTTGCGCGGCTGTTTGGGCATCCGCCTGCGTTTGAACTTGGGCCATTGCAACCGAAGTCTGTGCTTGAAGTTGATTCTGTTGTGACTGATAGGCCAATGCAGCCGGATCAAGTCCGCTAGAAGTTGTAGTTGCAACAGCCGAAGTAGAACCGACATATTTATAGACAATGTAAATCCCGACCAAACCACCAGCTGCCCAGGGCCAATATTTTTTTAATGCAGGTGACATTTCCATTTTTACACCGCCGGAGAAAGAATAGCTTTACAAGCAAGAATCATGGCGCGATATCGTCGCATCGCACATTCATTACATCCTTTTTCAATAAGCAAAATACATGGCACAATGAAATCATCTTTCAGCATTTCAAATATCTGTTTAGAATTTTTAAGTTCTTTGATGCTACGAACAATGTCAGGAGCAATTCTGTAGTATTCATCTACAAGCTTTTTCCTTTCAGAATCGGTAATCATAAATTCATCACGGAACTTTCGCAGAATCATTAGCTCTCTACAATCATCGGCCTTACCTTCAGACTCACAAATTGCCGTTGTGATAAAACACAATCCCCCCCCGCCAGAATTTGAAGATGCCTGAACACTGGCCTGATTTGAACTCGCCGTATTCTGTCCGATTTGTGTAATACCTTGAGCCGTCAAACTATTCACATTAGATATCTGCTGATTCAAACTCGAATAATAATTATTAGGTGCCGATTGAACATCCGAAACAGCAGTATTTTGAAACCATCCTGCCGTCGATTGTTGCGCCGTTTGTGTTGCAACATTTTGATTATTTAGTGCAACTATCCCTTGAATGTATGGTGTAGTTTGCGCCTGTAAAAAATTCTGCGTACCTGCAATTGATTGCTGCAAAAACCCCTGATTTTGTTGATTATTGGCCGACAGAAAATTAAAAGCCTGAGATGCAATATCCGTAGTCGACCCGCCAAGATCATACGCGAAAGAAAAACCGCCCCCTAATGGTTGTCCATTAATTGTCAGGGGCGCTGCATTCATTGAAATGATATTATTTGTATTCATGGCTTTTTCATCAATCCGGCAATCTGCAAATTAGCCGCAGAGCTAGGATTGCTGTAATTATTGTTATTGACGTAGGGCAATGGTTGGAATACCTGGCGCGGCATATTTCCGATGCCCATTGCAGTCACTCCATATACCAAAGGCCAGATTCGCGGCTGTGTAATCTGTTCGCGCGGATGTGACGATGGTCCGCCAGTTTGCAAATTAACTATTTGCAAACCCGGATTAAAAGGCGGGTAATAGTACGGGATTTTAAACATGAAAATTAACCCGCGCCATACATTCCGGTAGCCGGAGCACCACCGCCCATTGCGACACCGAGAACATGAGCGAATCCACTAGATGCGCTTGAAATAACACCGGTAGTTTGCGAATTACGTGAAACGAGTACGGCGATAATCGCAACGCCAACGATCGCCATAGCCACGCCCGTAACATCCTTAAAAATTTCATTCATGATAATATCCTATTTAGAAGTTGGCAATTTCAAGCCGGTAATTTCATTCACTTGACCTACGACCGTTCCATAATTCCTAAGAAAAAATGTAAGCAATGCGAGATACATAAACGGCTTAATTACTGGTCGGACAGATTCTATGGAATAAAGCGCCCTAAGAACAAGTATTGCAATTAACCAAGCTGAAAAGCCCTTAGCATCCTGTCCCAATTCTGTCGTTAGTTTTGAGGCATTGCCTTTTACGCCAACGAAAATTAGAAACAATCCATAAAGACCGACTAGACCATAAGCCATTTATGCCAAATCCGTATAATTTTTCAGCTTTCCATTTACGGCAAGGTAAAAAGGAAAAGCCAAAAGGATGATAGCAAAAGTGTTCATTATTCAATCATCCCTTCTAGAGCGATTTTATGCGATCCTAATAGCAGAATAATCGCGAAAATAAAAGCGCCTTCCCAAAAGAGTGGATTGTTTTTCAAGTTTTGAAGCATTCTTTTCTCCTGTTAAAAAGGGCCGGCCTTATAAAGAACCGGCCCTCTATTCGGTTTTTAATTGCTCTCGCGCTAGCGAGTTATTGGATTACGCCGGGAAGGGGGGTGCCGGACATATAGGTTGATTCGTATTGACTCAGGAAATATGAGCCTGCCCCAGCCGTTGCGATATCCATGCGCGTTTGAACATTACCATAAAGCTGAGTGGTAATCGGTTGAGTCCGCGAATTGATCCAATACACGCCTGAAGGAAAGTCCGCACCAAGCTGGAACCGCATATTATTCCGCAGATATCGCGGCGACATTTCGCGGATGTTCGTATTACTATTTCCCAGCAGCGTGATTTTAGAAATGTCGGTACCGTTCAAAGTTCCGCCCGTAGCCGCTTGATCGAAAATATGACAGGCGGACATGATGGCGCGATTATTCGGCCAGTTCAGATATTTCGCTTGACCTGCGGTGATATTCGCGGAGTCTGAATAGTTACCTTCGACCGCGTAAATAGTGGAGAGATCAATCATCGGCAGATTGGCGACACCCTGTTGTGGCATGATGTAGTGCTGATATGCCGTGATGCTAACAGATGCACCAGCATTAAGCGCCACTGTACCAGCAGTGTAGGGGAAAGTCAGCGGATCGGTCCCAACCATTACTTGAGGCAGAGTTACTGTTACAGAGTGTTCGCCGTAAATCGTTTGACTCAAAACTGCCCCACGCAGATCGCTTGCCGCATCGTACGCAATTGGGATATAAACCGAAAAGCTCAAATTCGCCACAGCAACACCCGTAGGGAGATTGAGTATATCCGTATTGATAGAAGTTTCCGCCAGCGTCAAAACACCGCCTGTCCGCGAGTTATTGACGAATCGAGCCGAGCGCATGGAATTCAGCGCATGCAATTGATAGCCCGATGTGATAACGCGTTGGAGGCCCGCGTAATCGGTGTAAGAAATGTTATTGAAAAAATTGTAGGGCGCAAACGCAGAGGCCGTAGCAGCCACGGTAATATTCAGGGGTACAGTGACATCCAGCATAATGCCAGTCATGATGCCCATACGCTCAAGCGGAATTCGCATGGTTCCGCCAAGCGCAGCCTGAGTGACGGGTTGAAGCTGTTTAACCATATGCAGGCCGGTTTGAATCAGATTCTGCCGATTGATAAAATTCTGCTGGGCAATATTTTGGGGGGAAGGTGCATTCATTTTATTACGCCTTATATTGCGCGAGGCCAGCAGCCGTCAGCGCTTTGTTAATCAACCAGACGCCAGCAAAGCCGACGATTGCAATTTTGAGATAATCCGCGACATTATGCATTTTGAAATTACGCCTTAAATTGTGTAAGCCCGGTTTTATCCAGACCACGATTGATCAACCAAACGCCAACGAAAGCGACGAGTGAAATAGTGATAATATTTCCCAGGTCGATACGAATATTGCCCATTTAAAATCTCCTGTCTATTGGGGTGTAACGATAGTTTTCTGCTATGACGGATTGAGACTACCATAAAAGAATGCTCTTGTCAAGCGATAGCCTCTCGCTATGATTCTTTTGTTTTTAATAGCGGAACCGCTCCGAACTTCTCCACCGTATCTGCATTGACATCATAATATATCCATTTTCGTGGCTCGATTCTCCCGACAAAATAAGGACAACCGGAATTTTCGTGCAATCGTTTCCTATCTTCTTTTAATGACAAATCCATTCCGATGATGTAATCGGCTTCGGAAAAACAAAAACGGCTTATCCAGGCCGGCCGCTGTGTCAATCCTATGAAAGTTTGTTTCAATTCTCTACCCTGCGTAAGCCACGAGGTTAAACCCGGCCCCGGCCTTCCGCCACTATGAAGCGTAAATAATTCGTCAGCACAAAGCCCGACATTTTCATAACGCGAATGGATGAACGAAATAACCTCGTCCATGTATTCGGCATTTGCGGTCTTGCCGTCAAAATTAATAATGGTGTAGCGATTCTTTTCAAGTGACGAATTGAATCGACCTTCATTGAAACCCGTCATGACATTTGAATCGGGTAACTGTTTATAAGCCGCTGTCCATTTCGGATTTAGAATAACCCAATGCTGCATGGAACGATTCAATAACCAGCAGGCCAATGTACTTTTTCCCGATCCTGTTCGACCCGAAACAATTGCACGCTTGCCCGGCCTGATATTCGGCAGAGCCATATCAATTTACCGTTTTTTCGGACGGACCAGGGGCTACCGGAATAAATTGCGCTTTTCTTTCGTTGATCTGCATTAGACGCGGTAGATAAATCATCACAGCAACACCAGTAAGCTGTAGCAATGCGCCTGTTTTTCCGCTTAGTGCTAAATCATATTCGCGTGCGACATTCACTACCGATTCGGCCAGCATAACTGACTCGGGCTCACTAATTTCAAGTTCCTTGAATCCCGACATTTTTACAGCAATAAAATGCAGCCCTTGAATTTGACGCGCCAGATTTTCAATAGTGCTATTATCATATTGTGCTTTCTTTTTATAGGCGCGTTTTTCTTTTGTTCCGCCTTCGCTGACGGGTTTTTCTTCCAATAATTTGGATGAATTTGGCGGACGACCTCGCCTCTTTTTGGGGGGTTCGATATTTTCATCCTGCGGACCTGCTGGCTCGATTATTGGTTCTAGATTTGGTGAATCTTCAGGGTTAGTTTCATCTGACATAATTATTACTCCAATTGGTTAAACAAAAAATCTATTACGCTTTTTTACTTCTTCCTGAATCTCTTCCGGCACTTCTTCGACTATCGGAGTTTCTGGAAGTGTATCACCTTCAACTAATTCGATTGCTTCTTCTATTTCGGAAACGGCTTCAGCTACTTCTTCTTTCTCGCTTTCGATTTGAGCCGAGTGTTGCCCTAGACGATCTAGAATAGATGAGTGCGTCGATTCGTGTTCATTTAATTTAGATTCGTGAGCCTCAACCTTTTCCGAAAGTTTTTCTAGAATTTCAATTTTCGCTTTTAGTTCTCCGATAAGAACAAGCAATGATTCGCCCGGCTGGGCCAGCTTCTCAGGCTCAATAATCTCCGGTTCCAATGCTGGAATAATGGGCGGTTCCACTATTACGATTGTTTCTCCCCCTTCCGGGGGGATAATTATTTTCTCGTCCGATTCGGTTTCCATTTTATTAACTCACGAAATGAGGAAGGGAGCAGGCGGTAGATACCGGATCGACATGATCTGCTGAAAGCGATGATAGAATTAAATCCATTGGCGTGATATGACTGGACTGTGTGTTATTAATTTCCGGTTGAATATCCCCCTGAAATATATTTACTTGAGGTGCGTCTCGCTGGACTAGCTGCGCGTCGTCTCGCTGGACTAGCTGCGCGTCGTCTTCATTTTTAATTATTTCCGCTCGCATTTCTTCACAGACGGATGTTTCCGCTTTGAGCATGGAAATTTTGAAGTCAAGAAAGTCGATGATAAGTTGATTCGTAGTTTTTGACATGATATAACCTTTCAGGAAATTGAAAATAATGTGAAGTAGATAAAATAAACGGGCGTACATGACGGGCACCTAATCCTAAGGGTGATTACGGTTCCAAATATGGAATTGATACCTCGACAGTTTGTCTCTTTTGAATCATTTCTTTCAAATTTGATATCTGTTCTAAAATCTCGTTCTGCATTTCCTCAATCAATGCTAAGGATTGCTGAACATCGGAAACGGTTTTTTCAATCTTCATAAAATCGAACATTTTTTCTTTATCCGAAAAAGGCGTTAATATCGACGATGCCTGTAGCGAGTGTGCTCGCCAATGTGACTACCAATGTCCCAGCCGCGCCGACATTCAATCCCAGCATTTCTAAGTCAAGTTTAATTTGCTCACCTCCAATTCCTAGTGTCGGAGTAGTTGGAAAATAAATGCTTTGGTTATAAATAGAAACTCCATTCAGCGTTACTGTCATAACAATGACAGCAGCGACCACCAATGTACAATTATTGGAAAATGTAATTTTCAATTTCCTAAGATTGGTATTTGGGGCAGGCGTAATGGTTGATACGGTTGAGCCTGCGGCTATTGATCCGTGCCATGGGACGACAGGAAGGGGGACCTCCTGAGTTTGATACGGAAGACCAGAAGCATTTACAGTCGGTGAAGTGGGCACCGGATTTGGCGATACAATATTAACATTGGCAGTGCCTGCGATATTGACCTGGCCCGTATTCGGTAGTACCGGAAAATCGACAAATACAAGCGTCGCTTGTCCATTTCCTGTAATACTACATGTCTGATTATCAGGGGCGGGGAATTGAAAAGCGCCAACAGCCCCAGCCGCACAAGAGACATTAAAATTGATTGGTTGAATATTAATGACGATTGGAGATACGCCTAGAGAATTGTCAATAAATACGCCTTGTGGTTGGAATGGGAAATTATCGACGCTGAATTGACGCCAATCAATTGATTGAGGGGTTGCAGAGAAAATACCATTCAACGTTGCAGCATGGGTTTGTCCGGCGGCGGGGACTAGATAATTTGATACGTTATTTTGTTGTGGCTGTGAAATGCTCATGTTTTATATGCTCCGATGGCTGAAATTGGACGATTGAAATTAATTAAATATTTGGATAAAACGTTTCCCTGGCTAACAGGATACAATCCACCGTATGCTAAACTAATTTTTGAGGTATTTGAAGACGATGAGGATGAGGATGCGCTTGGGAAATTATTGAAATGTGTCGAAAGATCTGTTGTAATGTAAATCATCGCTGGATTTAATGCACGGTAAAACATTACCCTATTATTTACAAAACACGAATACCCAAAACCACTAGTCACTGAAAATAGTTGTGAATATCCTAATGCCTTTGAAACTATATAAAAACCATTTGATGATGAAAAAATAACAAAATACGAATTATCACTTGCCCCATGTACGTAATTGTTTTCATCTGGAATTTTCAAAATAATTGAATTATCTAAATGATACTGGAAAATACCAGCGGTTGGATTGCACACTGTACCAGCAGAATAATTTGCCGATATTACACCGTTTGATACGATATTTAAATTACCTAATCCGTCCACGTTTAATTGGATAATTGACCCGTCCAATAAATAGATGTTAGCAGCTGTTGTGGCATTTGTCGCATCGTTCAAATCATTGACATTGGCGACATTTTGTTCTGATATTAACACGCCATTTTTTACATTATACAATAAACCACTATGTAGTTCCCCTGTAAATCCTATGAGAGGATTATCTACATTTCCAAGTAACATTGGACCTTGCTGTAAATTAGGGTTCACTGTATACGTTGGACATGTGCCATATGGCACATTAAATGACATGGATATTAAAAATAGTTTTCCGTTTTCAAATACTGTAGGTATAGGACATGTTCCGAACCTTAAATCAAGAAAAAATATCAGGTCTTGACGAGTATAACAAAAAGAAAAACTAAAGGCCGTTGCGCCAACAAAATTTGTCATATTGCTATATGCACAATACTCTCCAGTTGGTTTAACAATTAAAAAGTATATGCCGATAATTACTTGTCCCGGATTTTTTAAACCCCATACCGCCATCATATTCCCACGATATTCAAATACTGTTGGAATATGACCCTGTAATTGTGTGGGTAATTTATTTGTGGTATCAAGTAACAATGAAGTTGTGACAGGGATGACTGACATTTTTATTTCACCATCTGTGAATAAGTATCAACCAGATATTTCGCATATACTTCCGGCTGTCCGGGGCCGTTGTATTTTTTGGCGAAGTCTAAACACAACGATTGATCGTTTAGAATATCGTCAAGTGTATATTCGCAATTATTGTGAATACAATATCGGTTGAACATTTCGTTTTGAGTAGCAATCGAGTCACAATAAAGAAACACATTTGTGCTCAACCCTAAATCTACCAGATTGTCGCCCATGATCTGAAATAGACCAAAAGACATTTGGCATAAAACCTTAGCGGTTACGCGCGAGCATTTACAGAGTGTCGCCATTGTAGCGATTTTATTGTCATATGGATTATGAGCCGACTCGAATCGTAAAGCGTATTGATTACCTCCCGATTCAACTTGCGCGATTAGATCGGCGAGTGTTGTAAATTTGGATTGTGTCATGATAAGTATTCTCCGATTGTGTAAAAGGCCTCTGCGCCTTGGTGAAATCAAATACAGTTCCCTTGCCTATCGTCTGGGCAATGTCTCTATGCGCTCGCAGCGCGATGAATGGGAATTGCAGAATTGTGCTCATGTTTTGATTTTAGTTTAATATTTCCGTCCTGTAAAGAATAATTGATCGAATTATCAAGATTTGAGCTGCTGCGCTTTTGTTCGGTCGCCTCGTGCATTCCCTTTCGTAGAGCCACCACGAGGCTGGGAAGAGAAAGATATTCCACTTCGGTTGATCCTTTGTGATACAGCTCTTTGTACTTTGCGCCGGTCATTTTCTTGGTGCTCAGTCCTTTGCCTGCGCCGGTCCATTTTCCGTTATTCAATTGGCCCGCATAGGTCTTCGGGGCAATTGCACGAAAATGCTGCCATTCCTTTTCAAGTTTGAATTGACCATATTCGTCACCAATATCTAGCTTTGAACTATCTGCTGTTGATTTTAATGTCAGTGAATCAGTATCACCATAAATCACATGCTCTACTCCAATTGCGTAGGCGGATGTAATTAATCGCATGCGCGCGATGGCGGTTATAAAAACCGCCCATTCAGGCTTGCAAGGCATATCTTCGGAATATTCGCTTATAATAAAAACATCGTCCATATCTTCGCTGAATAACTTTGCAGATTCGATGTCTTCAATATTATGCTGCCCGAAAATGATTCGATTAGTTTGACGCCGAGCCCCATATTTTCCATATAAAGAATTCTGGCTTCGCTTCGCTACATTTTCATAGGATGTCCCTTTATGCGCTTTGCGAATTGATTTGCATTTTCCGATAAACTTTTCAAACGGCGCGATTGTCGAATTCCAAACTAGACCGCTTTTTATTTCGTGTATGATGTGACCATTTTTTACGGCTACTTCAATTTCAAAATTAGTTATGCTAGTTGTAAATCTTCCTGTTCGCCATTCCATTGAGCCGCGTTTATTTCTAGATGGAATAATAGGGATGATGATATTTTCAGGTATCTCGATATCAACTTCATAGATGCCTAATTTATTCGGGATAAATTCGCTTGTCTCCATCGGGGAACCGATTGGCATTGGATATGTTTCCATTGCGTAGGGGTAGGACGAATTCAGATCAAATGTTTTGCAGTTCTTTTGTGGTTTATTTGTTGTTAGAAAAACTACTCCGCCATAATATGCCTTTCGGATATAATTTTCTCTATCGCCATCTTCTGAATAGGATATGATCGTTTCTTTATCTAACGTTCTCTGCCATGCTTTTATAGCGGTCCCAGCAGCGGTATGACCAATGGTCACATTAAATAGTTGCTTTACCGCTGTCGAATAATTCAATAGACATTGACGAAGCGTAATTGGATCGCGTTTCGCGTATTCGATATGCGCAGGGTTTTCTAGATCGAAAACTTCTTTACTAAAATCTAATTCTAATTTCAATATATCGGGGGAAAATGCTTTCGCAAATCGTTCGAGTGTATCAGGATATAGCGCGTATGAATCGCGCATGAAATACTTCTTACCATTTACTGCTAGTGATATCTGATAAATATCCTTGTCTGTACGTAGATTAAAATCTAGCCGATCAAAATAACCTAACTCGTTTCGCCTGAGTAATTCGGGTATTAAATAACGCCAATCGTATTGAGCGAAGTGAGCGTAATGAATACAGGGATAGGGAAATTTTAGAAATACCTCGTCGAACCATTCTATCAACGATTCGTTGCCGGTAAATATTCCGTTTCCTATTGGTGTATCATATGTTGCGCATAAAATCCTTCCGCCTAAATTTTCGGTTTCTGTATCGAAGGTGCAAAAAATGATATTTTCATTTCTGACTTTTGAGAGGGAATAATAATTCTTTTTCATATTACCAAAAACCCATACAAATATATCCTTTTTGTAGAGCAAATTCTTCCCTGAAAATATATCGAACCCTTCTTCTGGTAACTCTACCAGTGTATATTTGCATTTCAATATTAAATTCTTTCAATATTAATGTGTCGCCAATTTGATAATCTCTATCGTTGAAACGAATTTCAAAATTCTTCATACCATTAATTAAAGCCTCAAAGTAAAGAGGCCATGTTTTCAATTCATGAAGCATAATTTAAGTTCCTTTCAAATCCAAGTTTTGTGTTTCTTATGGGATTTCTTTTTAGCAGGAGCTAACATTCCAATTTCACGGAGCTTTTTGTTTTTCTCTCTTTCCTTGCGAATTCTGGATAGTTCTTTTTCTTTTGCGAGTAATTCCCTTTCACGTTTCGCTTCGGCTTTTCCAATGGCTTGCTTTTCTGATCTAACTTTGCGCTTCATATCTAACTCTTGTTTGGCGGTTTTTTCTGAGACTAGAATTATTCGCATGAATCTAATTTGATAATTCTTTGAGGATTGATTCAGGATATCACGGGCTTTTTCTTCGTAACGCGCAAAGGTCTCCCTATCATCCTGTTTATAACGAGGTGACCTCAAATTCTGTACAGTAAAAGAAAACTCATTACCGCTGTCATTATCGACAGCGTATATAATGACTTGGTAGGCCCAGATAAAATCTCGATAGATTAGATCGAATTGGCGAGCATTCTGCAATACAGAATGGAAAAATTCGTATGTGAATGCGCCATCGCGAATAGCGTGATTCTTTCGTTCGCCACGTTTGAAGATGTTGAAATTGATATCCGTAGAAGTGTGCCGGAAACGCGTTAGGTGAGGCGTACGGCTTCCTTTGGGCTTTCCCTTACCTCTTGACATCGATTTACTCCATACGCGAAGGGAAGGACTATATTGACCCTGACACCAACAATTGACCAATGAAAAAAGCCTATCGTACCTCGTGGGTACAATAGGCTTTCGCTATCACGGGAAAATGGATTATTTTCCCTTTTTATGCTCGGGCTTCTTCTCTTCTTCCTTCTGTTCTTCCTTCTGTTCTTCCTTCTCTTTTACTGCGGCCAACCTGGGAGCTGTAAAGCTGTTCGCAAATTCCAACAGGCCCGGACTCGGCTTGACTTCCATCAGCGGAACAATCTTCCACTCATAACCAGTTGCCGAATTCGCGTTTGGGCTCGCGTAAATGTCAAAGCCGAATTGAACACCCTTGCTCTTCGGGTCGGCTAAAGCATCGGCGATGATACCGGAAACCACTGAGGGCAGATAGCATGTCGGCCCCATGAGACAGGATGCTTTTTCTTTTTCAGTATCGACACGCTCTGCCACGAATTCACCCTCGAATTTATTCTGAGGGCCATATTGCGTAGTAATTACATCAACCGATTGAGCGAGGCCGTAAATGCGACCTAGATATATTTCCTGTTCCAACCCCTTAAGCTTGTGACCAGCCGACAACGTGCTTGCGGATACCTTGCGAATAACTTCCATTTTCATTACTCCATTTGGTTGAGGGGATGATGCGAGTGTTATTTTACAGGTGATTTTAAACTTGTCAATACTTGAAACCGCTTTTTTTCTGATCGCAGGTTATAATTTTCTTAAGCCTCGTTACTAACTGAAATTCAGGATCGCCATAGGGATGTTCGGGAATTAGGGTTTCTGTTACGTTTTTCTTGTCGTTATCTGTGAGTTGATAATGTTGTGGGAAGATTACGCGTTGGTGGGTTTGGGTTGAGAATAACATTTTTAGAGTCCTTTCAGTTTGTTTAATGTGCCGGATAAAATTTTCATTCTATCATTTTTCCAATCTTTGTAAAACTGACCAGCTTTATCCGAATAAGAACCATCTTCTGGAACATGGGTTACATAGCCACAAAACAAATGGTCTTGTTCTCCAATTCCGATTACTAGAACTTCTAGACCATATAAATATCGAACTATGAAGGGGAAATCAGGATGAGGTTTCTTTTCCATCTGTATAATATCAAATCCGTGGTCCTTAGAATGAACTTTTCCGTCATCATTATGCCTGAATAAGTTACCTGTTTCGGTAGCTGAGATAATAGCCAAGTCTCCAGGGGCATCAATACAAATAATTCTAATTTTCTTTGATGGGTCACGTCGATATGCAAAATCATCGGTTAGATTAATTTTCATTTTTCTCTCCTAATCATTTGAACGTTGGAACAGGCGAAACTGGCGGAACTGGCGGAACAGATGGAACAGTAGGAACAGCTGGAACAGGCGGAATAGGCGAAACAGGCGGAACAGCTGGAACAGTAGGAATAGACGAAAGAGGCGGAACAGCTGGAACAATCTAAAAACCTTGCCCTTTCATCGGCTTCTTCCTGACTTATAAAACTATAAGATGAATTTCCTTTTTTCATTTGTTCAAATTCTCCATATAAGAATAATCGAAACAGTTGGAACAGTAGGAACATGCGGAACAGGCGGAACAATTGGAAGAATTGAAACATCGGGAACATGCGGAACAGTTGGAACATGCGGAACAGGCGGAACAGTAGGAACATGCGGAACATGCGGAACAATTGGAAGAATTGAAACATCG
>Ga0307376_10002958_pt1 | contig 16113 bp, 28 predicted proteins | sample TR2MG_FD_202536 | JGI IMG/M metagenome (GOLD analysis project Ga0307376, IMG submission 202536) | Soil microbial communities from Risofladan, Vaasa, Finland - TR-2 | ecosystem: Environmental > Terrestrial > Soil > Coastal area > Acid sulfate soil | place: Finland: Risofladan, Vaasa | collected...
TCTTGAATTGTGTGTAAGTCCATGATATTAATTAAGTTATGGAGGCGGCTGGAGTTGAACCAGCGTCCTCGGAGTTACCGAGTCGAAATCCCATCGCCCCCGTTCATTTAGTGAAACCTTCCGGTGCAGTGATAGAACTTAACTGAGTCAAGTACGTCACGTTCACCCTCACGGTTCTTGGCTATTTTGCAAAAGAGGCTCGTGTAGGAACCCCTGTCATCTTTACTCTTGGAGGATTCAACATCCCCCTTCTCCGGCCACATGAGTAACACTGCATCGGCATCATTTTCGATGTCCCCGGAATCCTTAAGATCGTACAGGCTTAGGCCGGACTCCCTCTTGGCACCTTCACGGTTCACCTGAGCCAGCAGTAGCACGGACACGTTAAGGTCCAGTGCCATCTGCTTAATCCGGTGCGATATATGGGCGATACCCTCGCACTTACTCATGCTCTTGGAGTTGAACCCAATCAACTGCAAGTAGTCAATGACCACCAGTTTAGCACCCTTCTTGCGGACAAGGTAACGGGCTTGCCCGACGAGGTCCTCGATGGACTTGACGGAATGCGATGTGAATAGTGGCAGGGACTCAGCTTGGCTGGCGGCTTTAAGGAACCGATCAGCTTGACTGCTATCAGCGGTACCATCCTGTATGTTCCTTACGTTCACACCGGAGATGGACTGAATCATCCGCTTCATGATCTGCTTCTGGGGCATCTCAAATGAGAAGTAACCCACCGTCACCTTCTGCTCAATCATTGCCTTCAGCGCAACGTAGAGGGCGAATGCGGATTTACCGCATGATGTTGGTGCGGCTAGAGTCAGGACCTCTCCAGCGGCAATGCCACCGTTGCCCAAGAATAAATCCAGCCGGCCTACGTTGGTCCGGACTACGTTCGGCACGAAGTCCCCGGACTTCATGAGGTTGATGTCATCCATGAGCTCCCGTACGGAATCCTGTACACTGAACCCGTCCGAGTTCTTGGCATCGATATCCAGCACGGAACCCTCGAGCTCGGAGCGGATGTCATTGAAATCCTTGGTTCCGGTTAGGGCGTATTCCTGAGCTAGCTTGCATTGACGTATGAGCTTCCGGAGCTTGCTCTTCTCAGCTATGAGGTTTGCGTAATGCATGGCCTGTAGCTCGGTCGTAGCAGCGTCCACCATTCTCATGACACCCTGAACCCCGCCGACTTCATCCAGTGATCCGGAGGATTTTAATTCCTCCACGATATGGATTTCATCAAGCGGCTTATTCTTGCTGGCAAGTTTAAGCAGGGCACTGAACATGTACTGGCACCTAGCGGTAAAGAAATCCGAGGGATCCAGTACAGGGGAGACTACATCCAGCACGGATGTATTCCCGTCAATTAAGCATGAGCCAATGAGGCTCTCTTCCGCCTCGACGTTATTCGGCGGCTCGTTGGTTGTCGTTTGATTCAATGGGTAGTTCATCTTTAATTAAACGTAAGCACTGTCCGATGGCACGTACCTTGATCCGGCCTCCCCCTTTTAATTCACGGGAGTCAATGGATTCATAGATATCCGTAGCTAAATTAATAGCCTCGGCAATCTTATCGTTTTTATTTTTGTGTGTGTTCATTTGGTCAATGTGGTTTGCCCGGCCCCCCCTTAATCATCCCGAGGGGCCGAGCGGTTCACTATTACTTGTTGCGTCTTTCGATCATCCCGATGGCTATCAAAGAATAGCCAATGAGGTCACGGAAGATATCTTTTGATTGGTCACCCTGAGTATTGCACTTAAGGCTCCCATCGGAACAGAAAGCCTTAGCTCTCTGGAATTTGTCCTGCATGCGTATGCAGATGCCCGTAAGGGGATCAACACCGAACTCAGTACTGGCATCGAAGTTAGCGAAGGGGTTATCGCAGGTCTCGCCGCCGGTGTAGTCCGAGTTCTTGTTGGCGGTTAGCTCCATGATGTGATGAATCTCAGCGGCACGGAATTGCTCCCACCAATCCTTGTTGAATTCATTCATCTTAGAACGGTACGTCGTCAATGGTTGGCGTGCTTGGGGTGCTTGGGGTGCTCGGGGTGAACGAACCCTTGGCCTCGGCCTGCTTGTCCTCCGGTGCGTAGTCCGCTGCTAAGGATAGCATTGGGCTTCCGGACTTCGTTGTTTTCTTCCACCCCTTGAGGTAGTACAGCCCGGGCTTAGTAACGAACAACTTGCCGTTGTAGTCCGGATGCGTTTCTTTTTCCTTGCGATCATTGACCCCGAGGAGTCCACTGTTTTCTCTGTATGTAGCCATATCTTTATTGGTTATTGGTTGTTATTTCTGTGATGTCACCGTCAATTTTTTCGGCGACTTTGATTTCGTACTTATGCGGGTTGTAGTGACTGCGGAATTCAATTCCGAGGTGATCGGCTAGTGCCTTGAACTTAGCCCGAGTCAAGCTGTCGTACTCGTCGAACTTCTCAATCTCGAATCGTAAGTCCGAACGTGTGCGCTCCAACTTGTGGTCAAGGATTGCTAAGTCCAGTGATAAACGCTCGAGGGCATCCTGTTTTTTGAATAGTCCAAACATTAGAAGCCCTCCACTATGGATTTGATAGGAGCACCCTTGCCGTGGTCATTGGTGGCATCGGGATCCTTGGTATCGTCAATGGCGAAGAGACCATTCAGTGCGTACTTACGTGCGTAGGAACTGGACGATCCGGTGATCTGGGCTTGATCCATCCCCTTCTTGGTTTCAGGGAGTTCCGCTGAACCCTTAGCTGAAAGGGATGCGTCCGAGTCATTGTCGTACAGAGTTGCCGTAGCTTCAACAAAAAGCTTGTTACCCTTCTCGACGATTTCGTCAGAGATGATTAGACAGCATCCCCACTCGGCGAGCAGTGGCTTTACGGCAGTGAGGATGTCCTCACAGGAGCGGTACCGGTACCCTCCGAATTTATTAGTCTGCCCCTTCGGGGCTTTAAGGGATGACTGAATCCCATTTAGCTTTTGCCTTATATTATGTGTGTTCATGTTTCTCTTTGGTTAAACGGCGGAATAGTTCCGCCCTCTTTTTTGCGTTGGTGCAAAGTTCTATGTCTCGGGGATCCCCCCTTAAGTGCTCCAATACGGACTTCTGTTCAAGTGATGTCAAGTTATTGCTGAATCTTTTTGTAAGTTGTGTAAGTCCCACTGGGTGAAGGACATCTGTACTTTCACGCTCTAAATAGTCAGCCATGTTTCGTAAAATTTTAGGAAAATCTTTCGGCTTGGCACCCACCCGGCGAGTCAGAAAGTTCTCGACCTTACCGAGCAGGGAGTTCCCAACTCTCGAGATTACGCCACGTACCATACCGGTGCCGTGGTCGTGGTCAACTACCCAGTCCGACTTACGATCCGGAAGTATGGGGCACCTTCTGGGTGCATTCTCCTTCCGGTAATCCTTTAGCTTATTCTGAGTTAGGTACATCTGCGATTTTGGTTATGCTTTTGATTTTGCCTATGCCGCCCCGCTTAAGGCGGAAGAATCCATTTCGATCCGGCTTAGTCCCGAGGAACTTGATTGCACTGGACTCGTCCTGTGCGTACTTAATTGATCGGCCAACGTAACCTTCCGGCATATCATTCCGAGTGTATTCAATCCTGTATTGGTGCATTGGATACGAGCTTTACTCGACTGAGTGGAACCTGAAAGAAGTGCTCGTCCTGCATGTACTTGTTCGGGACTTGGACTGTTTCGAGGTCATCGATATCCCGAGCCCAGAAGTAAACGGCATCGCCGAGATCCTTCCGCCATATAAAGAAGATTGCGTTCGGGTGAAAGAATTTTTCCTTTCTGGCCGGTAGCTGGACGGAAGGGAACGGGAACTCTCCGGACTTCCAGAGTGCCTTGACCTCGCACTCAACGAACAGCGTGATGCCATCCTTGGTGGCTAGGAGGTCATGTGCGTACACATCGGGGTGATCCTGTACCTGCCACCCCTGTCCCGAGATGAACGCCTTGGTGGCCGCTCTGGCCGCCTCGTCGTACTTCTCGAAGAGATCCTTGTCGAAGGGCTTCATGAATACAGGATGGTGAACCCCTGTCCGCCCATGATTGGGACTACGTTGAAATCAATCCACTCCACCGCTTCCTCGTAGCTCATGCCATCCCCCATGAAGGAATCAATCATGAGTTCAAATGAGTAAACGAGCTCGCCGTTTTGATTCGTGCCTAGAATAGCATCGTCCAGTCCCGTGAACCGGATGGCCTCGGGGTCACACATCTCGAGGTAGTCCATGGTTACATTCTCGTTAGCCAGTAAAGTTCAGCGCACTTCTTAGCCACCTTGATCCCGACCTGCATCTCGGCATCCGTCCAGACCTTGTGGTGGTGCTCCATGGTATCGCAGTCAATGATGACCGACCGGCAGCTTGGAAGGTAGTCCAGCTTGTGCTCCTTCATCAGCATAAAGGATTCAATGGCGAGCTGCTGGCAATCCTTGGCGTAGGTCTTGGCCTTCCCCCCTGTATTGGTGCGGCATTTGTAATCCGCTAGAAAAAGTTTACCATCGGAGTCATGCCCGATGAAATCGACCGAGCCCGCAATCTTGATTCTGGAGTTTGCAATGATGCGCTCGCAGGCTATAGGGCTTACATCCTCCAATTGAACCCATTCAAGAAAGGGCATTGCCCACTGATCCCACGGCGTGTTCTCGGGTCGATCCCCTCCGAGGTGAAAATGATCCACCCACTGCTCAATGCAGTGATGCACGGTGGTGCCGAATTCCGATGATGAAATTCTATTGCCACTGATCGGGTGCTCACGGGTACCGTAGGTTAAGTCCACGATGTCGCTCCACCCGAGCTGCGGGTACTCACGGGCGAGATCGGTGATCATGCGGGGCTTGTATATCCCGTCGAGGAAAGGATCCTTGATGATACCGAGTACGGTCGTAACCGAGGGGTAGACTTTTTTGCCTGCCTTGCGGGCTTGGGCTGGAGTGCTTACCTCCGGCTCGAATGATGGGTCAGTGCAGTCAGTGCAGTTGTAGAAGTGTGCCATAGTGAATTGGTGTTAATAAAAAGGGCGAGGCCACATACAATGCGACCCCGCCCGATTTGTCAAGGTTGCTATCCCTAGAGCTCCTCTTGATCCATGACGTACTCCACGGCCTCACGAAGTGCGAGGGCATGATCGTCATGGGAGTAACTGTGAACGAAGAGCACATTGAGACCATTCTTATTGATTTCGATGCGGTGCTGCTCACTCGGGTCAAGGTGAGGGAAGCCACGATTCCACTCCCACTGAATATTGTTGTCCCCGATCCAGCGCAGTATGTCCTCGGATGATCGAGGTGGGAGGGAATTCTGTGGTACGAAGAAGCGATCCCCGTCCACGAGATCCGCCACGTAGGTGTCCACGAAGCGGCCATTGGGTTGAAGGCGTGATACGATCACGTCCTGTGCGAGCCGGCTGTGAACCGAGCTCGGTGCTGAGTGCAGTACTATTGATTTCATATGCATTTATTGGTTATTGGTTATTGGTTATTGGTTATTGGTTATTGGATGCGTAGGTTATTTTTTAGTACAATTAGTGCTTCGCTGTAGACCTCGTCGAATAGTTCCTGTGCTTCTTCGGTGAAGACTTCATCTCCTTGATCGTCGATCTCGATAGCGAGCCATTCGCCGATTCTGCGTTCAACCTCATTCTCGGCGATTTCGGTGGCGATTTTGATTATTATTTCATTCTTGTTCATATGCATTTATTGGTTAGTATTGGTGAGAGTAGTGAATTCGGTCGTAAACGTCCGAAGGTAGGTTGACCCTGTAATCACCGTCATGATTGAAATCACGGTAGGCGTCAAGGAGTTCAAGTACTTCACGGATACCGTCCTCGTGGAAGGTTTCCGAAGTTTTTTGGGAGTCCAATGTTGACATGTTTTTCATGGCCGGTATTCCTTAAGGAACCCCCTACCCCATAAGGGCTCTCTCTTGCCCCTGTAGGGGGCAAAGAGAAGGCCGTAAGGAACAGAAGGAACCTTAAGGAATGATGGTTAATGGTTCATGTTTTTCCCTAGTTTAGTTCAGTTTGCCGCTCTTTTTGGAATAGAATGCACCCTCATAATAGTGATAGCGAGCGTGTATATAATATCGATCCGCCCCACGCACTTTGCGAGCCGTGTAGTGCGGTCGAGTATATTCCCCATGTGACAGGTGGTAGATGATTTGATCCAAGTCATTAATTGCGTCTTGCGCCGATTTGCGTGTTTTGTATACTTTCATTGTGTTTTGTTTTGTTTTATTCTCTGCTGGAAACATTTTTCGCTTCCACGCCCACCAGACGTTGCGTTTCATGTCGATTGTAACCCTCACCATGTCGTCACTTTGATCTATTCTATGAGGATTACTCCTATATGTGTTCTCAGACACTAGCACCTTCTTGGGCAGAGAACAAGTCGAGTCAGTCAATGCCTTACTCGCTGGCTTCGTTGTTGCGTTTTGATATTTTTCATTCATAGTCGTTATTTGGGTTATTGGTTTTCGTCGGCATTACTGCTCTCAGCGTTATAGGCTGATTATTAGAGTACCTCTCCGTCCTCGGAAAGGATACCTTGCTGGATTAGGTCACGTGCAGTGCGCTGGTAGTGCCCCTGCATGGCGTTAATGAACCCCGTCGAGACGAGCTCGCCGAAGAAGTGAATGATATCGTCATGCGACATTTCGCCGGACTCGTATTGGATGATTGCGTCGATCATATGTGTGTGTATTTATTGGTTAATATTGAGCCCGTCATCGGGCACCCAGAAAGCCCGTGGCTCCCTAAGGTGCTCACGGGCTGTTGACTAGGCGTTCGCCTCGATTTGGACTAAGCGGTCGAGCACCTCGTATTCGAGCTGCTCCCAGACTTTGACGTACTCGCCGATCTTATCCAGCGGTATCTCGTAGCCGTCCTTAATCTGTTCGGCCTGCATGGATTGTATCCAGCCATCGGCACCCTTGTTGGGCTGCACTCGGCCAGCTTCGACCAGCTCGGCCAATGATAGGCCAGTCCAGTTCTTACGATTGAGAACGTCGTCGACGGAGGGTAGTTTAATTTTCATGTGTGCGATTGGTTATTGGTTGTGCGGATGGTTTGCGTCTGCCCAGTCTTCGATCTCGTCGATGATTCGATCGGGAACCTTCAGTTCCATTTCTGAGCTGTTATCGAGAGTCCCCGTTTGTGCTAGCCTAGCTAGGCTACCGCTATAATCGCCCTTCTCGACCCAGCACTGTGTGATTGGATCTTCGGACAGGTCGATTTCGAGTTCAACGTCGTAGCCTTTGATGGTGGTGTGGATGGTTTTCATATATGTGTGTATTGATTGGTTATTGGTTGCCAGCAGGGTGCTGACACCACGAAAGCCCGCACCGGACTGGCCGGATACGGGCTGCTTGTGGTTCGTCAAAACGGGACGCTTTCGTCATTCTCGTCCACCCAGAGGAAAGGGCGAGTCGAGCACCCGTGCACCGGAGGTAGCTTTGCTTTGATGGCTTGCACCTCGGCCTTCGCCGCTTGGATCCCACCGGATAGGCGGTTGAGCTGATCACCGGCACCGACCCATGCATCTCCATATCGGGCAATCTCGCCGGAGTATTCCGCATGAATCTCGCCGTATTGATCACCGAGTGACTCGTAGTGTTCAATGGCGGCTTCGAGTTGAGATTCGAGGTTTTTGATTTCGTCAATTTTCATAGTGTATATGTGTGTGATTGGTGGTCTGCGATTTAACGGGCTGCCAACCGTCCGGAGTGGGCTGCATTACCAATCGGTGTCACCCGTGCTACGTCATCAATGTCAGCCCGAGGGCTGTCCAGCCCCCTCTCTTCCAAGGAGGCCACCCGAGGTCTCGCCTCGGGGCAGGTAGCGGTGTGACTGGGAAAGAACGATTGAGCCACTACGCTAGGGGAAACCGTCCCCCCTTGTCAATACCCTTTTTTTCAGGAGTTCCATAAGTCCCTGATATACAATGAAATAAAAATGCACTTTTTTTCTCGGAATACTTGCAATCAGTACCGAGAAGGCCGTTCAAGGGCTCCAAGGGCGATTTCGAGGCCGATGGCGTGATTGAATCCGGTCAGATTCGGGTCGGCGATGTCTGGCCGCCCGAGACAAATACCCGCTCACAGCCCCCCTGAAATGGCCATAATAACGTGGCTTAGCAAACCTTATGGAAATTAGCTCATGTGGCTTAAACACTGGGCTGGAGGGCGATAAAACTGAGCTTAAATTGACGTTGTCGGACTCGCTTGGTTGGCGACCACTTCATTTTGCCCCACTTTATGCCACTTTTGAGCCCTCAGCACCCTTGTTTACTTGCAATCAGTACCGAGAAGGCCGTTCAAGGGCTCCAAGGGTACCCGAATCGACCCCCTAATCATACGGTCCAAGCTGGGTTTCCCAATGGTGGATTGGTTGTGCATGGATGCCGGTGGATGTGTCCTGAATGTGTCCTGAATGCATCACTCTCAATGAGGAATAAAAAGTCACTCATGATTCCGGAATTGGAATACACGAAACGGAATTCGTGAATCAAGTATCACGACTCCAGTGTCACGACACGCACAGCGCACGCCCGCACGGGGGGGGAGGGGGTCACGCAGGCGCACGCACGACTTTATGGATTATCATAAACCGGGCCTCTAAAAAATACTCAACTCAAGGGCCAGTGCGTTCATTTTAAGTTTAAAAGCAATGAATTAGATCCAATTAAACACCGGAGTCCCTCCCCTTCCTTAAGGAACCCAATCCTATGGTTCCTTTTCTCTTGGATTCTTTTTATCTTATTATGATCTCAGCCCCCGCTTTGAGGCGGGGCTGATCCTAAGGTTGGGGGTCATTAAGAACGGGGTTCCTTAAGGAATACACCCATAAAAAATCCTGTCAAGCTTGGACTCCCAAAAAAAGTTGGGATAGTTCCATTGACAAGTACGAATCAGTTCTGCTAATAATACACCATGCAAAAAGAAGAACTCATTGAGGATATAGTAAATAGTATCCGTGAGGTAACTAACCAGAAGGAGGCCCTTCAGGTTAAGAGCCTATCACGGCACAATCCCGAAAAGGTAGCTGAGATTCTTTATCTTAACAGTATTGGCAACAGCCAGACCAGGATGGTTAAGAAGTACGGATTCAACCGTGAGACGGTTATCTCCGTTTTAATTGATTACGCTGACTACACCGGGAAGTTCCGGGAGCTTGCTGGCCGCCTAGCGGCTAAGAACTACCTGAACCTCTCCAGCCTTGAGGAGGACCTAATTGAAAAGGTCCGGGAGCGGATGGAGAATGACCACGACATGGAGGTATCCTTCAAGGACCTCAAGGAAATATCCATAGCTAAGGCCAATGCCTCCAGGGAGGCGTTGACTGCTCGAGGCGAAGCCACCCAGATTACCGAGGACCGAAAGGTGTACACGCAGGATGACTACGAGGCAACGATCCGGGCAGCCCGTGAAAGAATACAGAAGGCTAAGGAGGCTGAGGTCATCGATGTCAGTAATTGATGAACACAGTGAAGAGGTATACGAAAGGGTCCGGGCTATTCTTTCTGAGCACTTCCCGAACTTCATGTTCTGTGTAATGGACGATGACGGGGAGTTGTACTATGATTACACAAATGTCCCAATAGGTAAAATGCTCATCCGTGAGATGAAGGAGGACATGCAGTCCAGTGACGATAGCGTTGATTGGTCCGAGTGGGATGAGGACGACGATGATGAAGGTGAGGAGTGGAAAGAATGGAACTGAACTTCACAAGTCACCCAATACTTAAGCCACCGTCCGACGAGGAGATAGTGGCCCTTGGGGAGCTGGACCCGAAGCTACTGGCGGAACTGCACAGAGCGCACGAGGGCCGGATACAGGCAGCGGAGGAGGATCCGCTTAGGTACGGCTTTGACCTGGATGGTTGGTCCAGGATCCGGGAAGCTCTCAGGGATTACGACGAAGTAATTACCTTCGGTGGTAACCGTTCTGGCAAGACTACCGGGTGCGCTAAGTTAGTCATGGAGGCGGTGACCGGGAACCAGGACGGTCACATTGTTTGTTTCTCTCAGAATGCTGACACCTCGGTAAAGGTACAGCAGGCCGCAATCTGGGAAATGATGCCAAGGGAATTCAGGCGAAAGACCAAGAGCATCGAGGGATATATTAACTTCAGTATGCAGAACGGGTTCACTGGGAGCTCATTCATCTTCCCGGATACTAGGACCCGGGTGGACTTCAAGACTTATACCCAGTTCTCAAATAACCAGACAATTCTTGAGGGCTTCGAGTTCGGGTTCAAGAAACCATCCCGTATAAATATCGGGGCTTGGTTGGACGAGTACCTTGGTGATGCCGCCCTGGTTAATACGCTCCGCTTCCGTCTCGCCACCAGGAATTCCAAGATGCTACTTGGCTTCACCCCAATCGATGGCTATACGCCATTCGTATCAGAGTACCTGAAGGGTGCCGAGGTTCTGGAGACTAGGTACGCCGAGCTCCTGGGCAAGAACGTACCGGTGAAGCAGTACTCCCCGGAGCGGGATGCTGGGGTTGTTTACCTGCACTCCGATGAGAATCCATTCGGGGGTTATGAGCGAATAGCTAAGGACCTCAGGAAATCCGACGAGGACACAATAATGGTCCGGGCATATGGCTTACCGACGAAGTCCATGACTTCCCTTCTGCCGAACTTCACACCCGAGATCAACGTCCTATCAAGTACCCCAAATAAATACGGCATAAGTTTCCCGGATCATAAGTCCCTTACATGGTATCAGGTAGTGGACCCAGCATTCGCTAGGAACTACGTATCCATCTGGGCTGGGGTATCCGAGGAGGAGGAGATCTTTATCCGTCGGGAATGGCCGGACAGGAATACCTACGGTGAGTGGGCGATATTCGGTGACCCCAAATGGAGGTACGGTCCAGCATCAAAGAAACTCGGGTACGATGTGGAGCGTTATTGCGAACTGTTCCTGGAAATAGAAAAGGAACTCAACATTAAGGTAACAGAAAGAATCGGGGACTCCCGTTTCTTCGCCAAGGAGAACGAGAACAATGTGGACCTCTTCACCAGCTTTTATGACTACGGCATGAGCTTCCTGCCAACTGATGGTTCACAGGAGAAGATTGGTAACACCGCCCTGGACGAGTGGTTCTACTATAACCCGGACTATGGCATTGATGAGGCCAATCGGCCCCGGTGCTACGTGCACGAGGACTGCGGGAACTTAATCGACAGCCTTTTGAACTACAATGCACAGGGTAAGTCCGATGAAGCACTGAAGGATTTCTTCGACGTAATTCGTTACTTGCGAATGTCAAATGCCGGGATGGGCCCGGACTACTTTGCCCAAAGCGGTATGCGGGCGACTACTAACAAAAAAGGAGGGTACTAATGCCAAAACAAAGACTAGCATCAATAGCTGAAGAATACGAGGTCCCTTTCGAGGAGGCCATTAAAATTATAAAGGACAAGATCCCGGAGGAATTCGTGACTGGGTCCGGTAAGAACACGTGGATATCCGAGGAGGGTCAAGCTATCATCAATGATGGTTTTTTTATCAATGAGATCATTCCAAAGAACTTCATTGGCCACGTTCTGAAGGAGTGCCCGAACCCGAGGTATAACTTCGTTTACTCAAAGGAGATTGGTAAGCGTGTCCCGGTTATGATTCCTCGCCAACTACGTGGTAAGCTAATCAATAAAGTAATATGTTTTGAGGGAATTCAAGATGCAACAGGAACATCCTATCGATACATTAAACGATGATCCGGATACATGGAGCCATAATTGGAATTATGAGCAATCGGATCGACTCATGGCTTTTGAGATACTTAAACGTACAGTTCTGCACGAAACCCGGGTACCACTTTCAAGTGAGGACCTATATGATAAGATAGGGGTTTCGAGAACCTTTGTACAAAGGTTAATAAAATCCATCCAAAATAGATTAAATGAACAGTGATTCTGCTTCTGAGGCTTTAACATACCTGTCGGACGAGCCCGATATCCGCACCCTTAATTACGCATACGACCAAACAGTTACAGAGCTGGAGGGTTATTTCGATCTCTGCCGGGATTCGTACGATGATCGGCGGAACTGGTGGCCTGGCAAAAGCCGGGATCATCGCAAGCACGGAGCGGATGCTTTTCCTTGGGAAGGTGCTTCCGATATTGAGTGCCACATAATCGATGAAAGAATTACACGCCTTGTGTCATTGTTCATGGCTTCCCTGCGTCGTGCTAATGTACGTGCTTTCCCGGTTGAAAGTAATGACATCGCCCGCAGCAAACTGGTATCGGGTTTCTTGAAATGGATGGTATCCTCCGGTTATATACCCCGCTTCTACCGTGAGATGGAGCTCGGTGCTAATTACCTTCTTGAGCGTGGAATTCTCATTAGCTACGTAGGGTGGCACCAGGAGGACCGCAGCTATAAGCAGGAGATTGACATCGAGCAGATTGCCCAGCTATCTCCTGATATATACCGAGCAGTTCAATCCGGGGACCGGGACGAGGAGCTCATCATTCTAATGCAGAACACCTTTGATGGTGTATCTGAGAAACGTGCTAAAAAAGCACTCAAAGAACTACGCAAGGACGGAGTCACTCAACTGCCGATTGTTCGCCGGCAAATTAATGCACCAGAGGTCAAGACTCTAGCACCGGACGGGGATTTCTTTTTTCCTCCGTACGTAACGGATCCACAACGTGCACCCTATTGCTTTTGGAGGACTTACTACACACCACAGGAACTCCAGAATAAAGTTAATACCGACAACTGGGACGAGGGCTTCGTGGATCACATCATCTCTAAATTCCGTGGAGTTAATATTGATAGCATTGAGCGTGAGCAAGAAGGCCGGCGTTCTATCAGTTTAACTGACAATGCTTACGAAGCTGATGAGTTAATAGAGATTGTGTACGGGTACCAGCGACTGATTGATCCAGAGGACGGGTCCGAGGGTATTTACTGCACGGTATTCCATAAGAACTTCAATGGGGACGATGATATTCAGGGCTACGCAAAGTTCGAGTTGCTGAACGGCTACGAGGATTACCCAATCGTAGTAACACGTTTATCCGAGGACAGCAAGAGACTCTATGATTCCCAAACAATTCCATCGCTCCTGCGGGGTATCCAGAATCAAGTAAAGGTAGAGCGGGATTCAAGAATCGATAGAAATAGCCTAGCGACGTTACCTCCTATTCTGCACCCCGTGGGACAAGCACCTTCTGACTGGGGCCCTGGTCGAATGATTCCATACCGCCGCAAAGGGGATTTGGATTTTGCGCCGACTCCTCAGTACAATACTGGCTCACTGGAAATGGAGCAAACATTAACCGGCCTAGCGGATCGATTGGTTGGATTGGATGAGGATTCAAGGATCAGCGCAGTTCGCCAGCAATTCCTTGTGGATAAGTTCCTCAGCCATACAGCAGAGGTTCTTCGCATGGCGTTCCGTTGTTTTCAGCGGTTCGGTCCGGACGAAGTTTTTTTTAGGGTTACCGGTATTCCGGACCCACAAGTATTCAATAAGGGGAACCCGGACGAGAACTTCGATATCTTGATTAACTTCGATGTTCAGAATACTGATCCCGAGACGGTTAAAAATAAGCTCCAGCAATTCAGCCAACTCATTCCGTTGAATGTAAATAACCGAATGAACATGGATGGGTTCCTGGACATTGCTGCTCAGGAGATTGACCCAATCATGGCGGATGCAATTCTTCAGCCAGTGGAAACTGCACAACAGCAAGTAATAAAGGATGTCACTGATGACCTATCCAAGATCTTTGCTGGTATCGAAATGCCGGCACGACCTGCCGGAGCTCAGATTGCTATGCAAATCATCCAGCAGTACAGCCAGCAACCGGACATAGCAGAGCGTGCCCAGAATGACGAGCTCTTTGCTGCACGTCTACAGAAATACGCTGGTCAGTACATATTCCAGATGCAACAAGTCCAGAATGCTGAGATTGGCCGCATAGGTACAGCCCCTGCACAGATGGGTGAAATTCAAACACAAGCAATGTAGGATATGACACCAGGAGAATACGCAAACAAGCGCACCAAGGAGCAGTTGGACAAGGAAAGAAAGTATGACCAAGTTGTCAATATTGGGAGAACGCTCAAGAAGTACTTCCCGGAGAACCCGTACGTAGTTACGGCAATGCTTGGAAATATCGATGTTGAAACTGGTGGTAGCTTTGACTTCCGGCAGAAGCAGTACCAAGGAGGGCCCGGTTACGGGCTATTCCAGTTTGACTTCCATAAGCCGAACTACAAGAAGTACCTAAAGCGCAAGGGGATTGAGGACAACGAGGACTCACAGGTTCGCTACGTTTATGACAGTATATACGGAGACGAACAAGAGCACTTGGGCCGGGGAAATGCAAAGCATCTAAGGGCTATGTTCGCTTCATCCGAGGATCCGGTAGAAATCTCTGACATGCTTGTCAAAAGGTTCCTTAAACCAAAGAAGGGCAAGGAGCACATTGACCGTAGACGTGAAGCATCACGTATGTACACAACGGGGTTTGTCCCAGCTAAATAATTATGAATATACAGGACGATATCAAGGCACTGCATAACCACGAGCACTTCGCTCGATTTGTTCGGTTAATTCACCAGCTACGTGAAGAAGCTATATCGGAATTGCACGAGGCACCGGTTGAACTCATGCAGCAAATATCCGGTCGCATTATTACATATGACCAGGTTCTGCAAATGGCTGATTGGCCATTATTGCAGTCCCGATTCCAGGATCGTATGTAATGAAACAAGCTATGCTATAATCCAATCCTCGCTATCATCTCGGCGTAAATGAGTGGATAATTATGACAAAGCAAAGCACGACTGCTGACTCTGGGGCAGATACAAATCCAGTGGATAATACAAACATGTCCGTTTCTGAGTTCGCTAATCGGCGACTAGGGGAAATGACTCAAGAGCCGGAGCCAATGGAGCCGGAGCAAGAGGAGGAGCCCCAAGAAGTTGATGAAGTAACAGAAGAATCCGAATGGGTCCAAGAGGAAACAGAGGAGACTACTGAGAACGAAGAAGATGTTCTTTCACAGTTTGACTTGGACACTATGTCCGAGGAAGAGTTAAGGGAGCTGTCCGACAAGCTAGGAAGCAAAGCGGTTGCACGATTCGGTGCATTAACTGCAAAGCGAAAAGCTGCGGAAGAGCGACTTGCTGCGTTGGAAGCTAAACTTCAAGAGCAGGAGAACGATCCATTAAAGGCTAAAAAGGCCATTAAGGATAATCCCTTCAGCAATATTGAGACCGTCGAGGCCCTACAAGAAAAGGCTACCGAGATTGAAAATATTGTTGAGTGGGCTGAGGAACTCCTATTCGAGAGTGACAACTACGCAGCGGATGACGTGATCACTGAAGTTGAAGGTAAAGAATTCACCAAAGCTGATGTGCGTCGATCCTTACTCCAGGCTAGAAAAGCTCAGAAGACATTCCTCCCGGATCAACTCCAAAAGGTTCAATCCCGAATACAGGGAAAACAAATAGAGGAATCCTTCAAGCAACGTGCCGCCGAAGAACTACCTTGGCTAAACAGCGAAGATAACTACGTAAAAAAGCAATACGAATCCGTAATCCAGGATAAAAGATTCCAGGATATTAAAAGGATTTTTGATCGTGAAGCACCGGATGTCTCAAGCCAGCTTGAGTACTGGTTCGCACATGGTGCTAACAGTATTTATAATCGCAAGTTAGTCCAGGATAAATCCAAGGCACACGCACTGAAGCCAACTCGTACTGGACCAACTGGTTCATCCAAATCCGAACAGGGTCCAACAAGAACTGCTAAAGCACTAAAGGATCTACAAACTCGATTCCGGGAATCCGGAAATCCTCGTGACTTTGCTGAAATGCGAAAACTACAACTACAACGATAACTATAATATTCATTCAAAATGGCATTCTCAAATACATTCGACACAACTAACCCAGGATCAGCGGTCTCCAATCGTGAGGACTTGACCGACGTCTTGACTATCCTTGCTCCTGAAGAGACTCCTGTCCTTTCATCCGCAAATAAACAAAAAGCTTCCGCTACTTTCGTGGAGTGGACCGTTGATAGCCTTTCGGCTCCTGTTACCGCAGGTATCGCTGAGGGTGCTGACGT
>Ga0307376_10002960_pt1 | contig 16109 bp, 14 predicted proteins | sample TR2MG_FD_202536 | JGI IMG/M metagenome (GOLD analysis project Ga0307376, IMG submission 202536) | Soil microbial communities from Risofladan, Vaasa, Finland - TR-2 | ecosystem: Environmental > Terrestrial > Soil > Coastal area > Acid sulfate soil | place: Finland: Risofladan, Vaasa | collected...
CACACCACGGGGCTGGCGGAGCCACTACGACGGGCGGAAAAATTAACAAGTTGAAAAAGGCAATGACGGAAGTTTTTGATGCGGACATCTATTTGATGGGGCACTGCCATGAGCAGTTGGACTTGTCATTGGTCAACCTCTATCAGGATGAGCGAGGCGTGATTAGGCAGCGAAAAAAGCAAGGCGTCGTGACTGGGGCGTACCTGGCGACATATCACAGCGGGACGTCAGGGTACGGCGAGCAGAAACTGTACTCCCCGGTGAGCCTGGGGAGTGTGGCGGTAACGATTGTTCCCGGTACGCGGCGACTGGGGGTTGAGAAGCGATGAAAACCTCACATATTGACCGAATAGCGGCTAGGATGGAGGACGTTAGGCGGGAGGTCTGTAAGGAGGGTAGGCAGTCGTTTAGGGCGACCCTTGACGCCGCATTAGAGGCCCGCGCGCGGGTGCTAGAGTGTTTACGGCAGGGTGTCGGAAAGAGTCAAATAGCTCGGCAGTTGGGGATTAGCCGAGATCGCGTTCAGAGGGCGTACGTGGTACTGGCGCGCGAGGGAAAGATATGCTGGGACAAGGCTAAGGGCGGTAGCGGTGGATGGAAGGTACGGAATAGCGCACAGTAATCTCGTGCAGTCGCCGACGACAGACGTTAGCGGAGTCAACGAGAGGAGGGGCCGTGGACGCCGGAAAAACATGGCGCACAGTTGATAGGTCGCTCATTCATGACGGCGACTGTCACTGGTGGAACTTCGGGATCTGTACGTGCGGGCTTATTCATCATCTAATGCCACGGGACGACGCTACCCAGATCATGCCCGATTACTGGGAGCAGCGAGCAATACACGAGACGCGTATCGAGCAGCTTGAGTACATCGACGGAAAGAGACGCCGCGTCGGCTAGCATCGTCAAATCGATGAAGGCAGCACATGGGATTTAATATCCATCATCTGTCGTTTAAGCAGCGAGCGCTTCAAGTCGGCCCGCATGACGACGCTATCAAGAAAGCGTGTAATTCGTGCGCTTACCGCGATATCTGCGGCGGATTCTGGGTCTGGGACGATAGTCGATGGTGCGACGAGGACTGCGTAAACTGCCTCGCACTATGCTGTCATAAGCCGACATGGCGGTCCGACGCCGCGCGAATAGGCGGTCTGTCGTTCGATGACATTCACTGGAAGCCGTGGTCCGCCGACTGGCCCGACATGATCTGGGTCGTTGGAGGTCGCACGGGCGGACTTCCGGAGCCTGTGTACGTCATCCCGGTCGACTCTCTGATGGATCGGTTCAGTTTGTGCTGGGCGCATACGCCGGATCTTCATGAGAGATTTTCAATACCTGCATCAAGCAAGATTGGAATATCTTTCTGCTTCCAGGATCACCGGCTGCGTCGATTTCGAGATCATGAAGACGTCGTTGCCGACGCGCTGAGCAAATTCAATGTAGACTTCGTCCTCCCAATCAACTACTCAGTATATCGTAACTACCCGCGACTCGATCAGCTTGTCGCCATGCGGAGGCGCATGTTGTCGATGAAGCTCTTTCAGGAGCGGGGGCTGAACGTCATTCCCGATGTCGGGATCATTAGGGACGTTGATATCGATAGGTGGGCCGACTGGATTACCCGTGAAAAGTGTTCTTCCGTATTCATGACTGTGCAGACAATGCAAGGAAAGGTGCTGACACCTCGCTACCGAATCCAGTTCGGTAATATGCTGAAGTTTCGGGAGAAGATCGGTCCTGATGTGCGCATTCTTCTACAGGGAGTTAGTGCGACTAGGATGGCATTCTTTGCATCTCAGCTAGGGAAGGTATCTTTTATCAATCACGCCGCATGGGTCAAAGCGGAGCTTCGACTTAACGCCGCTACGGACGAGGGACTCCGGGGTTCGGGATACACCGTTCAGGACACTTTTGCCTTGAATGTTAACCTACTAAAGCGTATCCTATATGCAACACGCTCAAGTTCTGTTTCCTCAGCTGGAGGGTCTCCCGATGGGTAGCGAAGGCGGACGGATGGGCTACATGTCTGGCGGGACGACATGGTCAGATACGGGCAAGAAGAGACTCGCAAGACTTGAAAAACATCAACGCGGAAAGCTTGTTAGTGTCGAGCACCTGAATAAGGCAAACATAGGACCAAAGACGTTCCGGGACGGCCCGGCCGGAGCGCAGCGGCGGGCCGCTGCAAATCGACTTCGTCGGAGTCTAACGAGGCAGTTCGGGAAATCAGGAGGTTGGGGCTCTGGCCGTGGTTCCAGTCGTGTTCGTGCCTCGTGGAGCCGCGATAAGGGGTGGGCTCGCCAGGCTAGTCACACGGACGGAAAAGTGAGGGCTAACGGAGCAGCCGGAAAGCGTGATCTTAATAGCCTAACGAATACGGCCGCAAAAAGAGCGGCGCTTCGTAAAGAGGGAATTACCCTTGGCCGGACCGTAAAAACTGGTGCGAGGGATGCGAAAGGTAATCCGGTATATGCGCGGCCGTTTGTGATAAGGACCATTCCGTAACTTTCTGGTGTGCGTTAGCGACACTGATAATGGAGGCGTAACATGAGTGGTACTGGCGAACAGCTGGTTGCTGTTGACAGCATCGAACCGAATACGTGGAATCCGCAGGTGATGGCCGATGCGAAGTTCAACGAACTCGTTGAAGAGATCCGAGAAGACGGGTTCGACGATGCTATTCACGTAGTCAAGCATCCAGATCCGATCAAGGCCGCTGCCGGTGTCTACATGATCGTTGACGGTGAGCACAGATGGCAAGCGGCAAGGGTTCTCGGGATCACCGAGATTCCGTGCGTCGTTAAGGATAACTGGATCGACGAAAAGACGCAGAAAATAAAGACGGTTCGTCGAAACCTTCTCCACGGCGATCTCGATCGCAGCCGCTTTACGAAACTTGCGCACAGCCTGAATGACACGGGAATTCCGATTAAGGAGCTTCCAGCTATGCTCGGGTTCGAGACTGAAGCACAGTTTCGTGAGAAGTTCGTGGCCGACGAGCGCAACCGCGAGGAACAGGCAGTCAAGCGAGCAAGTAAGACCGCTCGTGACGAGGAGAAGCGCGAGTCGGCTGTTGTAAACAATCTATCGTTCATACTTAACGAAATTTTCGCGGAATATGGCGACACTGTTCCGCAAGGATTCATCTTTTTCTGCCACAAGAACAAATTTCATCTGCTCGTCCAGATGGATGACGGGCTAGAGGGTCTTGTCGAGTCCGCCGTCAAATATCTCCGATCAACAGGAAAGAACGTTAACACGATGCTGCGTCGCGCGCTTGACGTAGAGTTTGATGCGATCACAGCGCAGGAAGGCGCTGATCCTCGAAAGGCACGTGGCATCAAGGGTGATGACGACGGCATCAGCGACGGGAACTCGTTTGATGACACCGAGACCCCCGAAGATTCTGACGGTGAAGACGGCGAAGACGGTGAAGACGGTGAAGGTGAGGACAGCAAGTGAGTGGGCAACGCTCGTCGGGACTTGACCCGAATGGGCAACCGTTTGTCGGCAGGGCAGGCGTTGAACGCCGTCGATCGATGGTGCTTGACTTCCACCTTCGGGGGTTGACCAATAACGCAATTGCGGTGATCCTCAAGGTCCACCGCAATACCGTTACGAACGATCTTCGCGCAATCAAGCGGCTCCAAGCCGATGCGGTACGAAATCTCGATCCGGACGAAGAGACCGGTGCCGCGCTTGATTATTACCTGAAGCTGCGCGACCAGGCGTACGCGCAGTATACGGAGTCGGAAAATCCGAACGCTAAGCTCGGGTTCCTTCAGGCGGCTCTCCGTGCTCAGGATATGCATATAAAACTGCTCATGGACACGGGGACGGTTGAAAAGGCCCCGACTAGGATCACCAACAACGCTACAGGCACAATTCAGCACAATCATACTGCCGCGTTTGCCGGAAAGAGTGAGTCAGACCTTACTTCCCGTAAGGCTGAGCTGATGAGCGAACTGGGATTTGCGAGATCTGGTGTAGGTAAAAACTGATGGCGGACACTTCAGGTAAGACCGCAGCTCCGAAACTATCTCGGAGGCAGCAGCTATTACTCGGCAAGAAGTTGGCCGAACTAGAAGCCATTGAGCGTGAGCTTCAACGCCGCACGAACTCAACAAACCCCATGTTCTACGGTCTTCCGGATCTCATGTTTCCTCAGGGATTCGCGCAAGGAACTCTGAATCACGAGACTGGCGAAATCATTCGTGAGCCGCTCCCGTCGCCTGAGACGGAACTGGAGTACATTGCGCGGCAAGAGGAGGCGGTCAGGGATCTTATTGAGACCAGCCTCCATCTCATGAAGGACGGTCGTACCATTGACGTGCGGCTTATTCCAAAACAGGTGCAATTTATCTCTGATTTCCTTTTTGGTAGATCTACCAGAGGCATTTTGTGGAAAGGCCGTGGGTGCCTGACGCCAGAGAATCTCGTGGTCACGGACAGCGGGATGAAGCCGATATCCCGGGTCACGACCAGCGACTCGGTCATCAACAAGGATGGCAGATTTACCCGAGTACTTGATGCGGTCTCCCGGAAATTCTCCGGAAAGATCGTGCGTATCCGGCTAGCGGGTAATTTACCCCAGCCTGGGTTTACGCCAGACCATTTGATTCTGGCAGTTCGACCGTCGACGTGCGTTCAGTGCGAGGACGGGCAAGATCATCTAGCATGCACGAGCAGCTGCATGAAGGATTGCGCTGTCCGTCCGTGGAAGATGTACCACGAGGAATGGGTAGCGGCAGGAGATCTCCGAAAAGGAGATTTCGTCTTCGTCCCACTTGCGCCAACCGCATCAGAAACAACAACCCCCGCCGATCCTGCTCGTCGTTGGTATTACGAAGGCAAAGTTCTATTTCGTATAGAAGACGTCAGGACCGAGGACTACGACGGAGACGTTTGGGACATTGAAGTTGCTGAAGGATCGTCATTCTGCCTTCCGTATCTGGTAGCTCATAACTGCGGAGGATCGCTGTGCGCGGCGATCATGATCTGGCTCATTATGCTCTACAGGCGTATGTCATTCATCGATCTTGGCGGTTCGATGGAGCAGTCGAAAGTCGTCTATGAGTATGTGAGCGCATTCTGGAGCAGCGTTCCAGGTCTAAGTGAGATTCTTGAAAAAGATCCGCTGATCTCCATGACGAAACTCATTACTGGGGTTCAACTTAAATGCATCGTTCCAGGAACGCTTGTCCTCACCGATCGCGGGATTGTGCCTGTGGAGGACATTGTTGTTGGTGACAAGATTCTTGATGGTGAGGGTAAGCTCAGTCCGGTCAAGATGACGATTAGCAGGCGTCACAGAGGAGAGGTAGTCAAGATAGTTCCTGTTGGATATGGTCGAGGGTTCGAGACTACTCTTGATCACCGAACGTGGGCGATGAAAGTCGCGACGCCGGTTCGTCGCGCGCTCCAGCGCGGGGAGGCTGTTGACGAGGCTCCGAGAGCTGATTGGGTAGAGGCGCAGGAGCTTGAGGTCGGAGACGTTCTTCCGGTTCCAAAGCTGTGCACCGACCCGTCTCCTAAGACGCTTGTTCTTGAGAATTTACGGTCTCGAAAACCCGGGCCAAAGCCCCTTGTCTCTATTCCGGTTACCGCAGAGTTCTATCGTCTCCTCGGTTACATTCTTGCCGATGGCAGCAGCCACGCTCAATGGATCAGTATTTCATTTGGAGATCATGAGACAGAGAACATTGCTGATTGCGTAAACCTTGTGCGGGCGGTCCTTGATCGGAAAGCGTGCGTACTGTCTCGTCCAGACGTCGCAGTAAAAATTGTCCATTTTAGTTTCAAGGCGTTTGCTCAGTGGCTGCGCGATAACTGCGGAAAATCCGACGATAAGAAGCTCCCACTATGGCTTCTACAGCAGGCTACTGATGTCGAACTGCGGGAGTTTGTAGTCGGGGCGGTGAGAGGCGATGGCGGGCTCAGCGCGTCTTCGTCGGCGCTCGGTACAAAGCGCAAGATGCAATTTACTAATACATCGTCGAAATTGACGCAGGCAGTAATGCTTGCGTGCAATCGTCTCGGGCTACTTGGAGGGCTCGTTCTCCCTGCCCGACGACAGTCAAACATTCGAGGAGAGACGTTTGACACGAAGCAGCAGTACATTTGGCAGATAACAGGTACTGCATGTGATCGCATTGCGAAAATGATTGGCCACGACTGGGACGTCGAAAAATCAAAGAGTTTCCAGCAAGGGTGGCATGATGCTACACACGTATACAGACCTATCAAAGAAATCAGCCGCCGAGTGTATGATGGCCCCGTCATTGATCTCGTGATTGATGGGCATCCATCATTCACACTTCCTGGAGCACTTGTCCATAATTGCATTACCGCCTCGGAGAAGATGGCCCGAGGTAAGCACCTTCCAGGGTTAATTGCAGATGAGGCATGCCAAGACGACGTGAATGCTGATAATACCTTTAAGGCTGCCATGCAGATGTCGATGTCTGAGCCCGAACATATCATCCTCTTGTTGTCGACCTTCCATCATCCTGTTGGGCTGTTCCAGGAAATCTGGGACGGTGCTGAACAAAAAGGATTCAAGCGTTACGCGTGGAACGTCTTCGATGTGATGGAGCGATGCGCGGTCGGTCTTGATCGCGCAACTAAAGATGATCCTGCCGCACAGTCATTTTGTCGTAATGAATGCCCCCTCACTCAAAATGAGGCGGTGTACGACGAAAACGATAAGCTGGTTGGTACGCGATTCATCGGGTGCGACGGAGTCGCTCGGCGGTCACGTGGATTTCTTCCGCGCAATAACGTCATCAATGCCATGGTGCTCAATGAAGGGTCCGAGATATTTAAGGTCGAGTTCATGTGTAAGCGGCCACAGTTCAGCGGGCCGATTTACGGACTTGAGGCGATAGAAAACGCGCAGGTCAGCGAAATCACCATTGACGACCACGAGCCTACGATCGTAGGAATTGACTGGGGTGTTACGGAAGGCGTGCTCATCCTCGGAAAAGATTCCCTCCACGCCGGTCCTCAGGTTCTCGCGAGCCGATACTTGTCTGTAAAGCTAGTCGGTGAATACATCAAGATACTTACGGAGTGGCAGGATGAGTACGGTCACCTGTCAATCTATGCAGACTCTTCGCATCCATTCGAAATAGGTGATCTTGAGCAGGCCGGGTTCGAGGTAGTGCCGGTCGACTTCGCCACTATGAAGGACTACGGGATTACCAACCTCTTGAAGATGTTCATGTACGGAAAGATCCGCATTCTAGACGACAATACTCGTTTGGTAGCTCAGCTGAAGAGCTACCGCAAAGATCCGAAGACCGGACGCCCGTTGAAGATTAACGATCACGGGCCGGACGCCCTGCTCTGTATGGCGATCACGATCGATTTTACGGAACGGTGGGCTGATCTTATCACGTCTCGCGTTGCCGGTCTCGCCAGAACCAAACTTCTTACTACAGTTGACGAGTTGGGTCTTGACAAGAAGGCTGGTAAGAGTGAAGTTGACGAAAATATCATTGACAGAGACAACAATGTGATGTTATTCTGATGTGACTAAGACGCGTTACCGCCGCTACTTCCGTTTCTTGAAAGGGGCTCGTGATGAGCGATAAAAAGCCGAGTGGAGTTTTCAAGGACGTGTTTCTGAACCACGCGGTTCGGGGCTCTCTCAGGATTGTTCAGAAGAACGAAAGTCCGGCCGTAGTGACGCCCGCTGCGCCCGCTGCGCCCGCTGCGCCCGCTGCGCCAGCTGCTCCAGCGCCCGTTGCTGCCGCTGCTCCAGCGCTTGTTGCTGCTGTCGCCCCTGAAAAGGCGATCGAAGCGACGACGCCTATCTCCTCGACAGTCATTGCCGCCGCGCCGGTGGTTGAGAAGGCGGTTGTTGAGCCGACGTTAGTAGCAGCCGTGAAGCCTGTCGAAGATGTGAAGCCTGCGTAGTAGCTGTCCAATCGATTGGACGATCGATGCCTGTTGCAAGCTGCCAGAGTAACGGACAGCCGGGCTATAGGTGGGGATCCGGCAAGTGCTATACGTATGATCCCAACGATCCGGCGTCTAAGGATCGGGCATACGCAAGAGCGCAGGCTCAAGGGCGTGCGGCACGTGCTGCGGGATATCGCGGCAAGGAGGATTGCGTGGATTGCCAATCGACCGTTCTAGCTACGTCATTTGAAAAAGCGCCGAAGATGTGCTGCGCCGAAAACTTCTTCCCTTGGCGGCCACTTGGCGAGGGGCAGAAGCTCAAGTGCGGGACGTGCGGAAATCTACTTACAAGTACGCGCGTCGAGAAGGGATCGTTCATCGCACACGATTATCGAGATGTGTGCGCATATTTCCTCAGAAAGGCCGTTTTCGAGACCCGCAGCGACGTGGATAAGTGGCTGTCTAACAACCCTGTCAATCGTCGATATGTACTCACCACGGGCCAGGTGCAAGAAATGGACGTTGTTCGCGAAATGCGCGCCGGATGGGTCGTGGTCGTTAGTCCATACGATTGGTTCGCAATGGGAACGCTTAAGGGACAATGGCAGAGCGTAGGAATTGTTGTTGTAACCGGGAATCTTCGACAGGATGTCGATAACCGTATTCCTACCGATGCCGAGTTGCGGGCAACCGCAGATTTCGTGGAGAGGATTTAAGTCATGGCAAAGATGCTTTCGTCGTTCGCGATGGGTGGACAGGGTCTCGGGGGTCGTTCGAAGAAGGCCGGAGTTGCACAGGGCGGAAGCCCGAATGCTGACGACCAGAGCACCAAGGCCGGGTTCTCGTCTGGCACGGCGACCCCGTCGCGTGCAGCGATGTCAAACCCGCGACTTGATCAGCGTCCTGTGCGCCTGTCGAACAGTTCCTCGGGCGTTAGCGGGACCAGTATCCCTGTGGGACGCTCGTCGCGAAATGATGCGCTCACGACCACCAAGCTCAAGTCGGCGAGCCGTGGCGCGAGCGGCGCCATTCCTCTCGGACAGGGTGGCCAGACTGCGCCTATCGCGCGCAAGCTCAAGAACACGCGGTAATGGACGTTGACTGCCCGCGAGTACAAGGTCGTTAGGATCGATGCGTGCCCCGAGACCGAGCAGAGGATGACCGATCTCGGGGCACGCGGCTGGAGATTGGTCAACGTAACCAGCGGACTCGGAGTATTCTCCCGCCGCGTTGGTCAAACGTCGAGACCAGATCTTCCAAGGGTAGACCCGAGTAACTGTGAAATTGAGAAGACCCTAGGTGAGTAACCGACAGCCGACAGCCGAGCAGCTTCAGAAAGTCGTGACAGAAGAGCTTCCCGTCATCGCTGAATTTATTGGCGACGAGACGGCGAAGGTTAATATGACCATCGACGACATGATCAGCAAGTCAATCAGCCAACAAGCCGAAGCATCGATCGACCAGATCAAGGACGAGATGACCAGTCTTAAGAAGCATGTGGTCGAACCTCCCTACGATCCGCTCAAGCTCGCTCTCATGCTTGAGGTCAACACTCGTCTGATGCGTGCGTGCCATCTGCGTGCTCGAAACACGGTCGGTCTGGGCTGGATGGTGCGGAAGGCCGATCGGGATGAGGACGAGCCGCCGATAAGCGAGGAAGTGTATAAGCGCCAGAAGAAGGTACTGAAGGCGCTTTACGAAAATCCGAATCCTCAGTCAGCGAGTCAGTTTCTTCCTGAAACTCTCGCGACCCCGCTCGATCTTTCGGAGATCATGTACCGGATGAAGGTCGACGAGGAGGCAACTGGAAACGGGTACCTTGAGATCACGCGAAACAACGCAGGCAAGATAGACGGCATCTACAATATCCCGGCGCACACGCTTCGAGTACTGCGACTTGGCGGCTACGTTCAACTTCGTGGCCGCTGGACGGGCGCCACTGTCGTGTCCCCGGCTGACTCGAAAGTTCTTCGCCGCTACTTCAAGAGATTTGGCGATCGTCGCTCGATCTCGCGGAGCACGGGACAGGTGGCCACGAATCTGCCGCAAGATGAGCGCGCTAACGAGTTGCTGCCGTTCCATGTCTTCAGCTCCAGATCATCGTACTACGGAATTCCTCGGTGGATTTCTGCCGTGGCCGCCATTCAGGGATCACGGTTGGCGGCAATCCGCAACATGGCGTTCTTTGAAAATGATGCGGTCGGTAGGATGGCCGTCGTCGTATCCGGTGGCGCGTTAACCGGGGATTCGGTGAAGGATATTCGTGACTTCGTTAATCGCGAAGGTAAGGGAGTCGAAAAGTCTCACCGTGTAATGGTTCTTCAGGCTGAACCGCGAAAGGTCATCAGCAGCAAGGGCATCGCTACGAAGATCGATATCGTCCCACTGACTGTCGGAATAAATGAGGACGCATCGTTCCTTGGATATCGAGTCGCGAATGATGAGGAGGTTCGAGAGGCATCGGGACTCTCGTCACCATTCTTCACGGCGGCGAATCTCAATAGGTCGACCGCAACCGTTCTTCGAAAAATAACATTAGAGCAGGATCTTGTTCCTGATCTTCGATCGCATCAGCACGTCATCAACCGAACGATCTCCCGTGACTTACTTACGCAGCCAATGACGGAACGCGAGCGCGCTCAGTTTGCGCTGCAGGCCGAACTTCGCTTCCGTGAACCGGCAAGCGTCGACGAGCTGGAGCAGGCTCAGATCCAGGGAATGTACGCTCGTTCGGGTATCGTCACGATAAACGAGGCTCGTCGCGCGCTCGGACTTGCCCCGTTGCCGGACGAGCTTGTGTACGGAACGCTTCCGCTTCCCATAGGCTTGGCGTTGCTTGAGATGGGGCTCCTATATCAGGGAGCGGTGACGTCCACTGGAGTGCTGTCGTGGGAAGAGACGATGCAGAACATGCTCGCCAACGAAGCTGCAAAGGCGGCCGTCGTGCAAGGTCCGCAGGAAGGTCAACCGGCTACCGACGAGGAGAAGCCGCCCGCTTCGACGGCGAAGACGCAGCGTAGCCACGAGACAATTCAGAAACTTCGTGGAATGGCCGGATTTGCGCATCGACTTACGTCGTACATTACGAACGAGGTCGGTCGAGACGTGTTGTCGACCGAATTGATTTTGCAGCGATCCGACGGCGAGGTTCTTGATAGGGTCGCTCTTAGCGAACTAGGCAGCGCACTAGGCGGCGAGGAGGAGTCCCATGAGTAGGAATCTTGCGGAGCGGCTTGACAAGGAAATTCGGTTCGAGTTCCACACTGACTGTCTTGAGGTTTACAAGAGCGCCGACGGAAAGCCACATATCCGCGCAGTCGCTAGTGACTCTCTCGAAGATAGGCAAGGCGACGTCATCACTGAAACCTGCATCGGTAAGATGGCCGAACAGGTCGCAAAAGGTGAGATTCCTCTCCTTCCCGATCACCGGTCAAGTTTCGAGATCGGAACTTCCCGTGGGGGCGAGACGAGACGGAATCCGGAGACCAATGGGCTGGAGCTTGTGACGGACTTCGAACTTGACGAGCGGTACACTGAGGCGACGGTACTGTTCAACGAAGTCAGCAGCCGGAAGTGCAAGCGCCAGCTGTCGATTGGCGGGTACCTCAACAAGAACAATCCCCGCTCGGCGTACATGGATCGCGTCAATGGTAAGGTTGTGATGGTTCTTGATGACATCATTCTCGATCACATCGCCGTGACTCGTGAGGGCAAGGCGGCGAACCCTCGAACAAACTTTGTGGATGCAATCGTCAAGTCGATTGACAATGCCGGGTTTGCTGTTACGGAGACCGGGCTTGTTGAACGTGAACCGACCACGGCAGATGTTCCCGAGGGCGTGCAGGTTCCGGAGGCGATCAAGAAGTTGGACAAGAAGTACGCTAATACTTGGCGAAGTGTCTGGAAAGATACGTTTGTTCGCCAGATGCATATTGGTCAGCAGTCCGTTGAGACAGCAGAGACTGCGGCTGCCGGAGTAGCAACGTCGGTGATAGCAAAACAAATCGGCACGCTGCTTGACGTAAACCCAGACGAGTACGTAGTTGCGAGAAAGGACAAAGAGACTTACGCTCTCGGGACTACGCGAAGTAAGGACGGTCATACTCACCTCTGGGTTTCGAAGATGGTTGGAGAAAAATTTATTGACGGAATGATGTTGACAGTCAAAGGACATAGTCATAATATCCTAGTGACTGGTGAGTGTGACCGTGACGGTGATCACTATCACACAATGGTCCGCAAGGATCGGAAGGTCGCAGAACCTTCCACTGAGCTTTCCGCCCCCGTGGGGCTGCTCTACTTCGGAAAGGGCGTAGGTTCTGAAGAGGACGTTCGGCTCTGGCTTGATGCGAACGGAATCTCGCCCCTCAGTATCACTCGTGTAGCTGACTCGACTTACACCGTCGAATTCAGCTTGTCTCCGTTCACGAGCGACACTGAGAAGCCCGCAGAAGGGAACGCGGAAATGACGACGAAGGCTGCGACGGTCGCTAACATCGAGAAGTCAACCGTCCCCTACAAAGCATGGCCGATGTCGGACGACCGCCGATGGTCGTGGACTTCTGTCGACAGCGACGCGGTTCTTGGTGGCGACAACTGGGAGCGACACAAGTCGGCATATACGTACTATGATGAGACACGCGGAGCTACTCCACTTATCAAGGGAGCATACAGTCTTCCCCATCACAAGCTTTCGAACGGCGAGCTTCGCACATATTCTGGCGGTGTCGTAGCCGCGACGGCTATCCTCAACGGAGCGCGCGGTGGTTTCCGCCGTGATATGTCTGAAGAGGGTCGCAAATCTCTCCATGCCCACCTTGCGAAGCATTATGGTCAGATGGAGCGAACCCCTCCGGCGCTGAGGGACAAGTGGATGGCTCGTTTGAAGGAAGACTTTTCCCATCCGAATCCAAAGACACTTGCTGAGAGAGATTACGAGGACTTCGTCTTCGCTCTTGAGCAGTGTGGCCTTAAGGACGCCGAGGTTCCTGAGTTTCTCACCAAGGCGTGGTGGATGACATGGGACGAAGACGCAACTGGGCTCGCTGCGATTCCCGAGAAGGAGAAGGGAATTTGGAGTGAGATCGAAAAGGCAGTCGTGGAGGATAAGAATGCCATGGAAACATCACTCGTCAGTCAGCCGACGCCCGAAGTTGCGACAACGAAGGACGCGAACAGTGGGACAAGTGACAATCAGCCGCCCAAGCTTGCGGAGGCAGCGGTCGCCAAGTCCGACGACAGTAACTCTATGAAGAAGATCGAAGAGACGATCGCAGGGCTTGCGACTGCGACGCAGAAGGCACTCTCCGATCTGATCGGTACCGTTACCGAACTCGGCACGAGGATCGGCCAGCTTGAGACGGCAAAGGCTGCGCCTGAGAAGGTCGTGGCCGAGGTTGCTCCGGCTGCTCCGGCTGTGCAGGCCGTTGCAGCAGTTGCGGAAAAGACCGTCGATGCTCCGGTTGCTCCCGAGGCCGTAAAGCCGCAGGCTATCCCGGCGGCGGTTGTGGCGGCCATTCCGCCAGTCCCGGCGGCCCCGGCCGAGAATGACGTTACCCCGGTCGTTGCGGAGACAGAGAAGACTGCTGGCCAAGCGCCAACAGAGACGATTGTTGCGGGGGTTACTTCCCCTGAAGTGAAGCCCGTGCAGACCCCTTCGGAGTTTCTTGGCGCGTTCCATGCTCTTCTCGCGAGCATGGGAATGACGGACAAGGACTTCTTTGGGCCAATGGCTCAGAAGAGCCTCGATAGCATGGGACCATCCCTGACTGTGGCGGTCGAGAAGACCGTCAAAGAGTCAATCAGCGCACTCCAGAGTGGAGTTCAGGCTGATGTCGAGAAGGCCGTAGCTGGCAAGCTCGACGCGAAACTGCTGGAGGTCGCCAAGGACTTCCGAGAGACGATCGAGAAACTGGACGTGCGTCTTGAGAAGGTCGAGCAGGTTGGCGGCGTCCCGAAGGGCGCTTCCGGTCAGGAAGGTGCTCCGGAGACTTCAGGTAAGCCTCTGGGCAAGTTTTCAGGTCTGTTCGCTCGGGCGCTGCGCAAGCAGTAACCCGGTAGCGACAATAACGAAGGAGATTACAATGGGGACGTCCAACGAGAATCTTATCGAAAAGGCGTTTGAGAGTGCCGGATTCCTCACGGGCGGCGTGCTTAACGCCACGCAGCAGGATCAGTTCGTCACGTACGTGAAGAAGTTCTCCGTGCTTCTCGGCATGGTTCGATTCATCAACATGCCGAATCCGAAGTATGACATCGACAAGATGCACATTTCGGAGCCGGTAACTGAGTCGATCGGTGAGAACACCGTCTCGGCGTACAGGGGCGCAGGCGTGTTCAACCGCGTTGAACTCTCGGCGTCGAAGGTCCGCTCGGCATGGGACATCACGACGGAGTCGCTCCAGTCGAACATTGAGCGCGATGGCTTCGAGGATCATCTGATGGAGACGATGACTGAGCGGATCGCGACGGACCTCGAACTGCTCGCCATCCAGGGCGACGTCACGACCACCGGAACGACGCCGATGCAGCGACTGTTGGTTCGTCTCGACGGCTGGGACATTCAGACCAACGGCGCGCATATCGTTGACGCTGACGGCGACGAGGTGTCGAAGAACCTCTTCGCTGCGATGCTCCGCGCAATGCCGAAGCAGTTCAAGCAGGATCCGGGTCTCCGCTGGCTGGTCTCCGACACGCTGGCGAACGACTGGATGAACCTCCTTGCTGAGCGTGGTCACGCTGTCGGTGACGCCGCGCTGCAGGGCAACGGAATCAGCCCGTTCGGCAAGCCGATGATCGTTGTTCCGCTGATCCCGGACGACAAGGCTCTCTCGTTGCTGGCCGCAACTCCGGCAAACGTGAAGGGCAACCGCTTCGGGCCGTTCACCACCACGGCCGTGCTCAATCAGCTCTCGCTTAACAACAACGCGGGTATTGGTCCGACGACCGTCACGCTCACGGTTGGCGTGCTTGAGACGGTCGAGGTTGCTCGCCAGATCAACGCGGCGCTGGTCACAGCGTGGGGTGCTGGTAAGGACTTCGTCGCGCAGGATGACGGCGAAGGCCGCCTTGAGTTCGTCGGTACGGCAACGGGCGCGACGAATCAGGTCATCATCGCGGCGGTTGGCGGACGCGACGTGCTCCCGACTCTCGGTTTGACTGCTGGTACGACCAGCGGCTCGGCCGCCGGTGCGGCAGGCACGGTGTACGAGGGTACGTTCACCCTCTTGACGAACCCGATGAACCTGATCTTCGGAATGCTTGCGGGAACCCGCGTCTTCAGCGAGTTCAACAAGGATTACGACCGGATTGAGACGATCGTCTACAATCAGGTCGACGCGAAGGTCGAGAACATCAACGCGATCGTCAAGGGCGTCAACATCCGACGGCAGGCTCTGTAACTAGACTTGCTGCTGAGGGGGTGCGGCCTAGTCCGCACCCCCTTGGCATCGCCTAGAGACCTCGGAAGGAGACGTTTATGGCCATCAAGATTCCAAATCGAGTCGGTGAGGGATTTGCCGGTCTCGATAGATTCAGCTCGAACAAGGCGAACCTTGCCGATTGTCTGAATCAGATTGCAGCCAATCTGACTGCTGTCAAGGCTGCTGCGACTGGCGTGGCGTACGGAAATTTTCAAACTTCAATGGCTGCAATTGACGTAATTGAGAGTTCCACTGATTCAAGGATTTAGTATCCTTGATGTTGACGTTAACGCGAAGCTGATTGGGGAGGTGCTCTGTGACTAAGTGGTTCAAGCTGTCGAACGGTACGTCGTATTCCTGGAAGAGCAAACTTAGCGGAAAGTCTTACTCTTTCGAGAATTCGGATCAGTGCGTTGCGGTGGACAATGTGGATGACCAGAGCCGTATGCTGGGAATGCCGGATCGGCTCGTAGAGGTCGATCAAAGGGGCGGTGCCATCGTTCAAGCAGCTGGTCAGCCCGTACCTATGGCATTCTCTAGACACGGTATGGTTCAGCCTCGATCGTATGCGAAGATTACAAGGTCTTCTCCAGCGGTGCCGGACTCGTCGCAGGAAGTTCCGGCTCCCCGCAAAATTGTCAGTAGCAAGAAGGCCGCTGTTAGTAGTAAGAAGGCTGCTGAGTCGTCCGCTCCAGAAGCGCCGCAAAAAGCGCCTGTTAAGGCGATTCAGGACGCTCCTGTGCTCGCGGCGGTTGCCTCTACAGCTCAGGAGGCAGACGACGC
>Ga0307376_10002962_pt1 | contig 16107 bp, 23 predicted proteins | sample TR2MG_FD_202536 | JGI IMG/M metagenome (GOLD analysis project Ga0307376, IMG submission 202536) | Soil microbial communities from Risofladan, Vaasa, Finland - TR-2 | ecosystem: Environmental > Terrestrial > Soil > Coastal area > Acid sulfate soil | place: Finland: Risofladan, Vaasa | collected...
GGCTTCATTGACGGCCACCATTTGCGCATATAGCAATAACTGCAGTTATGTGGGCACACTCCCTTGATTATGTTTTTTGTATGGGTAACAAATCCATACATGTTTCCGTTGGCCTTATTTAACGGCATTATTTTTCCCCCTTGCCCATGTCGGGCGCATCCTTAAACTAGTTTCCCAGGCTTTGCCCTCAAATCTGGATTTGTCAGGGCAGATAAAATCTGACGGACCCTGACAACCCTGATATCCACATTCTCTGTCTATCCATTCGTCGTTAACTTGATCAAGATTATCAGATTCCCAAAATCTGATACCACCATCAGCATCAACAGTGCTGCACACTGCATCAGGCGGCGCAAAATCCCACTCTGTGCCGACCGGGTAATAATGATCAAAGTAAAAATAAGTTGCACACTGCATCTGGTAAAACTCTGGCTTTCCTCTTTTATACCCAAAAAAATGCCAAACCTCTTTTTGGTCTTCGCCCTCCCAGTCACCCCATACCCAACAGGGAGCGTCTGGTGTCAAATATGGATCAATCATCAATTACCTCCTGTTCGTAAGTCCTGGCGCACCGAAACCCTGCGCCGTTGAGCCGGCCGCCTGGGCCGTCGTCGAGCCGGCACGCGCAGCGGCAGCTAACGTGAAGGCTACACCACGCCCCGCCGCGTATAACATAACTTGTCGAAGTCTTTCTATATTTGCTAATAGCCCACTCCCATACATTCCCGGCCATGTCAAAAATTCTGTCACTTCTTTCTTCATCCACCGGTGTACTTCCAGCCTGATAAATATCTACTACCGTGGTTTTACCGATTTTCCACTCTGCATTACATTTACTACTATCCCACTCATTTCCCCAAGGGTACATCGTCTGCTGCTTCCCCCCTGCTGCAAATTGCCATTCTGCTTCTGTTAATAGTCTGTAAATATGTCCATCATTCCGGCTGATTGTAAGCCACTGGACAAAGGCCTCCGCCTCATACAAGCTGACTCCCACCACCGGTGTATTGGGACAGTTCCATCGCCGGTCATGCCTTAATGGAGGTTCACTGATCTTCTTATCAGTCCGCCAGCGCCAACCCTCTTCCGTCCAGTACTGCGGATTATTATATCCACAGCCTGCCATAAACTCACTGTACCAGCTGTTGGTTACCGGGTACTTACCAATTTCAAAATCTGCCAGATCAACAGCGCCCAGCCATTTAACATTATCCGGATTATCCAGTTTGTATTTCCCGCCTTTAATCTTCACAAAATCTTTCATACTCACTCCTTCCATTTCAAATTACCCCTTTTTCTGCAAGATAATTCATTTCGCAACAGTCATTACAAAAAAATTTATAATTTAGTGCTTTTTTTAGTTCTTCGAAATCTGCAAGAGGATATCTTTTTTTACACCATTCGTCTTCGCAAGAGAAACAATCGTGATATTCTCCGTCCGAGTCAGTATCAAATAATTCCCTGCAATTATCACAAGGCTCAATCGTGTCTTTAACCACCCGGAAATGTGTTTGCAGGATGTAAATTATTGTAAACGCTTTTTTTTGGTTGAGCTTCGGAATATTTTTTAATTCATATCCATCAGGCATGAATTTTCCCTGAAGAAACTCATACAATTCTTTAGCCTGTTCAAGATTTAATTCTTTGATATCCATTATTTACTCCTTTCAAAATTAGCGGCTGCAGTCACCGAAAGCAACCGCCTTTAGGATAACATCCATACAATAGCATTCCCGCAGTTTGGACAAAAATTCAAATATTCAAATTCTTCTACAATCCTTCCCACTTCACAAGAAGTTGAGTATTTCTTGTCTCCCATTTCCCTCCAATAACAATTGTTCCACGTGTTTTTCATTTCCTCAATTCGCACCTCAATTTCCTTTTTGATTTTATCCGCATCGCCCAGAAATGAATAGGGCGTTAATTCAATTTTCATAGTTTCCATTTTTATTTCTCTTCTAAATATCCTAATTGTTTTAACCTAATTGAAGCAACCGTGACGGTAACTTGAAACTTTTTTGCTATATAATCAACGATATCTATGTCATTATCAATAATATCCCCACCATGAATTTTGCCTATCTCTTTTCTAAGGAATTCTTCCGGCATCAAAAGAGCAAATGCAAATAAAGTGGCTTCTTTATCTTTTTCAGGTATTTCAATTTCCATCGTCCCACGCAACCTTCCGTAAATATGTTTCATATAAATCCATTAAAAGAATATTTTCCTTAATGTCAGCAGGTACATAATCCCGGTGGATCGGCACAGAAAAAATAAAGCTCGGATATGATTTTTTTTCAAAGAGAGATACCGCGACTGTTATTCCCGGTATCTCTCCACGCAAAAGAAAACCACCACTCGGCAGGTCTTCTTCTTTCTTCACATATTTTTTAAATTGGCTAAAAGTCAGCACGCTTCTCACGGCTTTATGTTCGTCGTATTCGTGATAATAAATTTCCATAGTTTTCTACCTCTCACTCAAAGATTATCCCGGCCGCCAGACCCAGGATTAACGCTACCAGGCTTATCCGTTTCCACAATGTCAAATTCTTTTCCAATTGTCTGCACCTGCTCTCTAATCTGCTCACCAATCCCTTGTATGCTGTTTGCCGTAACTCCAATATCTCCAGCGCTGTCCTCAATTCCGCTGATTCCGGTTTCAATTCGGAGAGCTGACTCTTCAATAAGCAAATTTCCGCGTCGGATTTCTGCTGCAGCGTTTTCTGCGCGGACAGCAGCGCCATCAAGGTCGCTGATTCTGTCATCGAGTTGCGTGAGTAGGTTTTTAAGTTGGTCAATTGATTCAGCAACTCCGTTTCCCGCCTGGTTAATTCCCAGGATAGGTTCTCTATTGTTTTCAATGCTATCCGGATTTTCTGAGATGGAGTCTCGGAATAAATAGACTGTGAGCAGAGCAATAATAACAATCCAGATAATAATAGACACGAGCCAATAACTCGGTTTATGTTTTTCATCCATTTTTTCCCCTTCCAACCTGGTTAATTCCCAGGATGGGTTCTCTGTTTTCTGCAACGCTGTCCTGATTATCTGATGTGAGGTTTGCGAATAGATAGACTGTGAGCAAAACGATAATAACAATCCAGATAATAATAGACACGAGCCAATAACTCGGTTTATGTTTTTCATCCATTTGGTTCCTCTTTATTTAATTATCCCTAAACCAGATCTGACCTTGCCGCCAGATTTAATCCCGTCAACAGTTTTAATATCACCTCCTGACGTAACATCACCACCGGCCTCGATCTCCTGGCCGGCCTCAATCGTGCCAATAGTAAAAATCTCCCCGCCGGCCGTAATATGCTCGCCGGACTCAATGGGACCGTTTGTTTGGATGTCACCTCCTGACTTAATCCATTCCCCTGCCTTAATGTTGCCAACAGATAGAATATCTCCACCGGCCTCAATCCAGTCATTGGCGATAATATTGATTCCGGAGTAAATACCCCCGCCCGATGTAATCGAGGCGCCAGATCCAATTCGGCCATAGGCTTGAATATCGCCACCAGACATAATGGGTCCGCTGGCCGTGACAAATCCAAGGCCCTTGATCCAGCCGCTGGCCTTAATTCTCCCATCAACAAAAATATCGACTTCTATTCCCAAATTTTCAGCTGTAATCAGGTCTCCTTCTAATCGGTAGTAATTTTCGCAGGGTACCAACCCTGGGTAATTTTTATCTATTGTCATCGTAAAAAACTCCTTTTCTTCATTACATTTTTGATCCTCTGTTCCAAATTTTACAAGTAAATAAAATGTAGTTAGCCCAATAATAACAGCAATAATAACAGACCAGACAATAATAGATACAAACCAACAATCAAATTCCTTTTTTTCGTTTGTTCCCATTCTAACTTTCATTTTTTAAATCCTTATAGTGGTAAACAAAAATGGAGCCTCTTGCCAGGATCTTTCCGTCGACTTTGATAAATTTGATAGCTCTAATCGATCCACCAGCCGTAATTGATCCCTTTGCGCGAATCCAGCCACTGGCTTCAATCTTGCATTTTGCTTTAATTTTCCCCCCGACCTCAATTATTCCATTAACAAAAAGCGGGATTTTAATTTTTAAATTCCCAGCCGTGATCAAATCACCGTTTAATTGGTAATTATCTCCATCGGGTACCAACCCTGGGTAATTTTTATCTATTGTCATCACAACACCTCCAATAAAAAAGCGGCTTAATAACCGGGTCGCGCCTGGTACCCGAAGGTCCAGCCCGGTTATTAAGCCGCTCAATTTAGCCAACTGTTTAAAACCGGCGCGATCGGTATATGTAATTTACAATGTTTTTTAATTCCAGTCAAGCTTTTTTTAATTGTTTTTAAAAATTATTTTCAATTTTTATTAAGCTTTTTTAACAATTCACTTTAACATGTATTCTTTTTTATACATTATCATCCGCCTAACTACGCATGAATTTTGACGGTATGGCTAATTGAAAGCTAATTGGATTTTATGTATCAGGATTAGCCCGGGTGTGAATTTGGGCAAAAATTCAGTTTTACCCAGACCGGACTAATTGGATTAGCCGTCAATTAGCTCTCAATTAGCCCTCAATTAGCCCTTAATTAGTTTGGTGATAGGCGGTAGACTGCGATGAATTTTAAAATAAATGCTGTTCCTATATATATATATCTAGAATATATATATATATATATATATAAGAAAAATCAAATCCTAATTGGAAAAAATAAATGCTCCCTTAATGTCCTGGAAATCCCTGAAAATCAAGGGGAAATGGGGATTAATGGAGATAATAATAGGATTTTGTTAGTATAGGGGGGGTGCGTTTTTTCAATTAGCCTGGTATTTGTGATAAAAAATATTTTATGTTTTTTTAAATTACTATATTATAATAAATTATATTGATAGATCGCCTATCACCAAACTAATTAAGGGCTAATTGATCCATAATTATAGGCTAATTTAAAATAATAAATGGGATAAATGTTTACAACATAAACAATTATTTTATCGTAAACATAATACAATAAATACAGCTGCAGCTAAAGTTTTTTTGCGAGGTATTGACTTGCAGTAACTATTGCGATATTATTAGTTTACGCAGGGTAAAGCAGGGGCTTGCTTACCGGTCTCATACGCCGGGTGGTGCGGGTTCGAATCCCGCCCCTGCAAGCGTATTTTGTTTTCATATGACCTCCTTTCTTTTCGGCCAGGCCCTTTACCAGGGCTTGGCTTTTTTTTGCTTGACGAATTATAGACATAATGTTATTATTCTCATTATGGCAAAAACTAAAAAAAAGGCGCAGCCAAAACCAGAAAGCCAACCAAAAACAAAAAGCCGGTCTAAAACTATAGGCCGGCCCAGAAAAGAGGTGTCGCGGAAAGAGGTTGATGATCTAATAGCGTATCAGGCAACGGAAACAGAAATTTGTGGGCATCTCGGGATTAACAAAGGCACGCTGTTGTCCAGGATTAGAGAGTGGACAAAAGATCCTGAAATTTGCTATTCGGCCTATTTTGGACAAAAAAGCGGGTCTGGGCGGATTAAATTGCGCAAGCTTGGCTTTAAACTTGCAGCTAACAACGCGGCAGTGTGTATTTTTTTACATAAGGTTTATTTGGGTTTGTCAGAAATATCAACGCTAAACATCAACAATCTAAATGAAGAATATAAAGACATCCCCACAGAGGATTTAAAGGCTGCCCTGGCCGCCATATCCTCAAAAAAAGATGACAGCTGAAGAAAAACGCCAACAAATATTAAACGAACTTGCCCGCCGGGAACGCGGAATGCGCATAGAGCTGGCCCGCCGGGAATTTTGGGAGTACTGCAAATTAACCAGCCCGGATTTTTACCTTGAAGAAAGAGCCTATTTAAAAAATTATTGTGACACGCTTCAAAAATTTTACGAACGAAAATTAAAAGCGCCAAACAAAACCATAGCCAAGCGATTGATGATCTCCATGCCACCCAGGCACGGGAAAACCAGGACATTGATAAAATTTACCTGCTGGGTGCTCGGCAGGAATTCAAAACACAAGACAATAGCCTCCGCGTACAACGACGGTCTGGCTTTTGATTTTTCGCAATTTACCAGGGATGAAATCAGGGAGGCAAAGGTCAGCCCGGAGCACGTTGTTTACTCAGACATATTCCCGCACATCCGGATCAAGCGGGGAAGCTCAGCTAAAAAGCAGTGGGCGGTGGAGGGAACACATTTTTCCTACCGGGGCGCAGGCGTTAACGGGACAATAACAGGCAAGGGTGGGAATTTACTCATTATTGACGACCCAGTCAAAGACGAAAAGGTGGCGTTTAACGAAAACGCGCTCGAATCGCTCTGGAAATGGTATACCGGTACCTGGCTGTCCAGGAAGGAATCAGGCGCCCTGGAAATTATCACGCACACCCCGTGGGCAAAAAAAGATATTTCCGGGCGGATACTCGACAGTGAATTAAAGGATAGTTGGTATCTGATATCAATGCCAGCCTGCCTCAATGAGGAAACCGGGGAAATGCTCTGCAGCAGTATCCTCTCTTTCGAGGAGTATAAAGACCTCGAAAAAAGCATGGACCCGTTTATCTTTGCTGCTAACTATAAAATGGTGCGATTGGACATAAAAGGCCTGATGTACCCAGAATTCAAAACCTATGCAGATCTGCCCAGGGACGAATCGGGACAACCGCTTTGTACGGAAAAATTATATGTAGCCGACACCGCCGGCCAGGGCGCTGATTTTTTTTGTGGGCTTTATGGGAATTCTTATAACGGGATGTTTTATGTTTTGGACGTGGATTACACCCAAGAGGATATAAATATAACCGAAGAGCTGACGGCGAAAAAATTGATAGGGCACAAGGCGCAGATTGCTTACATCGAAAATAACGGGGCCGGGCATTCGTTCGTTTATCACGTGGAGAAAATTTTGCAAGAGAAATATAATTGGTTTGGGACAAATTTTGTTGAATACTCACAGAGTGACAACAAAGAATCCAGGATTTTCGTCAACCGGATCGAAGTTATGAATAGAGTAGTTTTTCCTGCCGACTGGCGGCACCGGTGGCCGGATTTTTATAATTCGGTGACCACGCACAGCCGGGAGGGAAAGAATATCCACGATGACGCAGCCGACACGCTTACAGATGTTGCAATATATTTGACCGAATGCGGGGAGTTAAGTCAAAAAATAAATCATTCAGTAATATAATTTTTAAAAAAATGTATAAAAAACTTGACATATTAAAACAGATTAGATATAATTCTGGCGTGGGATTTTTTAAAAAATTATTTAGTAAAAAAATACAAGCCCTTGAGGGGCAGCGCGAATCAATAGACCCGCTTTCCCCTCCCCGCAGGACGTCGCAAACAACAGTCAGGAAAAATAATTTTGTTGATTACAAATCTCAAATTGACCAGATTAACGCGATGTATTCGGGCCGGTCTGATTATGGCGCCAGTTTGACAAGATCTGTGATAGATATCCGCACAGCGTTTATCGCAGGTGAGGGCATATCATTCGCCGGGGTTGACAAGGCGACCGCAAAATGGATTAGCGAGTTTTTGGAGTACAACAAATTAAAGGGCAGCCGGTTGATTGACGCTGTCAAGCTATGCGAAAAGGAAGGGAAATGCCTTTTTGTCATCAAAAAAACAGGCGCGACCCTGGAAGAACAAAAAATCAAATGCAAAATTGTCAAATATTCGAAAATTGAATATACCGTTGAGGCCGACGGATTCGGGGATTACCAAAAAGTGTCATGGGAAGATTCGGCCGGGGTAAAACAAAGCATAAAACCAGAGGATTTTAATTATATTCATTATGATGATTATGAAGACGATGTAAATGAATCCTCTCCGCCGGTTGCCAATGTAATACAAAATATAGTTAATTACGACCGGTCTTTTTACGACCTGAGAGAAAACAACCATCTTTATGGCCGGAATACTCCGGTAATGAAAGCCAAAGACAGCCAGTCAGCGCAACGGATGATTAATTGGATTAATAAAACAGACTGGAAAATAGGTCAGGCGCTGGTCACTGACGGGGATGCGAAATATTTGACCCCGGGAACTGATGCGCTGGAATCTCTACGGGGAGAGATGAGCCTTAATATAAAAATAATAACGTCTACTATGGGCGTACCGGTTCACTGGGCCGGGTGGACCGACCTGATGAGCAACCGGGCAACGGCAGAAACCCTGTCAGAGCTGATCGAGACAATGACAAAAGAAATCAGACTCAAATGGACGGAAACGTTCACCGACCTGATAAAAAAAGCGGCCGCGAAAAGTATGGTGTATGGCGGAAGTTATAAAAACACAGATGATCTTGAAGTCACGCTGCCCAAAATCAGCGCGGATAAAATAATTCAGTTAATGGAATCTTTTTTTGTGTTGTCAGAATCGGGATACATAGCAAAGGAAAGTTTTCTTAACATGATCCCTGGCATAGACCTGGAAAAAAATAAAAAATTACTCGATAAGCAAAAAAAAGAAGAGGCCAAAAATAAACCAAAAGTGATCGCAGATTTTGAAGATGCCGTCAACGGAATGTCAGACGAAGAAAACCAAGAAGAGGATGAAAATGAGGACAGGTAAAAACATAGCGGGATTAGTTGACATGATAAAATATATTTCAGCTTTTGGCGATACGTCTAAAATGTTAATCGCTGAGATTGGCGTTTTTATGGGCGCGGCTACTGTAATCTTTGCAAAACATTTTAAAACTGTTTTTGCTGTGGATCCCTGGGATCGGGATCACATGAATGTAGCGAATTCCGATCCCGATACGGTTTATTCTACTTTCGTGCACAAGACTTACAACATGAGAAACATTAAATGCGTCCGCCTAACGTCTGAAAAAGCAGCGCTCAAAGTACCGAATGTTATAGACGTTGTTTATATTGATGCTAACCACGACTACGAGCATGTCAAACAGGATATAAAATTATGGCTGCCGAAAATTGTCCAGGGCGGGTTTATTTGCGGGCATGATTATTATACAAAATTTCCTGGCGTTATTCAGGCAGTAAACGAAAGATTTGGCAAGCCGGATAAAGTTTTCCGGGATACTTCCTGGATCGTGAGGATTAAATAATGAAAAGAAGAGCACGGTGCCTAAACACATTAAATAAAATAATGAGTGACGGCCTTTTCATTTTTTGTGACAACTGCACAAAAAAAGAATTTGCGGCCACCACTGAAATAATTTTAAAACAATTTGGGAGTGACCCGGATCACGTGCAAGATATTATAAACAAACAATTTCAGGAAAAAAACTTGCCGTTTGTTTGCGAATGTTCTAGGCATACCGCCGGGATCGTGAGGGTTGGATTGTGAGGACTAAATAATGACTAGATGCAGATTTTGCGGGAGAGAACATAATAACGTAAATATAAACGAATGCCATGAAGCGGGCTGCAATGAAAATCCGGAAAACAGAAATCTATCCGGATACAAAAAATATAAAAAAGTGCAGGAATGCAGATTTGGCCCGAACAGGTGGGCTGGCGAATCCGGAACTAACAGAAAGCGATCGCTTATTAAATACGCTGGCAGCGTCATAGATTTTAAGACTATCAAGAAATGTCTTATTATCGGTGCATCAAATACCGAGGAAAAAGAAATGCTGATAGAGCGCGGTGTCGAGGATGCCATTGCAATTGATATCTGCATTAATTGCGAGGGTATAATCAAAATGGACATGCACAGTCTGAAATTCCCAGACAATTCTTTTGACATGGTTTTCGCATCGCATAGTCTGGAACATGCGTTCAATTTTCTAAAAGTTGTATCAGAGATAGGCCGGGTCCTTAATCAGCGCGGATACATAGTGGTTGAGGTGCCAGTCAATTACATAACCAACGATGTTGATAGGTATGATTTTCGGGATAAACGTATGTTATATGATGTCTTTAAAGGCACGATAAAAAAGAAGATCATAACTATTCTTGCGGAAAGAACTTTATCCGTAGGTGCAGCCGGGAATTTTTGTTCAACCGATATCGCACAGGTTGTGCTTTTTATAGAGGGTGATAATGTCTAACATTATACAGAGCTACATCAGGATAATTGCAGTGATGCAGGCGTTTTCCAGCCAGGAAATAATCGAAATGATTGATCCGGCTGATATGCAAAAAATAAAAGCCGGGGATCCTCACCCATTTTTTAAGGCATGGGTTTTGGCGCACGAGGGTGAGAGTAGCCCTCGATTTGCCGGGGACAGCAACCAGGTTAAGATAACCTGGCCGCGTTCGGCGATTCAGTCGATGCAAAACTTTATTAAAAAGGGGATAAAGTTTTTTACCGGTCATAATCGCGATAACTCAACCGAGGGCCGGCCCTCGGTTGGCGAAATAGTGGCATCCAAAGAAATGGAAATAGACGGTAGGCTATCAAGTGTGGTAGTCGGATATTTTCCCCCGGAATCCGCGGGCGAGGCGAAAAAAATGGATGTCTGTAGTTTTGAAGCGGTGTGGGATTTAATCAAAACAGGGGCCGGGGTGGTCGCGGATAAATTACGGGAATTGACAGGGGTCGCCCTGGGTAATAGCGCGAAAGATAAACCAGCGTTTGACGGTGCCAGAGAACTGGCATCGGTGCAGGCGTTTGAGGATAATAAAGATAAAACAGAAGGAGAAAACAAAATGTCAGAGATAACTTTTCACGATGTTGAAAGCTACGTGAAAAAAAATAGGGTTTTCCCCTCACAGTTGTTTGACTGGGGACAGATAACAGCTGATAGGTTTTTCATTCCAGAAATTAAAGCCTTTGAGGAAAAAATCAAAACAGCTGAAGACGCCTTGGATGGCGTGACGAAAGAAAAAGAAAAACTACTTACCGAAAAAAAAGCGGCGGATGATCTTCTTTTAAGGACAACAGCAAAAAGCAGGATTGAGGGAATAATCAAAGACAAGCCGGAAAAATTACGGAAAGTGATTTTGAAAAAAGTTGAAAAATGGGAAGATTTTTCAGACGATGCTGTCAAGGCCAGTATTGCAGCCGTTGAAGAGGATTACAATGACCTTATCGCTGCTGTGCCAGACGGTACCACCGTACCGGACTCGACGAAAAGCAAAACCGAAAATCAGGCTGCGGAAAAAACAGCGGCGGGGAATCCGGCGTTAAATTTTGACGCAACGTAAAGGAGAAAATTATGGCGGAAGAAAAAATCGTAAATGTTAAAAAAGAGAATGAGGCGGAAGAAAAGATCGCCGCGCTCGAACGGAGAATCACGGAGCTTGAAGAGAAAGCATCAAAACAAACAACGGGGGCTGGGTTTAAGCGCACTAATTGCGAACTGCAGACCTCCGGAATGGATATATAAATGGCAATTTATTTGAGAGATTACGGCGGGCAAGTCGATGAAATCAGAGTCGACGATATCGCCGCCGACATAACAGCTGGTACGGTCGCTGTCGTGCAGGATTGTATTGTGTTTTATCCGTATGCGGTAGACGTTAGCGTAAAAGATTATGCTATCGCGGTTAAAAAATGTTTGCAGGCAGAGGCGGATAAAAAAACAGGCACCGGCGAAGAGATCGCAGCCGGGGACAGGGTATACGGGGACCCGGCAGATAGCTACAAGGTGTCAGCCACTAAAGGGTCCGGATATCAATATCTAGGGATAGCAAAACTAGCGGCCACAGCGTCGGGTACAAGCGTCATGATCGCATACGACGGCACGCTGCACGATGTGCTTTAAAGGGAGGGATAAATAAATGAAAGAGATTATCAATTGGGAAAAACTTAATGAAATGATTAACCGGGCTGTTCGTTTGCGCAAGCCGGAAAAAAAAGACCTGGCCAATATTTCTGCAGCGATACAGGCGTTTTGGACTGAGCCGCAAATTATCGCGGGAAAAGTACAGGCGTTTACATTTTCGCCAAGCATCCCGACAAACGCCCTGCCAAACTGGAATACATTTTTGCGCGAGATCAATTATGATGAATTCTGGAAACTGGCGTTTGAACAGGTGCCGCTTGCTGACGGCAGAGACAGCTGGGAAATCGTCGACCTCTACGATGCCTTCTCATTCAAAAAAATGGCTGAAGGCGAGCGGCTGGCAGTGTATGGGATGTCGGGTACAAAATCGACAGTATATACCGCCAAATATGGCGGCGCCATCGGGTGGAATGATGAAGTATTCCGTTTCCGCAAACTCGCCGAGATGTCAAGCATGGCAAAGCTGTTCAGAGCCAGACATTACCGGCAGAAGGCCGATACATATTACAATCTGATTTATCAGGGTGCAGTTGCCGGCGGGACAACCACCTACCAGGGCGCGGCCACAGATACTCAGCTGAACCGGGATCTGGAAACCGTTAACGCTGCGGCTTATACTATCGGAAATCGCATCAAGGAGCTGGGCTACACTATGGGTCGTTATGTCCTGTACCTGCCTGAGAATATGCGAACAAGAGGACAGCGAATGCGACGCGCTACGGATGCCATAATTCCATCCGGAAGCTCAAACGGCGCTTTAGTTCAAGACCTCGCGTACAATGTTGACATTGCCTTCACTTGGTCGACGTATATTCCGAATTCTAAAGGTGTGCTGTGCATACCTGGAAACAAGGCGCAGTGGGCGCAGATTGACTCACCTTTCGTTTTGTCAGATAGCGATATTTTAAACTTGACATATGTACAAGCGTTATGGGATTACCACGGCGGAGCTATCGGGGATTCCCGGCAGTTTCAGCTCGTTAATTTTTCATAGAGTATTTTTTCATTCTCCTTATTTTACCAGCCCCGGACAACCGGGGCAATTTTAAAAGGTAGGCTTAAATGGCGTTGACAGTAGGCACTAACAGTTGGGTGACGGTTGCGGAAAGCAATCTTTATCTTGCCGACAAATACGGCGCCAGTGAATGGGCGGCATTAACAACGCCCGTAAAAGAGCAGTTGCTCATAACTGCCTTTTATGCCATCTACTCAGATCCGGATTATACAATATCTTTGTCGGCAACCGCAATCCTATTAAAATCCGCGCAAATTGAGACAGCCTGGTATTTGTACGAAAATAACGACGATATCAAAAAAAGAACTGCCCTGCAAAGCATGGGAGTAATTGAATTCCAGATAGGCGGATTCAAAGAAAAATATGCCAAGGCAGACCGTATACCGCAAATCGCAAAAAATATGCTTGAGGGGTTTGTTGCGGATGCCGGGATCGCCCTGTTTGAGAGGGAACTCGATTGACAGCAAGAGAACGGCTCCAAAAAGAAAAAACAAATCTATCAACTAGGATGCGGGCAATTGACAGGCTGATCAATCGAGCGAAAGGCGAGGCGGCTGCTACGTCTGACACGTCGCAGCAGTACTGGTCTGCGCTAAACAAAAAAGTTGATGGACTTTATAACGAAATGAATTCCGTGTTTGAGAAATATACCGGGTACGCGATCCCGTTATCATACAGGGCCAAGGCAATAGAAGAAATAGAAAGGATAAGGGAGCTTAAAACAATAGCAAAAAAAACAAGAAGCATAGCGGTAAACCTTAACTCTCCTTTTCACAAAAACACAATTTCCGCCCTGGTAGACGACACGGCAGCTATTTTTTATAACGCGAACCGGGCCGGAAAACAAATGGTTGCCAGCCTGCTGCGGCAAACACAGCAGCAACTTATCCGCGAGGTCAGGATCAACAAAGCGATAGCTAGAGGCCTTGCAGAGGGCGGGACTATCCGGACCGTGAAAAATTCTATTCTGGATGAGCTGCGAAAAGAGCTGAAAGGCGAGACCACCATTCAGGCCGGGGCAAGAAGGTTTAAGGCAAAATATTATGCTGAGCTTGTGGCCAGAACGAAAACCAGGGATGCGCAGTCTCAGGGAGTAATCAACACTGCGACCGAATATGGAACCGACCTGGTTGAAGTTGATTCGCATAACACGACAGTGGCTATCTGCCTGCCATTCGAAGGAAAAGTTTTTTCAATTTCTGGCCGCGATCCTGATTTCCCAGTGTTGACGGACGTGCCGCCGTTTCACCCCAATTGTCTACATAATATAACAATTATTTTCAAAGAAGTTTTGGAGCGGCGCGGTATTGAAAAATATATTGATTTTGCAAACGACAAAACGGAAATACACCCAACACGGACGGCACATATACCAATTAGCAAAAGGGGAGTTTCTTAGTGTTAATGACGTGTAGATTAAAAGATGAACGCCAGGAGAAAAGCAAAAAAATGAAAGATGACACATTCCAAACGCTAATGTCAGTAGGCGGAGTCCTTGGCCAGCCGCTGCAGCTCGGGGATTACAGCAAGGTAAAAAATAAATGGTTTGGCGAGCCTGCCTACGTGGTAGGCGGAGGTCCGACGCTGGCCACATTCGTGGAAAAATTCGGGTGGGATTATTTCCGCGGAAAACATACAATCGGGATTAATCACATAATCGAGGATTTTGACGGGTTTGAATGGTTTTTTTTCCTGGACAAAAGATTTTTGGAAAAAACAACCTACGACATGTCAAAATATAAGGGTCTGATAATCGCACAGCATACAACCGGGCTGACACCAAACGAAAAAACAGTTGTCTACCGGTGCCGGACAGATTATCCAGCAGACAGAATTGAGGACGGGCTGTATTCATCTAATCTATCCGGATTGGCGGCCCTCAACCTGGCAATCATCGCTGGGGCAAACCCTATTTACATGGTCGGGCATGGCATGGGAGAGAGCAGCCCGGACGCCTATCATCACAAGCCCGGGTATACGGGAGAGGTAAAAAATTACGAAAAATTTAAAAAGTTTCAACGGGTGGGAATTTATTTCAATAATTTTTCGGAGTGGAAACATAAAATATTTTCAATCTCAAATTTTGACGAATACCCAACCATAAAAAATATCCCGGTTGATGAATTTAAAGAGCAGGTATCAATAAAAGTTGAACCCAGGCTACCAAGAATTTTACATTTATCATTTTGTGGAGACCTTGCCAGGCACGCGGAAACCACTATACAGCAAGTAAGCTGTGGGCATGGAATTCATAAAATTATGCCGTTTGGCCGGGAGAGTGAATGGGATGCGGACGCCTATGTTTTAAATCATTTTTTGAGCACAGACAGGCTCGTCAATAATTTTGCTCAAAAAAATAAAGCAGCCGCGATTGTCCACACTCGCAACTGCACCCCTGTTGGCGATTTTAAAAAAGTGGTTGCCATGTCGGATGTATACGCGAAAATTCTTGAAGAGAATGGATGCCTGAGTGAAAAAATTGTTACCATTCCTTCCTGCATATCGCCTGAAAAATATTTAATTGATCCGGATTATGATAAAAAAGTTTTTGGAAGAATAACCAGGTGGTCAACCGGGAAAATTCCAGATTGGTGGAATGATACAGTAAAAGAAATACTTAACGCTGTTCCACAAAGCAGCTGCTTAATGTATGTCCAAAAAGTCGGGAGCGGACGTGATTTGCTATCAGATCCCAGGATGGTTTATGATGAGACGGTATATATTTTCGAAAATAAAAATTTGTATTTGTCAAGAATGTCCGTTTATTGTCATGCGAATGGATTTTTTAAGGAAATTTCTCCGCACGCCATCCTCGAGGCTATGGCTTCCGGGCTGCCGGTAATTTACCTGCACGAGGACTCAATCGCCGAAATGGTAGGGGATGCCGGGATTGATTGTCTGGACAAAGACAGCCTGCAAAAAGCAGTTATTGAGATGTTATGCGATAAAGAAAAACGGGTTGAATACGGCAGGAAATCCAGAGAACGGGTTAAGCTGTACTCAAAAAAAATTATGCTTGAAAAATACGACCGGTTAATAAAGGAATTGACGGAATGAGCAGAATCGCGACTTTTATTCTGGCCAGGGCCGGGAGTAGGAGAATTCCTAAAAAAAATATTGTAGATTTCCACGGCAAACCGCTTATAATGTGGACGGTAGAAACCGCGATTGCAATGGGATTCCCGGTTTACGTGTTTACCGACATGCCGGAAATAAAGGAGCTGCTGGAAGACAGGCCGGTCAGCGTGATGCCAAAACTTTTCGAAAATGAAAGCGGGATACATGAAACCGGAAAAGAGCTGGCCGCCTATAACGAACAGGTGAAAGCCGATCATATAATTTTGTTGCAGCCGACCTCACCGCTGCGAAATGTATTAAA
>Ga0307376_10002965_pt1 | contig 16102 bp, 16 predicted proteins | sample TR2MG_FD_202536 | JGI IMG/M metagenome (GOLD analysis project Ga0307376, IMG submission 202536) | Soil microbial communities from Risofladan, Vaasa, Finland - TR-2 | ecosystem: Environmental > Terrestrial > Soil > Coastal area > Acid sulfate soil | place: Finland: Risofladan, Vaasa | collected...
AGTAGGGAGGCTCGACATAACAGCCTCCAGTGATGCCTTGGTAGTTTATGCAGATTTAGGTACGATGCTTACAGCTTACCTTGAAAGGGAACCTGTTCATCTGCATTTTGCAGAAGATGTAGCAGGCAGTCCTGATGAGACTAAGTTTTATGCTGAAGGTGATTTCATTATTACCGGGATGGATATTAATGCCGGGGATCAGGACAATGCTTCTTATTCCTGCACGTTCGATCATCAAGACGGCTTCACATGGTCAGGTGATACAGCATTAAGAGTAGGGGTACTTGGCACTAACTGCTCGGAGAATGCTGTTGAGGATGGCTTTGCTGTTGCATTGCCTAAAGGTGGAATTGCTCCTTATTATTTCCTTTGGGATGATCCGGCACCGGCACAGACTACGCAATATGCAACTGCACTGGCACCGGGGACTTATACAGTAGTGGTTACTGATAGTACACCGGTGACTCCTTTAACGGCTACTGGTGAGATTACCATCACTGAACCACCTGCATAATAAGCTTAAAATGAAGTTTAGGGAGACAAAAAAGATTGAGGTAGGTGATCTGGAATTTCATGTCCGGTTAACAACTCGTGCCATAATTGGTTATGATGAATTAACAGGACGTAACTGGTGGGTTGATTTTGGTGCAGAGGAGATTAAACATGAGAAGTTGGCACAGTTGTTTTATGTCACAGCGAAGGCAGGGGCGAAAGAAAAAGGTATAGAGTTTAAATATACTTATGAGCAGTTTCTTGATATGACGGATGATTATCCTGAATCAATTGCATTGTTTTACGGTATTATGCAGGAACAGGAAAATAAGGATGATGGCATAAAAAAAAAGTAACAGTCGATATTAATACAGAGGAGCTTTATGGTTATTGTGTTGGGGTGATAGGTATTGATCCGCTTTACTTTCTTGATGAGATGAGTATTGATGAATTATCATCTATTTGTAAAGCAAGATATGAAGCAGAAAAGAAATCATGGGAACAGACAAGGCTGATATGTTTTTATAATATTATTTCAATGAATGGGACTAAGACATATAAAAAACCTTCGGATTTGTTTAAATTGGAATGGGATAAAAAGACTAAGACCAGGGCATTAACAAAAGATGAAGCAATAGCGAAAATTAAAGATATGCAGAATGGCAAGGGGTAAAGGCATAAGTGTCGGCGTGGAGATCACCGGAACAGCGAAGGGATATAAAGCCGCTGCTGCGGATGCTACGAAAACATCTGCTGCCTTAAAGAATAAAATGGGCAAGGATGCTGGGGGTATTGGTGGTGCTTTTAAATCCATGGGTGGTGTTATTGGCAGGGCAGCTCAGGGAATATCTAATGCTTTTAAACTTATTATTGCTAATCCTATTGCATTGGCTTTGATGGCTGTTGTCGGAGCCGTGGCAGCTTTGATAGGCGCTTTCAAATCATCTGATAAAGGGGGTACAGAATTTGCTGCACGATTTGAACAGATAAAAGCTATCATTGATGTAGTCCGTCAGAGAATTATTGCTGTTGCTGATGCTATCGGCCATGTTTTTAAGGGTGAATGGAAAGAGGCAGGGATTGCTATGAAGGAAGCATTTACCGGCATAGGACAACAAATAAAAGAAGCAACCAAGGCAGCTTATGAATATGTGCAGGCTATGGATGTGCTTACTAATTCTGAGCAAAATTATGTATCACAATCTGCTGAGAACAGGAATAAGATTGCCAAACTTGAGTATGATGCACAAGATCGTATCAAATCAACATCAGAAAGAAAAAAAGCATTACAAGAAGCTATTGCCATTGGTGAAAATGAATTAAAACAACAAAAGCAATTTGCTGAACAAAGACTTAATCTTGAGGCTAAATATCTTGCTGAGAAAAATGGATTAAGGGCTGAAGATGTAATTGCTTTTACGAAGATGACTGATGCTGAACAGGCGAATGCAAGTGCAGCATTACAGACTTTACGAAATAACAATGAAAAGAAACTTGTTGAGATTGAGAATCTTTATGCCACGTGGATCAATCTTGATACAAGATTTTATGAAGAGAATAAGCGTAATATAAGTCGTCTTTCCGGATTTGAGTTAGAGGAAATAAATAAGCGAGTAGCTGCACTAAAGGCACTAAAGAAAGTTTATGAAGATGTTTATAAAGCTCAGGTACCGATATCGGTCATGCCAGTTACAACGAAGAGGCCTACAATAGGCGCCTTGGTGGATGGTTCTCAATTTGCACAGGCAGAGATAGATGCAAAAGGCTTTTCTGATGCTTTGGGAAGTCAGATGACAGTTGTAAACGACTTGATGGGGGCCTTCCAGAATCTGTTTGCTAATACAGGCAAAGGATTCAAGGGTATGGCAGAATCATTTGGCAATGCTTTAAAACAGATGGTTGCACAGTTAGCGGCCAAAGCAGCTATATTTGGCATACTTACTTTAATTTCCGGCGGTACAGGAGCTTTGGCAGGATGGGCCGGGAAGGTATTAGGAGGCAAAACAATTGGGTCATTTATGGGATTTGCTAATGGTGCTATAGTGTCCGGCCCAACTCTGGCAAACATAGGAGAGTATGCTGGAGCAAAGAGTAATCCCGAAGTGGTTGCGCCATTATCGAAGTTGAAGGGTTTGATTGGAGGGCAGACAATTAAGGTTGAAGGCAGGATAGCAGGCAAATATATTTATTTGGCGAATATGAGATATAGTGAAGTCCTTGAACGAAGTACGTAAAAAATGAATTGGATAACGGAATACCGGGGAGAATTTACTGATATACACGGTGTTTACTCGAAAGTAGATATTGAGAGTGAAGACTATGCCGGTAACATAAAGAAACTCCTATTTTCAGGCGCCCCACTTTTATTCGAGTTTCTTACTAATAGTGACAATCTTTTTGGCAGTCCGGTGAAAGGAACTAAGGTTGATTTTACAATTTGGTCTGATACTGATTTTGAATATGCTGTTCTTTATTCCGTTGATGATTTTAAATATAGAGTAAAGGCTTATTATGCTGATGATATTTTATATTTTACAGGATATATAATTTCACACAATTATTCAGAGCCTTATGATGGCGTGTCGTATGCTGTTACTGTTTCTGCATCCTGCGGATTGGGACAGTTAAAAAGTATTGAATATAAAAACGAAGGTGAATATTACAATGGTCGTATCCGGGAAAGCGAGATCATATTAGATATTTTGGGTAAGATAGGGATTACTTCATTCTTTGAGTTTTGTAATATCTACGAGGATCGTATGGCTGATTCAATTAATGATTCGCCCTTTGATCAGACCTTTATTGATGTAGATATCTTTAAGGATATGTATTGTTATGAAGTGCTTGTTGAACTGTTAAAAAAATTCAATGCTATTATCCGGCAGAGTTATGGGGCGTTCTACATTACACGACCTACGGAAATGATCGGAGATAGCGTGGCGGGGAGGTACTTTACCAGTGCGACAACAAAAAACTCTGTTACTATTGTCCCTGATCAGTTCATACATCGTATTGTTACGCATCCATCAAGCACAATAAACCAAGTGAACAACGGTGTTTTGATGATACAATCTCCGGCAAAGAAAGTAATTGTCAGGCAGGATTATGGTTATAAGGAGAGTTGGATAGACAACTGGGAATTAAAAGGGAATACTTATAATGTTAATACTGGCCGATGGGATTACTGGACAAATGATGGAACTACGCCTGTTTCAAATTGGGTAAAAACAGAAACAGATGGAGTTGCCATACCAGCAAGTGCCACACCGAGGGAATATTCTTTGACTCAAACCTTTGGGACAAATGCTATAATCAGTGCAACGGATAAATTTGGGTTCCAGTTTGATTATATGACTTATAATTGGAGTGGTAGTTCATTAGAAAGAACAGTTAGTATTGGGGTGAAAGACATATCAAATTCAAAATGGTTACATGATATAGTTGCTACTGCAGGAGGAGACACTATGGAGTGGGTTGATTCTGAAAATTTTGTATCTATTCCAATGACTGTTCCCGTGGGTATTAGTGAATGGAATACATTTTCCGGGGTAGTAAGTGGTTTGGAGGCAAATGGTTTATATGAAATAACATTATATAACTCTGTGAATCCGGGAGGTATTACTTTTGTAACTATTTTTAAAAATATTAAATTTTTTGTCAATAACGAAGCCATGTCCGCAATAGAAGGCTGGCAAGTATTACCTTATCAGAAGGATAGATTTCTTGGAATATTTTATAGTAAAATGAGACAAAGAGCATTTTATATACCTTCCAAAATAAGAAACACGAAAAGGAAAGATTATATTAAGGAAAATGCTATCAATGGTGAAGAGGTAGAATATGATTGCTTGCTTGGTGATGTTAAAGATGCTAATATTGATAATGTATTGGAGCAGTTTGCCGGTGCGTTGGCAATAGGTACAGGTGGAACATTATCTGGATCTGCTTCTGTGTTTGTTGCAAATCATGCAGCAAATTATCTGCCTGATGTTATTTTAACTTATGATAATATTATATTAATTTTTACATCTGCATTAAAAGGATTAGATTTCAATGGCAATACTATAATCACAAATACGTCAGGAGACTTAACCGGAATACCTGAGACTGTACAGGCAAATGTTAACGGGCAGATACAGATAGATAATATAACATTAACCGGGACGGAAGGTACTGCGAATATAACCTGTAACGAGCTGACACGACTTGCTACTTTTAGTTATTCTTTAGAACAAACAGCTTATAATTTTCATGAATTATGGCATGCAGATTTTGAGGCTGTTCAGGTTTATTTGTCATTTGATGGTTTTAAGTTACAATTTATGGAGCTTAGTTCTGAAGGTGGTTTTTCTTGTTTTACTGATATTTCTAATATATCGGGTGATTTATCCGGCTCAGTTGAAAATGAAGCAGAGCCTGAAGAGGGAACAGCAAGGATAGATATTATAACACTTTCAGGTACTAATGGAACAGCCAATATAACTTGTGATGGGGTAACACGAGAAATATCTATGGCAGAATTAGGATTATCCCCTTCGAGATCATGGAGCACACGTACCGGGTCGGAAATAAAGGAACTATTACAAATCATGTGTAATGAGAGAGCTGATCAGTACAGCAGACCCAAGCAATTGATTCAGATGCCTATCATGGACACGGCAGGGCAAATGGCAATTAATTTGCTGGGAAATATTCAGGACACAAAGAATACTCTTAACGGTAAAGCTCGTACCTTTGTGATTAACAGAGGTGAGTTTGATGTAAGGAACCGGATGTGGAACCTTGATCTTTTTGAGATAGGAACAAAGACGATTGGGGAAGAGGAGCCGGGCGAAGGGCCTTATACAGCTGATAATATGGTGGTGACAGTTGATTCAACAGTTATAACAGTAGATTCATTATAAAATTATTATGAAAAAGTTACTTATTCTTATTTTATTTTTTATCAGTCTGACATCATATAGTCAGATACAAACTATTGGAGTTGGCACTGCCCCGAATGATGGCACAGGTGATCCGCTTCGTACAGCTTTTATAAAGGTGAATAACAATTTTAGTTATCATGCTGGACTAATTGCTCTGAAGGCTAATCTGGCCTCTCCGACATTTATAGGAACGGTTATTTTGCCTTCAACAACTACTATTGCGGGTAATACTGTGCCGGGGATTGTCGGAGATACTATTACAGCTCGCATAGCAGCAGCCCGGCCACTTGGAGACCTTTCGCCACAATGGGCAGATACGACAAATGCACCTGGAGGCATATTTACTTATAATCAGGCTCAGAATCTTTTAGGTGGTGGCGGTGGTGGTGCAGCGACAATCTTTAAACTTCAATTTCGCACGGACACAACGGCAGGAGCACCAGGAACAGGAGATTCAATACTTGTTCATACTAACTTCATAGGAAAACATATTGAAGTTTACAGAGGTCTTGCTGGTCATGCTACTGAGTCGGGTGCAGAGAAACAACTGCAAAATACTACTGGTGTGCCAAATGTGGCGGATGGATTCAGATTTAATTCTACGACGGGACAGATAATATTCCGGCCTGTCTTTGTAACAAATGAGTTAGTCGTTATTGAATCAACAAATACTATTGTATGGACTAATCTTTCTATTGAAGGTGAGGAATCCGGTTTACTTACTAATCTACGTGCTTACTGGGCACTTGACGAAGTATCTGGGACGTTGGTTAATGATTCACATACGGGAGGGTTTAACGGTACGACAAATGCAACAGTCGGCGTAGCAGGAAAGATTGGGTTGGCAGAATCATTTTTAGGTACATCTTCACAACGCATTGATTTTGGCACGACAGTTGGTAATGTCGGAACTTCTGATTTTACTATTGCTTGCTGGATATATCAACCGACACTACAAGGAGCATGGACTGGCATTTTTGGTAACTGGGGTGATTATCCGTATTTTATTCTACAGACAGATGATACAGATAAATTGTCTTGTCTAATTAATTTTACAGGGACAACTTATGCTATCTACACCAATGGCGCATTATCAGCAACAACATGGTATCATATTGCTATGGTAGCTGACAGAGACGGAAATTTAACATTATATCTTAATGGTGTTGCTCAAACGGATGTATTAGATATCAGTGCCAGTTCTGCTGTTTCGATAACTAATAATAACACTTTTTCTGTAGGAAGCATAGGCAACTCTCAACCTAATTCTTATTTCACAGGTACTATTGATGAAATTTATTTCAGATTAAGTACAACAACAGCAGAGGAACTTATTGTTCTAATGCCGTTAACTTATCCATTTACACCATGAAAAAGCTATTACCGATATTACTGTTTTTTGTAGTCCTTTTATCCTTTGATCTATTTCAGGCACCAACGGTTTATTACATTTCTCCCTATCCTGTCGGACAAGACGGGCCTACCCGTAGCGGTAGTGCATCCGAGCCGTGGCTTCATCTGGGTTATGCAGTAACAAGGGTAACAACAGGGAATGTTATTTACGTTAATGCTGGGACTTATGATGAGCCTGGCAGGATAAATCTTGTGGCAGGTGTGAGCATACGGAGTGCAGGAAAATCGGTGACGAGAATAGAATCTTCTCTTGCAACAGCAGGACAACCTTTGTTTTTCCTCGAAACACTAAATGGATGGTTAGGCACATACGGGAATCAATCTATAAGTGGTTTAACAATTGACGGTAATAATATAACTTATGCTGCCATTAATGTTAATTTTCGTTCTAATGTCACGATTGAAGATTGTACTATTTTGGATTTTACACGGGATGGGGTAGTCTTTTATGGTATGCCAAGCGAAAACTGGACTGCTACAAGCATTTTTGAGAGTTGGAGAAAAATGCCTTCCTATTGGTGTACGGGGAATAAACTTTTAAATTGTGTGATAACAAATAATGCCGGGCCTTCGGATGGGGCAAATGTGAGGATAGGACAACAAAACGGAATTGAAATAGCATATAATAGCATATATCAACCAGTAAGAGGGTCTGGGACAAATTGCGGGGGGGTCAAGTTTCATGTTGATGGATGGAATAAAAACCCAGATGTACATCATAATAATATAACTGTAGATCCAAATCCACAGAATGAACATAACTTCTCTTTAGAAATGTGGTATGAGCTCGGTGGAAGCAAATATCATTACAATACTCTTCAAGGTGCGGCAGATTTTGATGTTGCATATAAAGGTGCTTCAACTTATTCAATATGGTTTCATCACAATACTTGCGGGTTCAGTACAACTCAGTCGAGAGATGCCCGGGGTATAAATATTGAGGCTTCGTGTTCGGATGTAATAATTGAAAAAAATAAATTCAATTTTCTGAATTTGCCTATTAATTTCGCTATGATTTGGCCTATTGAAGAACATACAAATCAGAACGTACTCAATAATATCTGGGTAATTGATAATTTACTTTTAAATTGTGGTATAACAACCGGTGGAGAAACTTACGGAACAATTCAGGGGATAAACTTTTCAAATGCTCCAAATTATACTACAAGTAAAACCGTGACTAATGTTTTTATTTGGAATAATACAATTGTTGCTTCTGGTATTACACAATCATTAATTTTTGATTGTTTTGGGATAGGATTACCTCCAGGGGCTATAACTACCAATTTCCAGATTAAGAATAATATTATAAAAGGTTTTAACGGAGGTCGTGATCGCAATGCTCCGGTAAGTGGATATGGAACGACTACAAATGTCAATCTGAATATAACATACAATCTTTTTAACGGTAACGGGAATAATAATGATCCTTTATTCACTACAGGACGACACGGGGAGGGTCTTTATGTAACATCCCCCACTTATGTTTATTCAGATACCCAAAAAGCTGATCCTTTATTTAAAGGTGGTGTACCTTATAGTTACGAACTTCAGACTTTGTCACCAGCTATTCGTAAAGGTATCTATGTGGGATTGCTAACTGACTATGCCGGATTGGACTGGCTTAACCCACCTTCGATAGGTGCTTATGAATACACTTCCGGTGGTTCTGTTCCGACAGTGACAACTAACACTATCACTGACATCACTTCGACAACAGCAACCAGCGGGGGCAATGTAACGGCTGATGGTGGTGCGGCGGTGACTGCACGAGGGGTGTGCTGGAGCACGTCACAGAACCCGACAACAGCAGACAGCAAAACAACAAATGGGACGGGTACAGGAGCTTTTACAAGTTATATCATCAGTCTTACAAATGGATTGACTTACTATGTCAGGGCTTATGCTACCAATACTAATGGTACTGCTTATGGCAACCAGAGAAGTTTTGTTGCGAGTAGCACACCGGCAGCAGATGTTCTTGTTAAATCAGGAGATCAATTTGTGAAAGTTGGTAATGTTTTGATAAAAATTGAATAATGAAAACAATGAAAATTTCTGTGATTCTTTTGTTAATGACCTTCGCCGTTGCCTGCGGGCAGACGAAACCTGATAATACTTTCCAGAAACCAATGTATTTCCCTTATGGAATTTATATAGGTACTGACACTAACCTGCACCTTACCTGGCCTACGGGAAGTGAAAATGTTACATGGGATAACGTCTTATTCAGACCCTTGCTCTTCCCGCCTATTGCACACACGCACGACTACAATATTGATTTGACAAATAAGCCGACTGATGTACAACTTCAAGAGGCCATAAATCGGTTACGAGGAATTACACTACCTAGATATACAACTGTACAAATCAACGCATTTACGTTACCAATAGAGGAGGGTTTGGAAGTTTATGACTTGACGCTTCATGTGAAGAAATACTGGAATGGAAATGTCTGGAAAATCATTCCAACAACCAACTAATCCATGGGTACATCAACTATATATAAGATTCAATCAATTATAAAACCCGAACGGTCTTATGTGGGTTCTACTAATAATGTTAATCGAAGATGGGATATTCATTTAAGATTATTAAGAAAAGGGAAACATCATTCTGTAAAACTTCAGAACCACTATAATAAACATGGAGAATCAGATTTGGTATTTATAATTTTGGAACCATGTTTCCCTGAATTTCTAATCATAAGAGAACAATTTTATATTAATAAAGAAAGACCATATTTTAATATTGCTAAAAAAGCGGGAAGTAAATTGGGTGTCCCTCATTCAGAAAATACAAGAAAAAATATGAGCATATCTCATATGGGTAATGATTTTGGATTTAAAAAGGGATTCATTCCTTGGAATAAGGGAAAGAAAAATTTATATAAACATACTGAAAAATGGAAGAAAACCCAATCAGAACAAAAGAAAGGACATGCTGTTTCTGAAGAAACAAGAAGGAAACTTAGAGAAAAAAACAAAGGGAAAGTACGTTATATCTGTTCTGAAGAAACTCGTGAAAAAATGAGAAATAGAAAAGATATACCATCAAGAAAAGGCACTAAGTGGTCTAAAGAACAAAGGGAGAAAATGGTAGGAAGAAAGTGGACTGAAGAACAAAGGATTAAATTAAAAGGTAAAATCCCATGGAATAAAGGTAAGACGGGAGTTTATTCAGAAGAAACATTAGCGGCAATGAGAAATGCAAAAAAGAAACGTGCTTAAAAATTAGAAAGTTATGAGACTTCCGGGAATAGCGATTGGTGTACCCTTCGGGACGGGGGGATTTAACTGGGAAAATTACTGGGCGACGAGATTAGACACTTGGCACAAAAAAATAAGTGATAGTGATTTCGTTGATAGTATAAATTCGCTTAATGCTAAGAAAATACCAATCTGTAATTATTTTGATGCCACTAAATCAGATTATGCCAGTCGTGCTGTTGCTGATTATTTGTCGGCAGCAACAAGTGGAAGTGTAACTGCCTTTGTTAAAGTATCTGGGACACAAATACATTTCTTTTCAAGTGTTGATTTAGCAGCAGCAGTAAGATATATAAATTTTGTTGTTGAAGGCAATAATAAGATATCAATTTATGTCCGAGGTGTAGCAAATAATTTAATGCAGACCACCAACGCATTAAGTTTAGGATGGCATACCGTTAAATGTATTTCAACGGGTTTGGCTTATGGAATAGAAGTTGATGGTAGTTCTGTTGCGATTACGGTAGCCTCTGGTACTAATAATGGTAATTGGTTTGCTTATGTAACAGCACGTGATAATGTTTGTATTGGAGCAACATTGGATACAAGTCCCGATTACGGGACTGGTTCTGTTTCATGGGTAAAAGTTGATGACGGGGTGAATGGATATTGGATTTGTGATAATAATAAATACATATATGATGTAAGTGGTAACGGTTATCACATGACATTTGCAGGAACAGGGGCGAGGATAGTTGGAGATACAAGTGTGGCAAATTATAAACTCACTAACGGATTTACTACTTACGGAAAACAGAATAGCATTTCCATTCAGGTTCCGAGATTAGTTTCAGGTACAAAGATTATTTCACCGACATTACCAGCTGGATATACAGAAATTCAAGATGTGGCAGGAGTGCCAACCGGAGATAATGGTTGTGATTATATCATAGATTTTGATCCATTAAATTCAGCAGATGCCAGATTGGATGTATTTGATAAGTCTAATGCAACAATTCATGTAGCAACTGCATCTATGAGTTATTATAATTCATCAGAGATATATCAATGGTTACTTACAGAACTTTATGATCCGAGAATATATTTCCCATATTTTAATGTAGGATATAGAGGCAGGATATTCTCTAAAATAACAAGCAAGTTAGTATCGGGTCTGTACTATCCAATAGGTTATTCAGAACAGTTGAATTGCATATTGGATCAAACACTTGCAGATGAATGGAAAGCATTTGATTATTGCGGATTAAAAATATATGCCCTGACTGATGCTGAAGGCAATCCGGTATATGATGGTAATGATTACGTTATAATAGTTTAACATGGCAACATTATATTCAAAAGCTATAACTGAGATAGGTGCTTTAAATCAATGGTTGAGAAGCCGAATAATGGCATGGTTATATACGGATAATTTATATCAATATGCTGAAAATGTAGGTGTTATGGCTTATACTCCTTCGAGACTTTACTATGCAAACGGCAAATACTATTTTTCGTGGTATAAATTACCCGGGAGCCCTAATAATTATGATGGTATGATCTGTACTTATGATGGAGACCGGATTTCTGAAAACAAGTTAGCAAGGGCAGGTACTGATGGTGATGATGATAGTCATGATTACACTGCGATTATTGTTGATGATAATGGGTATATATATGCTTGCAGGAATACTTCTGATGATTTAAAGGAAGTGAAAATAGCAAAATCTGATAACCCTTATGATATTTCATCATTTACAATTATACAAACAATCACTCATGGAGTTAATGAGGTTTCATTGGATGGTCATGCGTATCCATGTTTTCAAAAAATAGGAACAGATATATTTCTGATTCTGAGAAATGATTTACCTGGTTATCGTATTCACAAGAAAGGATTAACTGACAATACATTTAGTGATGGTTACAGATTTTGTGAGATTCCTGATAAATGTTATGGATGTCTTTTGCGAAATTCAGCGGAGAATAAAATAGGTATGGGTACGATGATAAGGCAGCAAATTGGTGCATATACCTATCGGCAACTTGGTTATATTGAGACAACAGACGGTGTGACATGGAAAAATGCAGGAGGTACATGGTCGAAAAATGTTGTTACAAACGGTTATGTGACAGATGCTGAAATTATTGCAAACTGCATAATCGAATATAATCCCGATCCAAATGAAGATCATTGGTTTGCAATAGATGGAATGTTTGTCAATGGAGTACCTTATCTTTTAGTAGAAGAAGGTTATGCGTCCGATCCACCTGTAGCGACAACAATAGATTATTCAGATATTAATATAAGATATTGGGATGGAGAATGGAAGAAAAAATCAATCCCGGACTCAATAACTAACATACCATATTCTTATAATTATGCTTTCCGGGTATTATACCATTTTTCTCACGATGGAGATAAATTCATACTTTTTACCTTATCACAAGATTATGAAACGGTTACTAAATATTCATCATTAGATTTAATTACATGGACAGAAATCGGGAATGTTTTTAATTTTAGTGGTCTTATTTACTCACTTGGAGGCTCTTGTTTAAATAGGAATGATTTAGCATTTTTCGGTACGCATAAAACAGGTTTTACGAATTTTTCAATAGTATTTCACAAATATTAGTAATGAAATGATAAAACGAATATTAAAATATCTTTGCATGGTTAACTAATATAAACAATAATGAAAACGAAAAAAATAACAATCGAGGTGCCTGTTTTTACAGATAAATCCGCCCGGACTGTCTTATGGCGTTCACAATGTATTCAATGCGGCCATATAAGTGCCTGTGAGGCAGGATTGAATCTCGCATGTGCTAAATGCAGTTCGCCTTGTATTGTGTGGCCTTGTAGTGATGAACCCGATTAAAACAAGGAAATAATGGCAATAGAAAAAAATGGATCCAAAGGTTTGATTATAGCAGCACTCGTAATGATTATTCTTCAGGGTGCAAATCTTGTTGGTGTGGCCATTAACAGGGTTGACATAGTTCATAATGCTAAACTGCTTGATGTCGTGGCAAAGGATTACGTTCCGATGTGGTTCCTGGAAGGGATGCAAAAGAACAATGACTATAAGATAGAAGAAATCATTGCTACTATTAATGGTGATGTTGCTGAGATAAAGCGGATTAATGCAAAGTACATTGATTTTCAAAAGGATATGATTAACAATCTCGCACATAACAGGGGAGGTTACACGATGATAGTACGTTCAGTTGATATAAATCAGAATGAAACTTATTTTAAGTAGATCATATCATTCAAATTTTACGCTCGGTTCAATGTTCATATTGGACGGGGAAAAACTTTTGCATAAATGTAAATCATTGGAACTTCCGTGGGTGAATAATCGAAAATATATATCCTGCATCCCGGAAGGTGAATATAACGTAATTAAAGATTATTCAAATAAACGAGGTAATGTATTCAGGCTTCTCTGGGTAAGAGACAGGTCGGGAATACTAATTCACATAGGTAATTTTGTTGCAGGATATGTTAAAGACTCGGAAGGTTGCATATTGCCGGGTAACTTTTTCTTTGATCTTAATGATGACGGAAATTTTGATATAGCTGAAAGTACCGTTGCAATGAATAATTTATGGCGTTTATTACCTGATAAATTCAAATTAATCATAATATGAAATGTTCAGAAGTTTACAAGTGGTACATGCGTTACAAGAAGGTAAAAGCCTTCATGTTAAAAATAATAAGTTCATTTTGGTTTTGGTTAATTATAATTTGTTTACTTTTGCTTTTTGCGAAGTTTGGATTAAAATATTTGTAAGATGGAAATAGAAACAGGAATTATGAGAAATATCTTGCCAACGCATTATAATTGCGAACCGAGAGATAATGGAGTTCATTGCCATTCTGAAAAAGGAATAGATGAAAATGATCCCGAACATTGGGATTATGTTTTTAAAGCAATTAAACAAAGATTTGGAACAAGACTGATGGAGGTATTTCATCAAACCTGTACTGATCATAAAAAATTCACTGTATTTATAAGAGAATGATAACAGCAAAACTTAGATAAAATGTGCTGGAAGAAAAAACCACCGATAATTCCGATAACAGGCGACAAAGTTGCTCTTTTGTTTGCCATAAATGACTACATGGGAAGTCAGAATGACCTCTCCGGTTGTTTGAATGATATTGATGACGTGGAGAAAAAACTCAATAGCGAGTTCCCGGGATTTCAGATTCGCAAATTCAAGGATTCGCAGGTAACGACACAGAGATTCATTTCAGAGATCGAATTTGTTTTAGTTTCTACTGCGAAATTTCTTTATATTCATTTTTCAGGACATGGCACCCAAATTCCGAGTGCATCAGAGCCCAATGGATATAATGAAGCTTTATACTTATATAATGGTCCATTGATTGATGATAATATTTATGAACTTCAAAAAATGACACCTGATAGTCTAAATGTAACTGCAAAATTTGACAGTTGTTTTTCTGGTGATTTAGGAAGCAGAAATTTTCCTTATGGACATTATAGGCAAAAGAATAGATTTCTTCAAATGCCAGGAATCGCCTTGAGACGAAAACCTGTCAATAGGTTGGCAAAAACTGATTGGATTCAGAAATGGATTATCTTTTCAGCTTGCGGCGAAGAGCAGGTTGCAGCCGATGCTTGGTTTAATGGCAGAGCAAATGGTGCATTCACTTTCTTGGATCTCAAAAGCTATGGAGTGAATACAAAAAATTCAGAAGAAATAATTAATGTAAAGGATTTATTGTTTCATAGAAATTTTGAACAAGTATCGGAACTTTCCGGTCCTACAAATAGAATTAACGAATTGGTATTTACTTAAAATTATTAAAAATGAAAACAAGAAATGTAAAAGACTATTCTCAAAATTGGATCCAAACAGTCGTGGCAATTGTCGGACTGTTATTTCTTATCCTTGTTAATTTTGGAGTTTTGACTCCTGAACAATCAGCAGAAGCACAACCTTTGATAGCATCAACTCTCGGTGCTGTTTCTTCGGTTATTGCGGGCGCAGTAGCTTTAATAGGTTTATTCTTTAAACAAAGTGAATGAAAAAGCTATTAATCACATTTTTATTTCTGGCAATAGGATTGTCAGGAATTGCACAAGGACCTTGGAACGGCTTTTTTAAGCCGATTAACAGAACTTTATTCTTACCTATAGAAACTATTGACCGGGACGTGAAAGTCGATGAGACGACTTCTTTTTGGCTATTTAGACCGGTTGTTTCTATAACAGCAATGCAATTCTTATTTGAAAGTCCCGTTACTGTATCATCACTAAGTTCATTTGGTACGGGAGTGAGTTTTCAAAATATAATAAATGCAAATGCTGCACCTTATACACGGTTTGGTTTTAATGCCTTACTTTTATTTTCACAGAAGATTGGAGACGTGGAGCCGGCCTCTTTGAGTTTTGCTCTTACAGGCAGTTTTCTTAATTACGTTTCGGTTGGTGGTGGTTATTCTTTGCAGGCGAAGAAGTTTTTTATATTAACAGGGATAACATACAATTTTAATTAACTTTTAGGTTTTTTTTCATTGGTTAGGTTTGTTTTAGGGTAATTGGAGCAGGGTTATTGGTTTACTCTGCTCCCTTTTTTATTTGTTTATATTAAATTTATTATTATCTTTGTATTGTATTACTGCGAGAATAAAGAAAAATATTTGGTTATAACCATTAAAGCCCGATTGTATCTCGCAGTACTTTCGGGCTTTTTAATTTATATATAATGGAACGAACTTGTAAAAAATGTGGTGAGACAAAACCTATTGAAAAATTCAGACATAATAAGAATTGTAAATATGGACGTGGTTACATGTGTAATAAATGTCGTCATAAGCAATATCGTCCTAAAGAAATACGAATAAGATTTGAAAAATATGGGATTAGTTTGGATTTTTATAATGAAATGTTTAATTCACAACAAGGTAGATGCCAAATATGTAATATACATCACAGTGAATTAAAAAGGAGGTTAGCCATAGATCATAATCATGAAACAAAAAAAGTAAGAGGATTACTGTGTGATAGTTGCAATTCAATA
>Ga0307376_10002966_pt1 | contig 16101 bp, 13 predicted proteins | sample TR2MG_FD_202536 | JGI IMG/M metagenome (GOLD analysis project Ga0307376, IMG submission 202536) | Soil microbial communities from Risofladan, Vaasa, Finland - TR-2 | ecosystem: Environmental > Terrestrial > Soil > Coastal area > Acid sulfate soil | place: Finland: Risofladan, Vaasa | collected...
ACGTAGTCCGCGAAACGCTCCGCCTCGCGAAGCGGCAGCGGACCTGGTTCAAAAAAGAAAAGCGCGCGTTGCGTTTAAACGCCGCCGAAGGGCCCGGCCGTCTAACGGAGCGGGTCGTAGCGCTTTGGGAAGCGCTGTTGCAAAATTAGGGCATTTATGATAAAATATGATATGTTTATCCATAGAGGAGGTTTAATCGTGAAATACTTAAAAGCCTTCATCGTCGTAGCGTTGGCGTTGGGCGTCGCGGCCGTCTTCGTGGGATGTAAGAAGAAAGAGGAAGTCCCCACCGCCGAGACCGCGGCGGAAACGGCGGCCGAGACCGTCGCCAAGGAAGAGGTGGCTTGCCCCGCGCCCGGCGAAGACCTCATCTGCGAAGAGTGCAAAGAACTCTTCATGGCGGACGAGGACTACGCGGCCCATATGGAAACGAAACACCCCGAAAAATGGGCCAAGGTGAAAGACGAGTTCTGGGAAATGCGCGAGACCGAGGGGGGCAAGTAAAGAAAGAGCAACGGGTTAAAGCGTAAACCCGGCGTCCCGACGGCGCGGCTTACCGGCGGGCGGCCCAAGCGCGAACCAGGGGGGGCACGGATGAAGTATGCCTATTTACGAATTTGAATGTGACGAATGCGGTACCGTTTTCGAGGTGCTCTACCGCGACGCCGACGGCTCCAAATGCCGGTGTCCCGACTGCGCCTCCGAAAAGTGCCGCCGTTTAATATCTTGGGTGGTGACTAGGACGTCGAAACCCCGCGCCGGCGACGCGTGCGCCATTAAAGCGGGTTGAGGGCGCTGACCAGCACGGCGGAAGCCGGTGCCGGGAAAGCCTCTTCGAAGGATTTTAACGCCGCTCGCCGCAAATTTCTTACAGAAGACGGGGTAAAGCGAGTACCTTGAGTAACGCGGCTCAAGTCGCGCGAATAGGTAGTTTGTATCTTCGGCGGCCCTATACCGGGAAGTGAACTACGCCGTAAAAAACCACTTCTTGCGACCCGCCCGATTACGATAATCCTCATCGGGAGCAACCATTTTATGAACGAAGAAAAATCCGAAAAGTTCGAAAACCCGAGCGACGAGCGACTGGCGGAAATCCTCAAAACCCACAAAAACGTCGCCGTAGCGGGGTTAACGCCCAAACAGGAATCCCCGGCCAATCGCGTCGCGCGGTTCCTGAAACGCCACGGCTTCCGTATCTACCCGGTCAACCCGCGGTACGAGTCGGTGCTGGGCGAAATCGCGTGGCCGTATATCAGAAACATCACCGAGCCGGTCGACATCATAGACGTATTCCGCAGGCCCGAACACCTGGGGGGCGTAATAGAAGACGCCGTTAAGGTGGGGGCGAAAGTAATATGGCTCCAACTCGGGATATCCGACGAGGAGTTCGCGGCCGAGGCGCAAAAGGCCGGCCTCGAAGTCGTCATGAACCGATGCATGAAGAAGGAATACGAACGGCTGGTATTAATGCGGAGGGTTAAGTAGGGATGGCCGAAGAAGAGCACGAGCTCGCCATCGTGGGCGGCGGCCCCGCGGGGTTGGCCGCCGGCATCTACGCGGCCCGCGGCCGCCTGGACGCGATACTGCTGGAGGCCAAACCGCTGACCGGCGGCCAGATTCTACTGACCGACATCATCGAGAACTACCCCGGCTTCCCCGAGCCGCTTTCCGGCGCCGAGTTGATGGAAAAGATGCGGAAGCAGGCGGAGCGCTTCGGCCTGCAATTCGCCACCGCCGAGATAACCAATGTTCGCGCCGCGGACGGCAAATATCTCCTCGAGAGCGCCAAGGGCGATTATTCGGCGAAAGCGGTAGTCGTCGCGACCGGGACCGAAAGCCGTAAGCTCGGCGTGCCGGGCGAGCAGGAGTTCTGGGGGATGGGCGTCACGACCTGCGCCACGTGCGACGGGCCGCTCTACCGCGACAAACCGGTGGCGGTGATAGGCGGCGGCGACAGCGCCGTCAAAGAAGCCGTGTACCTAACCAAGTTCGCCGGCAAGGTCTACGTCATCCACCGCCGGGATAAACTGCGCGCCGAAAAAATTATCCAGGAGCAGGCCTTCGCCCGGGAAAAGATCGAGTTCGTCTGGGATACGGTCGTAACCGAGATGGTGGGCGACAACGACGGTTTAACCGGCGTGAAGGTTAAAAACGTCAAAACGGGAAACGAGCGCGAGCTGGCCGTGGATTGCGTCTTCCTCTACGTCGGCGTACGACCGAACACCGCGTTCGTAAAGGACCTGGTGGAGCTCGACGACCACGGCCTCATCGTAACGGACGAGGATATGCGGACCGGCGCCCCGGGCATCTTCGCCGCCGGCGACTGCCGCTCGAAGACGCTCAAGCAGGTCGCCACCGCGGTGGGCGAAGGCGCCGCGGCCGCGTTCTCGGCTCAAGAATACGTCACCGGCGGGCCCTATGCCGGCAGCGGCTAAAGTATTATTGGGAGCGATAGCGGGCGGCGCGCTGGGGTTCGGTTGGTTTTACCTGACGCGCTGCGCCGGCTCGGTTTGACCGGCGAGCTCGAGCCCGTGGCTCACGGGCGGCCTGGGAGTGGTAATCGGGGTGTTGTTCGCGGCGTTGGCGGGACGGTGATATGCTCAAACTCGGCATAGCGGCGTTGCTGGGGGCGGCGGGTTTCGCCGCGGGGTACTATTTCCACGTGCTCGCGCTCGCGCCGCGCGGACTTGCGACTTGAGCCAGCCAGGGCTCGCCCTGGGTCACCGGGGCCATCGTAGCCGCCGTCGGCGTTATCGTCGCGTTTATGATAAAAACGAAGTAAAAACGTTCATAAAAAAATCGCCGGCCCCGGGCCGGCGTTTTTCATTCGTATATCATCTGTGCCACAGACATTCTTGTCTGTGACCAAGCGAACAGACACTTCTCGTTATTGTTCAAATTTCCACCGCGTACCGCGACGCCTCCAGCACCACCATCCGGTCCCAAGGGCCGAGCCGTTCCTCCGCGGCCTTTATAACCGCGCGCGAGCTTATATCCAGGCCGAAGAGCGCCGCGGTGAAGGCGTCCGCCTCCGCCTGGTTGGCGCCGGCGACTATTATACCCAACCCCTCGACGTCGTCGTAGCGGTCGCCCCAGGCCGCTTCGTGCGCGCCGCCCTCGCGGACGTAGACGGCGTGGTGTATCGCCTCGCACGCGCCGACGACGCGGAAGTGCGCGCCGTACAATCGGCAGACGTCCGTTATGGCCTCGGGGAGGCGCTCGTGGTACGCCATCCGGTTCGGCTCCGGGATAAGGCCGAACATATTCTTGAGCGATAGGCTGAAGCCGGCGGCGCCAGACGCCGGGTCGGTAACTTTAATACGCGCGAGGCTGAGGAGCGGTCGGCCGCGCCAGGCCAACAGCTTCTCGGGGAGCGCGCCGTATAACTCGTCGAAGACTAGCGGCGTCCCGGCGCCCTCCAGCGCGGCGCGGACCTCGTCTTCGGGGACCGCGCGCCCCTCCCATACCTCGTCGGTGACGTTCACGTACGTCACGTCGTCGCGGGCCAGGACGGCGTCCAGGCCGAAGCGGGCGAAGTACGCGGCCTCCTGCTCGCGTATCCAATCCCAACTCTCGCGGCCGTTCTCGGGGGTTACCTCGCGCGAGCCGTCGTTGCGCATCGCCGCGTGGCCCTCGATTATTATCTTCTGGCCGTCGACGGCGTCGCACGCCAACGCCAACGTCGCGGCGTCGGTGAATTGGCCGGGGTACGGGCTGAACCAGTTGGCCTTTATCAGCACCGGGCCCTCGGCCGCGCCGAGCATCCCGAAGATATCGCGTATCGGCCCCGCGGCGCGTACGCCGCGCGCGAAATAGAGGTCCTCCTTGACCTCGTAAACGCGCAGGCCTTCGTAGACCGGCACCGCTACTCCTCCTTCTTCTTGGAGGCGCCGTGTTTCTTGGCCTCTTTTTTCTTCGGCTCCTCTTCGGCCGGCTTTTCGACGTCGGCCGCCTCGGCCTCCGCCGTCGCGGCCGGCTTCTCTTCGGCTTCCGCGGCGGCCTCTTCGGCGCCCTCTGCTTTTTCCGCCTTCACTTCGGCCTCCGCCGTCGGCTTCGCGGCAGCTCCGGCTCCCGCTTCCGGCGCGGCCTCCTTCTCTTCCGCGGCCGGTTCGCGCTTGCTCTCGTCGACGTAATTCAGCTGCAGCTCCGTAATCAGGCCGGTGAGGACGCGGCGTTCGCGGTCCGTCAAGTTGCCCTCGGTCTTTTTGCGGAACATAGCGAGGACATCTATCGTGCCGCGGGCGGCGTCGAGGTCGCGTTCGACTTTTCCGGTGAACGGGTTCGCTATCTTACCCATCTGCTGCATCGCCGCGGCGTGGAACGAGTACATTATCGAAAGGAACAGCGCTTCGTCTCTGTCGAAACTATTTTCTTCGGCCATGGGTACCTCCCCTAATCGCAGCGGTTAACGTTACGTCAGCACTTCGCCCACGATGTCGAAATCGGCGGGCGGCGGGATGATATATATTCCGCGGCAGGCGTGGCGCACCCGGGCCAAAAGGTCGCGCGCGACGGCCAGGCCCTCGGCGCGCTCCGCCCCTTTACCTTTCGCCGCGGCGGCCTCCATTCGCTCGAGCGCCGCCGGCGGGACGTCGATGCCCGGGACCTCGTAGTGGAGGAACTGCGCGTGACGGAAAGATTTAAGGGGCAGGAGGCCGAGTATAACCGGCACCGGCGGCTCGCCGAAGCGCTCCAGGAACTCGAGCCACACCGCGGCGTCGTAGAAGGGTTGCGTCATCGCGAAATCGGCCCCGGCCGCCACCTTCTCCTCGAAGCGCCGATGCTCGCGGTCGACGTCGCCGGCCCCCGGGTTCAACGCCACGCCCACCGTGACGTCGAAAGTTTCGCCGATGGCCTTGCCGGAGAGGTCGACGCCGGAGCGCAGCGTATCCACCAGCCGCACCAGGCCCGTGGAGTCGAGGTCGAAGACCGACTTGGCCTTGGGGTAATCCCCCACCTCCGACGGGTCGCCGGTCAAAGCAAGGATGACGCCTATGCCCAGCGCCGCGGCGCCGACGAGCTCGGATTGGAGCCCCAACAGGTTCCGGTCGCGGCACGTGAAGTGGAGTATGGCCTCCAGGCCCACCTCCTCGCGGATTATGTGGGCCAGCGCGACCGACGACATCCGGACCCGCGCCAGCGGATTGTCGGCGACGTTTACGGCGTCTACGCCGAACCCCCGAAGTTTCGCGGCCGCTTCCAGCGCCGCCGCGTAATCGGGGCCGCGCGGGGGGTCGAGTTCCGCGGTGACGACGAACTGCCGCCCCAATTTATCCGCGAAGCGTTCGCCCGGGGGCGGCGTATCCGGTCCGTGGGTGCGAGGCTCCGTTACCGCGACGGCCGCGGCCGGCGCGCGCCGACGCGCGGGCCGCACGCCGGCGAGCGCGTTCGCCACCGCTTCCACGTGCCGCGGCGTCGTGCCGCAACAGCCGCCGACGACGTTCACGCCCAGCTCGGCGAACAACGGCGCGTACTCCCCGAAATATTCTGCCGTGGCGCCGTAGACGGCGCGGCCGCCGACGGTGGCCGGGTACCCGGCGTTCGGCATAACGCTCAAGTACCACGCCGCGGCGGCCGGAGGGTCCGAGAGGACGCGTTCGGCGATAATGTCGTACGTCTCCTTGGGGCCCAGGTTGCAATTCAGGCCCACGACGTCTGCCCCGGCGGCCACGAGGGTCTTGAAACCGGCTACGACGTCGTCGCCGAACTTCGTCGTCCCGTCGGGCAGGACCGTCAACGAGACGACGGCCGGGAGGTCCGTCAGCTCCCGCCAAACGGCCAGCGCGACCTCGGCCTCCGCCAGCGACGACATCGTCTCGACGACGGCGAGGTCGACGCCGCCCTCCAGCAGGCCGGTCATTTGTTCGGCGAAGAACCCGCGGCCCTCGTCCTCGGTCAAGTAGCCGAAGGGTTTCATCACGGCCCCCAACGGCCCCACCGAACCGGCGACGAACGCGTCGGCGCCGGCGGCCTCGCGCGCGACGGCCGCCGCCCGGGCGTTCAACTCGACGACGCGGCCCTCGAGGCCGAAGCGACTCAACTTGACGCCGTTGGCGGCGAAGGAGTTGGTCTCGAGGAGGCGCGCCCCCGCGGCCAGGTACTCGCGGTGTACCGCGGCGACGGCGTCCGGCCGGGTCGCGTTCAGCTCCTCGAGGCAGCGGCCGGCCTCCACACCTTTGGAATACAGGTACGTCCCCGTCGCGCCGTCGGCGACGACCACGTTCTCGCCCAGATATTCTTTAAAGGCCGACTCAGTCAAAAGCTCGATTCCTCCGCCTACGGGTTTATATAAACCGGACGCGGGGCCCTCGCCCGAACCGATAACTCCGGCCGGGGTAAAATAAACCGTTGCGATTATATCAAAAATTCCCCCCGGCGGGACCGATAAAGCGTCCCGGCCCGCAAACGGCGGTATAACGTGAACCGGCCCGGGCGGATACCCGACGCTCCCGCGGCGCATAAAAAAGCCGCCCCGAAGGGCGGCCTGACGAGTCGGTTAATTTTACTTCTTGGGGGTCGTCTTCTTAGGCTTGCTCTTTTTTTTGGTTGCCATTGCGGGCCGTCACCTCCTCTCGTGCCGCCGGCCCGACGGCCGGCCGCATAAGGCAAACCCGCAATATTAGAACCAATACGACACTACTAATAACAATACGCGCCCGCACGCGGGCGCGAGGGGTCGAAGTCAACGGCAACCCGACTAAGACGTCCCGGCCGGTTTGGTCTTACCATCCCGACGGCAGAATATATAGCAGAAAAATCCGACGAATGCAAATTTTTTCGTAAGGCGCCGGCCGGTATTCGTCCGAAAGGAGGGGCTGCTCCCTCCGTCCCGTCAGCTACGCCGCTGCCGACGGTTAGGTTGGCCGCTCTAAAATACGGACGTTAGGTAAAATCATACTAGGTCGAGCCGACGTCGTTAAACGAGCTCGGTTTCCAAAGCGAAAGGGCCGCCATAGCGGCCCCTCGTAACCCCGGCTCGAGCCGAGGTATAACCAACAAAGAAGAGCAAACGTTAGCCTTCGCCAACGACCGAACGCCGGACGCTACTTCCTCTTGGTAGCAGCCTTCTTCCTAGTAGTAGCCTTCTTCTTCGCGGCAGTCTTCTTCTTAGGGGCAGCTTTCGTCCTGGTAGAAGTCTTCTTCTTGGCGGTCGACTTTTTCGCAGTCGTCTTCTTTGCGGTCTTCTTCTTCGCTGCTGTTCTCTTCACTGGCATCTTTTTCACCACCTTCCCGTGGGGAAAACCCGGTACAGCCGTGCCGCTACCCGGGCGGTAGTCCCGCGCTACCTCTTCGAGCCGCCGCACGCCGGCACGTGCGTTCCAACCGGCGGCCCGGGTTCCTACGAAATTATTTCTTCTTCTTAGCGCACGTCTTTCTCGTGGGCGCTTTCTTCTTCGTCGGTGCTTTCTTCTTAGTTACCATCGCGGGTCCGCTCACCTCCTCTCGCACGGCCGCGGTTGGCCGCTAGCCGCACCTCGTAAACCCGCAAGCTCGACAGGTTAAACACCCCTCGGCGATTTCCAGGAGGCCGGAGCACTCCGGGCATTGGGGCCCGGCGTTGGCGAGCTCCTTCAACATCCGCTCCCGCCGCATGGCCTCCATCTCTTCCGTGGCGGGTCCGGCGTCGAAGAGAGGCGAGGTCTTCGCCCCCATATGACGTTCGACGACGATGCCTATGGCGTCGGGGCAACTGAGTATGGCCTCGCCGTTCTGCCACGTCGGCATCGGGCAACGAATCCCGCGAAGTTGTTTTATTATCGATTTGACCGTTACGCCGGCGCGAAGGGCCAGCGATATGAGCCGCGAGGAAGCCTCGGAGTGGGACGAAATACACCCGCCCGACTTCCCCATTTTCGCGAAGACCTCGCACAAGCCGTTCCCATCCCAATTCAACGTAACGTACAGGTTCCCGCAGCCGGTGGCGACCTTCTCGGTAATGCCGTGGGTGATGGCGGGCCGGGGCCTGGGCGCAACGCCCAGCGGAGGCGGACCGGCGGCCGGCGCCGTCGCGCCGTCGGCCGCCGCCTCGCCTACGTTCAACACCTGCACCGAACGCGAACCGTCGCGATAGATGGTTACGCCTTTGCAACCCAGCTCGTAGGCCGACAAGTACGCCTTCTCCACGTCCTCCAGCGTAGCCGACTTGGGGAAGTTGATGGTCTTGGAGACGGCGTTGTCGGTGTACTTCTGGAAGGCCGCCTGGATGCGAACGTGCCACTCCGGCGGTACGTCGTGCGCGGTGACGAAGATGCGCTTGAGCTCGGCCGGGACGTCGTCGCGGCTCTGGATGGATTCGCCGCGGGCGAGGCTCTCGAACAGGTCTTCGCCGGCGACCCCGGCGTCTTCCGCCGCTTTGGCGAAAAGGGGATTGACCTCCACCAGCTTGTCGTCGTCCAGTACGCGGCGGTAGAAGCACAGCGCGAAGATAGGTTCGATGCCGCCGGTCGCGCCGGCGATGATGCTTATGGTGCCGGTGGGCGCCAAGGTGGTGGTAGTGGCGTTGCGCAGGCGCGCGCCGCCCGGGCGGTCGTAGACGCTGCCGCGGAAGTTCGGGAAAACGCCCCGTTCCTCCGCCAGCCGGACCGACGCCCGCTTGGACTCGAGGTCGACGAACTCCATCACCTGGCGGGCGATTTCCTCCGCTTCCTCCGAATCGTACGGGACCCAAAGCTCAACCAGGAGGTCGGCGAAGCCCATGACGCCCAGCCCTATTTTGCGGTTGGCTTTGGTATTCTGTTCTATTTTGGCGAGGGGATAGCGGTTGACGTCGATAACGTTGTCCAGGAAGCGGAACGCGGCGTGGACCGTGCGGCCGAGCCGCTCCCAGTCGATTACCTTCCGGCCCTTCTCCTCCCGCACCATCAAGCCCAAATTGATCGAACCCAAATTGCACGACTCGTACGGCAGTAGCGGCTGCTCGCCGCACGGGTTGGTGGATTCGATCGCGCCGACGTGGGGCGTGGGGTTGGCGGCGTTGACGCGGTCGATAAAGATTATGCCCGGTTCGCCGTTGCCGTGGGCCATCTCGACGATTTTATTGAAAACCCTGGCCGCCGGCAACCGGCCGGCTTCCTCGCCGGTGCGCGGGTTGACGAGGGCGTACGTCTCCTCCTCCGCCAACGCGGCCATGAACTCGTCGGTGAGCGCGACCGAGATATTGAAATTATTGAGGTGATGTTCGTCGGCCTTACACGTGATGAACTCCATGATGTCGGGATGGTCGACGCGCAGAATTCCCATATTGGCGCCGCGGCGGGTCCCGCCCTGCTTTATGGCCTCGGTCGCCGCGTCGAAGACCTGCATAAAGGAGATGGGGCCGCTCGAGATGCCCTTGGTGGACATGACGACGTCGTTCTTGGGGCGGAGGCGCGAGAACGAGAAACCGGTGCCGCCGCCGCTCTTATGTATGAGCGCGGTGTCCTTTATGGCCCCGAAGATGGAATCCATCGAGTCCTCTACCGCCAGGACGAAGCACGCCGAAAGTTGACCCAGCTCGCGGCCGGCGTTCATAAGGGTGGGCGAATTGGGTATGAACTCGCGCCGCGCCATAATGCCGAAGAACTCCCGGGCCACGGGCTCGAGGTCCGCCATGGGGTTGTAGATCCGCTCCGCTTCCGCGACCGCCCACGCCACCCGCCAGAACATCTCGCGGGGTTCCTCTACCGGATTCCCCTCTTCGTCGCGGCGCAAGTAGCGGCGCTTCAGGACCTCGAAGGCGTTATCGGAGAGCTCTACGCCGGGCTCTTCCCAATCCTCGCCCTCCGCGACCACCGGTACGTTACGTTCCCACCCCGCCTCCGCGTCCTTGACCTTGGCCTTTACGACGCCTTCCAAAACTTCGCCGCCGAAGTTCCCCAAGTCCTCGAGTTCGTCCAGCGTTTCTATTATTATTCTTTCCGCTTGCGACCCGCGTACGCCCATCTCGTTCAACAGCGCGCGCGCCTCGAGCCGCGCCCTAAGGCGCGCCGACTTCCGCCCTGCTCCTACCGCCATGACGTCACGACTTCCTCTGTTACGCGCACGCCCTTGCCCACTACAACCGGCGTACTCTCGACCGCAGAAATCCGATATAAACGATACATTATAATAACCGACGAGTAGGGTCGAAACCCCATATATCGTATGCGTTGGGTATTTTACACCCCAATATATTGGGTGTCAAGCAAAAAATGCCCGGCCGGGCGGCGCCGCGGCATTCTCGATGCCGACGAACCGCGCGGCCGGGAAAAGGAGCATTAGACGCGACCGAAACCGACGACGCCCGGCGAAGCGCGCCGGCCGGCCGGGGCGGCGAAGGCCGCTAAAGCTACGTCTTCGGTTCTACCGAGGCCGCTTCCTTGGCCTCGAGCCACTTGGCCTCGGCGTCGATGGCCAGCTCGAGCGAGCTCAGTTCGCCCGGCGGCGCGCGCAAGCTCTTAACGTAAAGTGCCATCGCCTCCGCGGCCAGGTCAAACTGCGACGCCAGCTCTTCGTCGTCGCCCGCTTTGGCGGCGAGCTCTTCGAAATCCTTTTGAAATCCCTCCAGCGTGCCGGCAAGCTTTTCGGCGGCCGTGTTAGTCACGTCGTGCTCTTTCATATACACGTCTACTTCCGCGGCCTTGGCCTCGAACGTACCCCGGAGGTCTTCGGCGGGCGCCGCGGGCACCTCGGCCTCGGCGGCCGTCTCCTCCGCCGTGGCCGGTTCCTCGGCCTTCTTGCCGCACGCCGCCAAAACCAAAACCGCCAGCAGGGTTAAAATCAGACCGGTCGACCCGTAAAAGTTTTTCAACTCGCACCTCCTAAGTGGTTTTCCGTTTGCGCATTATTACCACAACGCGGCGAGTTTGGCAAGGCGCTTCGTACCCGGCGCGAATTTTTTCGTTCTCACGGACGCCCCGATTATTTGGTATACTCGGGCAAAGGCCGCAAAGGAGCGTCGCGTGATACCTCGAAATATATTCCGGGAATACGACATACGCGGCACCGTCGGCGACGAGTTGACGGACGACGTCGTCGCCGCCATAGGCCGGGGCGTCGGCACCTACCTCGTCCGACACGGCAAAAAAACCGCCCTCGTCTGCCGCGACAATCGTCCCTCCAGCGAGCGCTTCGCGACTTTGGCGTCGGACGCGCTGCGGGCCGCCGGCGTCGACGTGGTGGACCTGGGCATGGCCCCCACCCCCGCGTTTTACTTCGCGACGCGCCGCTACGCGCCCGGCGAGGGCGGCGTTATGGTCACCGGCAGCCACAACCCGCCGCAGTTCAACGGTTTCAAGATAAGCTGCGGCGAGGGGACCATCTACGGCCCGGAGATAAAACGCCTCGCCGATATCATCGACGCCGGCGACTTCGCGAAAGGCGAAGGTACGTACCGCGCGCGCGACGTACTCGACGATTACCGCCGCGCGCTTCTCGAGCGCGTCCGGATTACGCGACCGGTTAAGCTCGTCGCCGACTGCGGCAACGCGACGGCGTCGCTGTTGATGCCGGAACTCCTGGCCGACGCGGGCTGCGAAGCGGAAGGGTTATTCTGCGAACCGGACGGGACGTTCCCCAACCATTGGCCCGACCCCACCATCCCGGAAAATATGGAGGCGCTGATAGCGCGCGTAGCCGAAACCGGGGCCGCGGCCGGCGTGGCCTTCGACGGCGACGGCGACCGCATCGGCGCGGTGGACGACCGCGGCCGTATAATCTGGGGCGACAAATTGCTGGCGCTGTACGCCGGGCCGGTGCTGGCGGAACACCCGGGCGCGAAAGTCATCTTCGAGGTGAAGTGCTCGGAGGCGCTGGCCGAGGAGGTGGCCGCGCGGGGCGGCATCCCCGTGATGTGGAAGACGGGGCACTCGCTCATCGAAGCCAAAATGCGGGAGGAGAACGCCCTGTTGGCCGGCGAGATGAGCGGCCATATTTACTTCGCCGACCGGTACTTCGGCTACGACGACGCGCTTTACGCCGCGCTTCGCCTCGCCGAGCTCATAGCGAACGCCGACGCGCCCCTGAGCGAACTCGCCGACCGCGTTCCGACGTACTACGCCACGCCGGAGATACGCGTAGACTGCCCCGACGAGCTCAAGTTCCGCGCGGTCGACGAGATAAAGAAGCGCTTCGCCGACCACGAAATAATCGAGGTAGACGGCGCCCGCATCCTCTTCGACGGCGGATGGGGTTTGGTCCGCGCCTCCAACACGCAACCCGCGCTCGTCCTCCGCTTCGAGGCCGAAACCGAAGAACGCCGCGACGAAATACGGCTCGAGGTCGAGGACGCGCTGGGACGCGTATTGGCTTCGGCCTAAGCCGTTGCGGCCCCGATTTTTTGACTTGACAGGGGTTTTCGCGACGGTTAAAATGAATAATTAAGGAGCCTTTTCGAAAGGCAGGTAATAACCTCCCCGGAAAACGCATTCCGTTAAAAAGGTAGTCTATAAACAAAGGGGAAAAAACAAATGAAAAAACCGTTACCGTTAATCGCGTGCCTGTTTTTGGCGGCCGCGTCCTTCGCGGGGGCCGAAACGGTAATGCTGGGCGGGACCGGTTCGCCGACGGCGGCGGCCAAGGTCGTATCGGACACGTCGACCGAAACGGTCCTCACTTTTACGTTGGACGGCTTCATACGGGAGAAGGAGGCCGAGGGCGGCGTTACGTACGACCGCGTCATCCTGCGTAGTCGCGGAACGACCGAAAACATCGGCCTGCCCGAACTCCCGGCCGTAAACGAAACGGTGATGATACCGGGCGACCGCAAGGTCAGCGTTGACATCGTCAAGTGGGACGAGGTTACGCTCACCGGCTACAACGTCTGGCCGTTCCAGACGCCGGCTACGGACGTCGACTTCGAACTCCCGTTCGTCCGGGACGACAAGTACTACGCGGCGGGGTCGACCTACCCCACGCCGAAAGTCGAACTCGGCAAGCCGGCCATCTTCCGCGACATCCGCGTTATCCCGCTGCGGGTTTGTCCTTTCCGGTGGAACCCGGTCACCGGCGAGTTGAGAGTCGCGAAGAAGATCACGGTCAAACTCAACTACTACGGCCAGAGTGACGTCAACACGCTGCGGGTCACCGGGTACCGCGACCCGGCCTTCGAACCGCTCTACGAAGACAGCGTAATAAACTATAGAGCCGGGTATCACGGCGTGGACGCCGGCGGCAACCTGGAACACCCGGAACACCTCTTCATCTGCTACCCGGACTTCAAAGACGAGGCCGAGGCGCTGGCCGAGTTCTACAACAAGATGGGCGTCTATACCAAAGTAGTTACCACGACCGAAACCGGTACGACCAAAGAGAATATTAAAGCCTACATCCAGACGACTTACAACGAGGCGACGCCGGCGGTACTCAAGTACGTGCTGCTCGTGGGCGATATGGACTACGTCGCCGCGGGGTACTGGCCCGGCTACAGCATGGTGGGGGACTACTGGTACTCCTGCCTGACGGGAGGCCTGGAGGACCCCTACCCCGACGTCAACGTAGGCCGCTACAGCACCAAAGACGGCGCCAAGGTTACGTACTTCATCCAGAAAAGCATTAAGTACCAGAAAGACCCGGACCTGAGCAACGATTGGCTCAACAACGCGATGCTCTGCGCGCACTACGAGCAAGCCCCCGGCAAGTACGAGGGTTGTTGCGAAGAGGTTTATAATTTCAATTACTCGCTATTTAAACCAAACTTCATCAGGATCTACGGTTCCCAAGGCAAGCGCAATTCGGACGTCTCCAACGCTATAAACAGCGGCGTGAACATCGCCTCCTATCGCGGCCACGGCAGCGAGACCGCCTGGACCGCTTGGAGCATCTACGGGGATTACTTTAGCACCAACGAAGTCCACGCCCTCGCCAACGGCGATAAGACGCCCGTCTGGCTCAACGTCTGCTGCCTGAACGGCAACTTCGCTTACGGCGGCGAATGCTTCATCGAGTCGAACTTGAACGCCACCGGCAAGGCCGGCGTAGCGTCCAACAGCGCCTCCGACCCCTCGTACACCGTCCCCAACCACGACTACATGAAAGAGATGTACAAGGCCATCTACGACAAGGGCATCCTGAACTGCGGCCTCGTCTCCAACTACGGCAACACCAGGGTTATCCAGATATACGGGGCTTACTCCCTGTACATGAAGAACGTCTATATGTATATGTGGAACGGCGACCCGTTCACCAAGATCTGGATGAAGAAGCCGGATAAAAAGCTGACCGCCTACCATCCGGCAACCTTCATCATCGACCCGGGGAAAAAATTCGTCGTCACCGTTTCGGATACCACCCGGGCGCCGGTGGAAGGCGCGCTGGTCGGCTTATACAAAAAGGACGACGTTTACTGCGCCGGCACTACCGATAGCGGGGGCAAGGTCGAGCTGGAGCCCACGCGCAAACTAACGGGCGAGGGCACGATGTACGTCACGGCCACCAAGGACGGCTACCTCGGCTACTGGTGGCAGTGCGCCCTACTGTCGGGCGACGACGTTAAAATATCCCACTTCGTAGCCCGCAAGGCCGACGGCGGCGTACGGCTGTCGTGGAACGCGCGGCACGACGGCGAGCTTATCGGCTTCAATCTGTACCGTCTGGAAGTCCCCGCCGCCACAGGGAACGACGAGCGGTTCGCCGCGGGCGGTAACTCCGTGGCCGAAACCGCGTCATGGACCAAGGTTAACGAGGAATTGATCGTGGGCCGCGGGCCGTACGAATACCTCGACGCCGTCGACGAAGGTAATTACCGTTATAAACTCGAGGCTGTCACGCGGGCCGCCCCGATAATAGTCGGGCCCATCGACGTAGATACCACGGCGATACCGAAAGCGTTCGCGCTCAGCCAGAATTACCCGAACCCGGCGAACGTATCGACTAAAATCAGCTTCGGCCTTCCCGTAGCCACCGGGGACATCAAACTCCGCGTCTACGACCTCTCGGGCCGCGAAATTAAATCGATCAACGTCGGCGCGCGGCAAGCCGGCATCGTGAACTTGGAATGGAACCTTACCGACGACGCCGGCCGGCAAATCCCCGCGGGCGTATACCTCTACCGCCTCGACACGCCCAACTTCTCGGCGACGAAGCGTATGGTAGTCGTGAGGTAACGACAGCGAAAAGAAAAAACCCCGGCTCAGGCCGGGGTTTTTTTATTTCCTCCGTAAAGCGATTACGTCACCAACGCCGGGTTGGGCGGCGACGCGCAATTGCCGCCCCGCATCACGACGTTGCCGCCCACGACGGTCAAGGCCGGCTTTCCGCCGACCTCGACCCCCTCGAACGGCGTATTCTTGCCGCGCGAAAAAAACGAGGCCGCGGAAATGACCGACTTCCCCTCGGCATCGAGTACCGCGACGTCCGCGGGCGCGCCCACCGCCAGCGTCCCCCCGGCCAGGCCGAACAACTTGGCCGGGCCCGTCGAAATCAATCGCACGAAATCGGCGGCCGACATACCGGCCCCGGCTACCAACGCGGTGTAAGCTATCGCCGCGTACGTCTCGATGGCCGAGATGCCGAAAGCGGCGTCGTTGAATTCCACGTCCTTGTCCACCACCGAGAGCGGTACGTGATGCGACGCGACGGCGTCGATGGTACCGTCCGCCAGGCCCGCCTTGAGGGCTTCGACGTCGCGCTCGCCCCGGAGGGGCGGCGACACTTTCGCGAAGGTGTTATATCCCTCCACCGCGCGCTCCGTCAGCCGGAAATAATGGGGCGACGTGTCGCAGGTTACCTTGATGCCGTCCGCCTTGGCGCGGCGTATCAGCTCCACCGCGCCCCCCACCGTAACGGGCGATATGTGTACGTGCCAGCGCGTCATCCGGGCCAATATTATGTCCCGGATGACCATCACCTCTTCCGCCGACCACGGAATCCCCTTCAAGCCCAACGTCGTGGAAACGAAGCTCTCGTTCATCACGCCGCCCGCCGCCAGCGATTCGTCCTGGGGAAAAGCGATTACGGGAACGGCGAAGGCCCGGGCGTACTCCAACCCCCGCCGCATAACCTGCGAGTCCATGACGGCTCGGTCGTCGCCCACCGCCACCGCGCCGCCGGTAACGAGGTCGCCCACGTCGGTGAGGGTTTTCCCCTTCAGCCCCCGCGTCAGCGCCGCCACCGGCTTGAGCCGGACCAAACCCTCCCGCCGGTTCT
>Ga0307376_10002968_pt1 | contig 16097 bp, 15 predicted proteins | sample TR2MG_FD_202536 | JGI IMG/M metagenome (GOLD analysis project Ga0307376, IMG submission 202536) | Soil microbial communities from Risofladan, Vaasa, Finland - TR-2 | ecosystem: Environmental > Terrestrial > Soil > Coastal area > Acid sulfate soil | place: Finland: Risofladan, Vaasa | collected...
CTTCTCCCCGGTACCTGTATACGCAAATGGCAGGCCGAGCGCCTTGCATATCGACACAACCATTCCCCCCTTGGCCGAGGAGTCATACTTGGTGAGCACCACCGCATCCACTCCCACCGCCTCATGGAAGATCTCCGCCTGTCTCAGTCCGTTTTGACCAGTAGTCGCGTCGATGACCAGAAGTTTGCGATAGTTACCGTCGTCGATCCTGCTCTTCACCACTTTGTCGATCTTCTGCAGTTCATTGACCAGATCAGTCCGATTGTGCATTCGTCCGGCGGTATCGGCGAGCAGGAGCCGATCCCCGCGCGCCCGCGCACTGCTGATGCCATCATAGATTACCGCAGCCGGGTCGGCGCCGGCACCCTGGCTGACGACGCGGACGCCGAGTCTGTCGCCGTGAAGTTTCAACTGGTCAACGGCTGCCGCACGAAACGTGTCACCTGCCGCGAGCACAATACCTGTTGCGCCCTTCGTGCGGCGATAAAAGTCGGCAAGCTTCGCCACCGAGGTGGTCTTCCCGGTACCGTTGACACCCAGCACGAGGAACACGTTCAGTCGGTTCGGATCGAACTCCGGTTCACCCGACCGGATGTGCTTTCCCAGGATCTCCTTCATACCTTCGGCGAGATCATCCTTCGAAGAAATTCGCTGTTCACGGGCAAAGATCCGCAATTCGGCGAGCGCCTGCTGCGTTACCTCGGGGCCCATATCACCTTCGATGAGAAGGTCCTCGAGTTCTTCGTAGAACTCCTCGCTCTCCACGCCAATTCGAAACAGCTCCTTCAGGCGAGCCCCGAAACTCTTCCTGGTCATGAAACGCTCCTTGTTGCAATCATGGAACTACCTGATGTGATATTCCTCACCGGCCTGAATATACTCGACCAGACTGATCATCGCGTTGACAAACAGACCGGCGGCAAGGAACGCGGTGCCCCAGGCGGCATAGTAGAATACATTTCCGCTCGTGATCACCTGATTCTGTGCTGCGGGAGTGAGATTCGCGAACTCGCTCGTGTTCTGCGCGACCGCCATTTCGTTCGAGAAAAGACCGTTGAGGATGATGGGAACCGGCACTGCGAGCAGGAACCACCCAATGTGGGTGTAGAACTCGTCGCGCCGTGCCTGGATTATCTTTGGAAAATCGATCGCCGACGTCACCAGAGTCCGCTCGACACTCTCCGGCCCGGCAGGCGAAAGCAGGAAGTGCGAATCGAGGTACCCCTTCAGGCTAAGTCTCACCTCCTCGGGTTCGTCGGGAAGCGGCACGGTCAGCGGCGTGACGCCGCTCCATATTGATCCAATGTAGACATCGGCGCCGCCTGGGGTCGATCGGATAATTGCGTGTCCGCGATTCTGCACCGAGAGCACAAGCTGAACCTGTTCGGTCTTCGACGGCGCAAGATCAACGTCGCGAGTAACATCGCGGTACCCGCTTTCACTCACGGTAATGAGGTGAGTCCCCGGCGCGAGATATCGGGCAGTAGCCGACCCGAATCCTACGAGATTGCCGTCGACGCGGATTGCGGCGCTGCTCGGATTCACCGACACGGAGACACTCCCCCACGGTCTTCCCAGAAGCTCTCCGGCAAGCTCGTCTGCGGCAAAGGGTATCCAGTCATACAATCGCTCTGGAGACTGTGGATAATCGCGGTGATAGACAACCTTGTTGAGGGCCCTGTTGTAGACGTACACGTCGACGTACGCCACTCCAGCCTGATAACTGATCGACCCATAGACGACCGCGTCGAGTTTCTGAGCATCGGCAAGCACAGCCGGCCGTTCGTCGGGTGACGGGAAAAGACGGCCGGTGCTCGTGTCGACCGCGAGTACAATCGGCTTGGTTTGGGCCACAGCGACTGAGTCCGGCTTGAGCGACGAGAGATACGCCAGGCGCTTGCGCGCATCCGCGATCTGCGCATCCGAACTTGCATACTGCTGTTCACGTGAGGAACCGGTCGCCTGGGAGAACACTATTTGATCCCGTGCCTTTACCAGCGTGTCCAGCGCTCCCTGGGCTTTCGTCACCGCGGTCCGTAGAATCGAACTCTGATATGCGGTCCGCTCCTCGGGAGAAAAGGTGTGTTCGGGCAACTCGTGAAGGTCGGAGAGCAGGAGCTGCGGGACACTTGCCGCGAGATACTCAAACTCCACCGGAAGATCCGATGTGGTGAACACACTGAAACCGACGGCCCACGTCTTCTGGTCGTCCGTCGGCGGCTGCAGTGGCGCGTCAGCTCCAAAGAGCCGTTCGGCTGAGCCCACCGCGCCGAGAAGCATGCTGAGCAACAACAACTGCCTATACCGCATCGAGACCGAGCACTTTCTTGACGGCCGAGGTGACCCGTTCCGGCTTGAACGGCTTGACAATGAAGTCCCTTGCACCTAGCTGAATCGAACGAATAATCATCTGCTCTTCACCGAGGGCGCTGCACATGACCACGCGCGCCATGGGATAGGTCCGCATGAGTCGGGAGAGAACTGTAATGCCGTCCATCTCGGGCATCGCGATATCGAGCAGGACGAGATCGGGTCGGACATGCTCGTACTTCATGAGCGCTTCTCGTCCATTTACTGCTTCGTAGAGTGTCGAGAAACCTGCGTTCCGCAGAATATCGCGAATCGCGGTCCGCATGAAATCGAGGTCATCCACAATGAGTAGCCGCACATCGTTGGCCTGCATGAGTTCCGTCCCGGTCTTCTACTTTCTACTCGCCCACTGCAGGCGAAGATGCTCTTCAATAAAGTCATCGATATCGCCATCCATGACTGCCTGAACGTTGCCGACTTCCGCCTTGGTGCGGTGATCCTTCACCATGCTATACGGATGAAACACGTAGGAGCGGATCTGATTTCCCCATGAAATGTCGTGCTTCTCGAGCGCGGTCTTTGCCTGCTCCTGCTCACGTTCCTCACGATAGTACTCGTAGAGTTTGGAGGCAAGCACTTTCATCGCCAGGGCGCGGTTCTTGTGCTGGCTGCGCTCATTCTGACATTGCACGACAATGCCGGTCGCGTAGTGTGTTATTCGAACCGCGGAATCCGTCTTGTTGATGTGCTGTCCGCCGGCGCCTGAGGCGCGGTATGTGTCCACCCGGATATCCTCCGGCCGAATATCCACTTCGATATCATCCTCGATCACCGGGGATGCATAGACTGACGCAAAGGATGTATGTCGACGACCGGCCGAATCGAATGGCGATATTCGAACGAGTCGGTGGATGCCTGTTTCGGCTTTCAGATAGCCATAGGAGTAGTCACCGTCGACTTCCAGAGTAACCGACTTGATGCCGCCTTCGGCCTCCTGGATGTCGAGAATTTGCGTCTTTAGTCCGCGCCGTTCAGTCCACCGCAGATACATCCGCAGAAGCATGCTCACCCAATCACACGCCTCTGTCCCTCCGGCGCCGGAATGGATGGTAAGAAACGCCGCGTTGAGGTCATGCTTCTCACTCAGCAGTTCCAGGATGCGAAGTTTGCGGTATCGCTCGCTGTGCCGTTGGAGACCTTGCCTGATCTCGGTTTCAAGTACCGGATCCTTTTCTGTCAGTGCCAGAGAGAGTAGTTCCTGCAGATCAAGAACATCCTGGCGCAAAGCTTGCCAGGGTTCGATCTTGTCCCGCAAACGCTTTATGCCGGTCAATATAGATTCGGCACGCTCACGGTTGTTCCAGAACTCGGGATCGCCCGTTTGCGCTTCCAGTTCGGTGATTTCGCGTCTGGTAGTATCCGGGTCAAAGATGCCTCCAGGTTTCCATGATTAGCTCGCGCAGTTCGTCCACGGGCGCCGTAAGGTCTTCAAGCATGCTATTCCTCCGATTTTTTGACTTGAAGCATACCGGAAAACGACGAACGTTACCACCAACCGCCGCCGTAACCGAACAGCTTCACGAATGTGTAGCTATTTTTCCAGAAGTCCTCATTTGTCCACTCTTGTCTATTTCTATCCAGCATAAAGAATTCATGAGAAATATGGCCAAACTGGGGATTAGCTGTCCTTCCAAATCATGTGATACTATGTAGATACGTTCATGAGACACATGAACTAAGTTGATCCTTCGAGGAGGACATCATGGCCAAGGACAAAGAACCGGCAAAGTCGCCCAAGAGCGGCAGCGCACCTGCGGGGAAACCAGCACCGAAGAAGCCGGATCCCAAATCAGCACCGAAAAAGAAATAGTACGACCGCACGATTATCGGGCCGTTTGCGCGAACTATCCAGTCCGCCGCAAACGGCCCTTTTTTTGCACGAATGCAATTGAGCAGACACTCCGGTGATGAGCAAAAAAGCTGTGGACTTCAGTTTCAATGGCCGATTACTATAGACAGAGGTGGGGTACGCACGTGTCTATTACTTTGCGGATTGATCGCCCGGTTGCACGGCTTGCGCTCGTCGTGTGCGTATTGATGGCTGCAGGAGTTCCCGGGCCAACCGGACAATTCTCGCTGCAGCCGGCATTCGCGGACGATGCCGCATCGGGCACAACGCTTGCACCCTACGTCTCCGCGCTGCGGATCGCCATACGAGATCCGCTGGTTCAGTTGACCTGGCAAAATCCGCCGGGAACAAACGGTCCTGTCCGCGTATATCGATCTAGGGTCGAAATCGACAACTCCACACTCTCCCAGGCAACGCTCGCAGGTGTTACTGACCCCGGAGCCGAGTCTTTTCTCGATATCCCCCCGGAGCCGGGCGAATACTACTACGCAGTGCTGATACAGAAATCCGAAAACAGCGTATTTGACGTGTTTGTGCCGTTTCGCAATATCACCACTCGTCCAATCCGCACCTCCGAGACGCCGACCCAGGCCGAGCTCGCGGCTAAAGTCTCCGGGATCGCAGCGACGCGAATCAGTGATGAAGTGGTTCTCAAGTTCCATCCATCGCGAGGCGGCCGGACGCTGGTGATATTCCGAAGCACGTCGCCGATCGATTCAAGCGACGCACTATCCCGCGCTGTGCGGATTCAGGAGGTGCCGTCAAATACAACGAGTACTACCGATTTCCCGGTGCCGGGAATCGGCTACTATTACGCGGTGCTCGACGCTGCACTTCTTACATCGGGAAAGGTAGCGTTGAAGTCCGGCGAGAACTTCACTCACAGTGCAGTTGAAGTGCCGCTTGGCGGAGAGGCAACTGGGATTCCGACCGCGTCACTCATACCGCGTCAAACGACACCGCTGCCCTATCTTATTCTCCAGGCGGGAATTCAGTCTGGCTCCAGTCTCGTCCCCTCACTGATCCTCCCGACGCCAAGCTCTACGTTGGCTCCAAAGACCGCAACAGCCGTTGCCTGGCTTTTGTCGCACATTCGAATCGAAGCACCATCTCCGCTTAAGCCGGTCGTATTGAACGAAGACAAAGTATCTTCAGACAAAGGCGCGGAGTATACCCTCAAGGGAATCGTACTTACCCAGCTGGCCCAGCATCAATGGGGCGATGCAGTGACTCTGCTATCCAACTTCCTGACCCTGCCGCTCCCTGCCGATATTCGTGCCCGTGCTCAGTTCTACCTCGGGCAATCCTATTACTTTGAACGGAAGTACAAACAGGCATTTCTCGCATTTCTGCTCTCGAAAGATGCCTACTACACCGCCGCTGAGCCGTGGATGAACGCAATTCTGGACGGTCGGACCGACTGAGTCAGGACGAGAGCTTTTCGAGGGCAATGGAAATATCGGTTCTGTACTCCGCACCCGACGCGAGCTCGATCTGCCGGCGAACAACAATACAGGATGACTGGTAGTGAGTGTCGAATCCATGCTCTGTGCGCGCGACCGTTTTGACCGGCAGGCTCCAGACTTCAGCGGCTTCGGAAAAAGAGACGGTAATTGCTACTCGATTAATGCGGTCATCAAACACTAACCCCGTTGTGTCCGCAAAGACATGTTTCTCCGCGTCAACTTCGACTGTGTCACCGTGGGCGGGTGTCTGACAGACTCTCAAATGTTCGGGCGCCATCGATTCGAACGCAAGATTGAGTTCCGGTGCATGGAGCACCCGCGCTTCACGATCCCCCAGATTTCTGATTGTATAGCTCACCTCGACGGTCGTGTCGCGAAACTGGAAGAGTTTCTGGATCTCAATAGGAACCGGTCCGTCGGCGTCGATGACGGCACCTCGCGCAAGCAGGCTCAGAGTGTGCTGTTCCCGGTTGTAACTCTTCGCTTCGTAGAGTCGCAGAACGAACTCTCCCTGCTCCTCGTGAGATGCTGATTCAAACTGATCGATTCCGCATTCATCACTCAGAAAGTGATCGATGAACGATTTTCGCATGTACCGGTCGTATCCAAGCGCGGCGATCTCAAGCGAGTGATAGATCTCCTGGTGTCTGCTCATGGTGTCGAGGTAGTTCCACGGCGACGGCAAATAATCCAGCTCAAAAAGGACGCCACCCTGCAGATGCACGTAAGCGTTCAGATCCTGTCCCTGGTAGAGGTACTCGGGAAGTCCATCCATGTCGAAATCAACAGTGATGATTGATGGAATGAAGACACCCTGCTCCCGAGTGACCTTTTCGGCTTCGATGAGAGATGCGTACACCCGCTTGCGAAGGTGATTGCGATAGATGCCGCCGGGCCTGCCGTGCCAGTAAGCATTGTTGCACTGCCCTTTCCATAGCTCCTCGCGCGCGGCACTTTTGCGGTACTTGTCTCCACGCAGCTGATTCACCAGTATGTGTGTGTATTGCATCTTCGCATACAAAAGATTGCTTTCTGGATATCTGGTTAGGAAGTGGCGAAAGAAGCCGCCGAACACATAGGCGTTTCGACCGTTTCCCGTCCCCAATTTGTCTCGAACACCCTCGAGGTCCTTCTGCCGTTTCGGACTCATTGTCCAGTACATCATCTCCTCGTAGGAGGTTGATGGGAAATAGGCTCTCGATCGGGCAATTGGTTTCCGGAGATATCGCACCGGATTTATTGGCTGTATCCAGGAGAGGTTCTCCCTGATGAGGGTGAGGAACTGGTGGAGCCATCGCTCGTCGTAGCAGACTCTATGCGAACTCGTCGATCCACCGTAGCGTTCACCGTCGTAGATTGCGACTACGACGCGGTCGTCATCGTCATCATCAGTCGCCTTTGACCGAAGATACTCCACCACAGTTTCGGCAGATTCGACACACATCATCTGTTGCAGGTCATGACAGTTCGGGAAGACGACCAGCGTCTTGCCCTGATCTTCAGTAACGACCGGTCTGTTCAGCTCGCTCTCCGGAATGCCGCCGGTTATGAACTGATAGTCGTCAAGAAAGATGTACTCCATTCCGCTGTTCTTGAGCGTTGATGCGAGCGATGGTTCCCAAACCTGTTCAGTAATCCAGCTGCCACGCGGTCTCCTGCCGAACAGTTTTCGCTGAAGGGTGGTGAGGCTTTCGATCTGTCCGAGCGCATCGGCCCGAGGAATGAGCGGAAGCACAGGATCATAGAACGCGCCGCCAAGCAGTTCAATCTGGCGTCTTCCGGCCATTTCCGAAAGAACGTCGATAAACTCACTATGGCGCTCCTGGAGCCACTGAAGAAGCATTCCGGAATAGTGCATGGTTACAGCTATCTCCGGAAAGTTGTAGAGCTCTCGAAGAAACGGCTTATATGCGCTCTGATAGACTGCCTCTACCTCGTCATCGGGCGTGCCCACCGGCTGCGTGTTCGTTGTACCGAAGATCAGCTTGACCTTGCTCATTCCCCCCTCAGCCGGATTGAACCGGTGAATCCTCCCTCGATGTACCCACTATGCGCCCGATTGGAACAATGCTTCCAGCGGATAAAATGCACGCTGTGGGACAGGCCTCCATCCCGTCCCGGCGGTCCCCCTTCTGAGTGTAATCTACATTACACAGATTGTGTTCAACATGATACCCACCGGCCGGACTTTTTCGCTCGCACTGCCGGCATCCAGTGCACCCGAGCGAGCAGTAGCCTTTGACCACCTCCTCGGAATCCTGCGAGTTGCATCCGATGATGACATCCGCGCTTGCGGGCACCCATTTCAGTACACCGGTGGGACAGACGTCCAAACAGAGGCCGCATGAGACGCAGAGGTTCCTGTCAACGCAGACGCTTCCATCCGCGCCAGTTCCAATGGCGTTCACCGGGCAGACCCGAGCGCATGAACCGAGTCCGAGGCATCCGTGGATGCATGAACGGTCACCACCATACAGTCGGGCGGCCGAATTGCAGTCATCGTGCCCGACGTATCTGAACTTTTCCCTGACAGAAGGCTCGGGTTGTCGGGCATTCTCCGGTCCGGCGCTGCTCCGTGACACCGGCGCGCGACAATGTACCTGGGCAACCCGACGCACGCCCCGGAACTTTACCTCTATCCCCAGAGCTTCGCCAAGCAGTCGCGCAGTCCTCTGCCCACCCGGCACGCACTTCGACGGATTATCGCGGTCGCGGATGGCCCGAGCATACTCCGCGCAGGTGGCATGACCGCATGCCCCGCAGTCGTAGCCCGGTAGTGCCGCACGGTACTTCGCGAGCCGAACGTCCTCGCGATACCCGGTTATCCGCGCGAGGGCGGTCAGCAGCAAACCAAGCAGTCCTCCGAGTAGCCCGACCGCGGCACCGCCCAGGAGCACGTGAAGGAGTTCAATTGTCGTCACCATGTCCGCTGCATCCGTCACCCCAGCAAGTTCCGCAGGAACGATGCGTCGAATCCGAGAAATGCCATTGCCATAAGGCCCGCGCTGATGAACGCGATTGGAATTCCGCGAAATGGCTTCGGTATCCACTCGAGATCGAGCCGCTCGCGAATTGCAGCCATTACCACAGTCACAAGAAGGAATCCGGCTCCCGCGGAGAAACCAGCCAGCAGACTCCCGAACGCGCTGTAATTCGCATTCACCGCGATAAGGGCAATTCCGAGCACAGCACTGTTGACGGTGAGCAGCGGCAGATACGCACCGACGGCGCGATGGAGCGCCCCGGCCGACCACTTCGCTATCATCTCGAGGAACTGCACGAGTCCCACGGTGATCAGGAGAAAGGTCAATATTTGCAGGAACGTGATGCCCAACGGCAACAGAACCAGGTGATACATCACCCAGGTCAGAAGTGTCGCGAGGGACATCACAATAATCATTGCTGCACCGATCCCGGCCGCGGAGCTGAACTTCCGAGTAACGTTCACGTAGGGATACAGTCCGAGCAGGTCAACAAGAACGAGGTTCTGTACGAGCGTATAGGTGATGATAATTCCGATGAATGTCATGACCCGATCCTCACGCCGTCTGCCCGGATTTCATGTCGGCTCTCTCACCTGAGGTCGTGCGCATCCGGTACGCATTGAACATCGCCTTCAGGTATCCGAAGACCAGGAACGCGCCGGCCGAAAGTCCGAGAACTTTGATCGGCGCGGTTCCGAGCCCGGGAACAACAACCGTCCCGTTCCATCCGGCAGCCGGGAAGAGCGTGATTGTGCCATGTCCGAGCACTTCGCGAACAAGAGCGATGAGAGTAAGTGCGAGGGTAAAACCGATACCCATGCCGATTGCGTCGACGACCGAACGGCCGGCGCTATTCTCCTGCGCAAACGAGTTCGCCCTGTCGATTATGATGCAGTTCACCGCAATAAGTTGAGCGTACAGGCCGAGAGCCGCATAAAGTGCCGGCAAATACGCGTGCATGAGGAGATTAACGACCGTCGAAAACGTGGCAATGATCGCCACGTGCGCGATGGTACGAACTTTGCCCTGAATGAACTCTTTCAGGATTGATACTGTCAGGTTCGTCGCGATGAGCACAATTGCCACGGCGGCTCCCATCCCCAGCGCGCTTGATACCTTATCTGATACCGCAATTGCGGGACAGAGTCCAAGCAGTGTCATGAAGATGGGATTCTCCCGGACTATTCCTTTCATGAAATCTTCGCTCAGCGTATTTCTGCTCATCATACGATTCCTCCAAACAGTCCGAGCGAAGGTGCAGTCATGCCATGTACGGCAGTGGTAACAACCGTTTCGGCCCTGTCCACCTGAGCGGTCCTCTTGCTCCCCGACGCGATAGCAGGCGAGAGACAAACGTAGGCCACCCCGATTAGGAGGGCACTCGCGAGACAGATGACGAGCAGCCGAAGGGCTGTGCCGAAAACGGTATTCATATACTCTCCTCGCTCGTCGCGCCGGAACGCTGATTCGCCACGCGCGCTTCGCGGCCTGTCCGTGCGCCGTACCGGCGCGGAGCGGTGAGCTTGTCGATGAGCGGCACAAAGATATTCATGAAGATGATGGCGAGCGCCACCCCCTCAGGATAGCTGCCGTAGGTACGTATCAGAAACGTGAAGGATCCGACCCCAATTCCGTAGATCAGCATTCCCGATGAACTCATCGGAGATGTGACAGGATCGGTCGCCATATAGAAGAGGGCGAGCATAAAGCCACCGGTCAGAATCTGAAACAGCACATCCCCGGTAAAATAGCCGGCATGATACCGTACTCCGCCGAATATCCAGGTCAGAAGCGCAAACGAGAGAAAGTAGCTCGACGGGATCTCCCAGCGGATAATTCTGCGTCCGAACATGAAGACGCTTCCAAGAAGGAGAAGCAGCGCTGAAACCTCACCGATCGAACCGGGAACATTCCCGATAAATGGATCGATGTAGCCTCCCGGCAGGTGAGCACCGAGGCGATCCAGCAGATGACCATTTATCCAGCTGGTGACCTGTATATCAGTCCTGCTCTGCGGGAAGCCGAGCTGGCGCAGAACATCAATCGGTCCGGTTCCCGACAGATGGGTTTTCACCAGCCCCAGCGGTGTCGCGCCGCTCAGCACATCCGGCAGTGGTCGAGCGCCGCCTGCAACGAGGGTCGACGGCATGGTCCAGCGCGTCATTGCGCCGGTCCAGGAAAAAAAGACAAATACGCGCCCGGCGAGCGCCGGATTCATCCAGTTGCTACCCAGCCCCCCGAAGGTCCACTTGACTACCACGATGGCGAACGCGCTCGCAGCTGCCGGGATGAAGAGCGGGACCTCCGGAGGCATGCTCATCCCAATAAGCAGACCGGTCAGAACGGCACTCCCGTCCCGCACGGTGGCCGTACGTGCTATCGATGCCGACTTTGCGCCGACCCGGTCGATCAAGAGCTCAAGAAATACCGATACGGCTATCGCTACCGCGAGAACGGCGGCGGCGTGCGGACCGAAAACAGCCACTCCCCAGGCGGTCGCAGGCAGCAGACACAGAACGACTGACCACATGACCCGCGCGGTCGACGTGCGATCGTGAAACTGCGGCGCACCCGTGACTTCAAGTTTCGGCGATGATTCTTGCTGGTTCGCGGTGCTCACATTCTCTCCTGTTTCTTTGCCGGCAGATCCACCGCGTACTGTTTCCCCGTCTTCAGTCCCTCGACGAGCGGGATGTGAGCTGGACAGACATAGCCGCACGCTCCGCACTCACTGCAATCCATGAGCCCTATATCTACGGCATCGCTGTACTGCCGATGGTCAATCAGCTTGTACAGTCGTGTCGGATCGAGGCCCATCGGACAGGCGCGCATGCAACTTCCACATTGAATACATGAGGTTCGCGGCGAGTCGCCGATCTCACCGGCTGTCAGCGCGAGGACGCCCCGCGTTGCTTTCGTCACCGGAGTTGACACGTCGTAGACGCCGAGCCCCATCATTGGTCCACCGATGATGATACGCGCCGGCTGCTCAACGAATCCGCCGCATTCGAGAATGAGGTCGGAAATCGGAGTACCGAGCCTGACTTTGAGATTTCCCGGTCGGCGCACGGCTGCCCCAGAGACGGTAACTATGCGTTCCATGACCGGCTTGTGAAGCACAATTGCCTCATACAGTGCGAACATTGTCGCGACATCGCAGACAACAACGCCGGTGTCCCTCGCCGTTCCGCCGGATGGCACTTCGCGGCCGGCAACCGTCCGCACTAACTGCTTTTCGTCTCCCTGTGGATATCGTCCTGAAACGGTAATGATTCGTATCTCTGCATCCTGAGCACCCAGCGACAGCTTGATCGCCGAAAGAGCATCCCGAGCCCCCCGGTCCACGACTATCGCGACTCGCCGTGGCGCGAGGATTTTACGCGCAATGCGAACAGCTTCGAGAAGCTCGGCCGCCTTTTCAACCATGAGTCGATGGTCGGCAGCAAGGTAGGGTTCGCACTCAACTCCGTTCAAAACAAACCATTCGAGCGTTTCTCCGCTCCGCGGCTCGAACTTCAGGTGCGTCGGCGTTCCGCTGTCGCCCATGCCCACTACGCCATACTCGAGGATGAGAGCCCGCAACGTATCCGGCGAAAGGTGGTCCCATTCCGACACATGTGGCACCTTGCCGAGCTGGTCAAACTCTCCGTCGAGTTCGATCACCGCGGCAAGGCTCGCGGTTCCCCCCGCCAGCTGCACGGTGCGGATCTCGCGAACAACCCCGGGAATCGGCGAATGTACGCGCGCTGACGTTCCACCGGACGCGCTGCCGATGAGCATCCCCTCACGAACACGATCGCCAGGATGCACGAGCGGCAGCGCCGGCGCCCCGTCGTGCTGAAGAAATGGAACTACGGCCACGCCCGGAATAGCGGCGTTCCAGATCCGCTTGTTTCGAGTGGAGGCCTTGCGTTCATACGGATAGACCCCCGCGCCGCGGAAGTTTCGAAGTGATACCATGTATCCTCGCTATGCTACAAGTCGTCTCTTTCGGATGAATGTATCCCGCAGTCCAAAGCGTATCCGCATCGACATGCGTACAAATGACAGAATAAACGGGAAGAATACCAGAAGGACTATCGCGGTATGACGGAGAAGTACTGCGTAGTCCGCATACACGAGACCTGAAGGTTGCCGTTCGACCATCATTGCCCGGCCCTGACTGCGCAACAATGCGGGAACGCCACCGCCATGCATCTGGTCCCTGAACCACGAATCAGTGAAGGTCATCATGACCTTCGGATGTTCACTCATGTTCAACCCTCCAAGCGTGAACTCCGGAATCGTCACGATCTGCCCGGGATGTGGAAACTCATACGGTCTGTTGAACAGATACGCGTCCTGGTAGGCGCGATGAGTGATGTAGTCTGATAGATCGGGCAGGGTCGAGGGCGCGTGTCGCTCCCAGAGCCGCCCGAGATCGTTCCATGAAAGGGAGGTGATTCCCGCCACCGGAACCGGTCTCGGCACATAGACTTGAGCATCGCCGGGAAGAATGAGCATCACAAGCGGCGGAAATACCAGAACAAAGAGCAAGGACGGCACGAGTCGCGAGTAACTGCCGCGCAGCGTGCGGGTCATCGAGTGGGGAAGAATCCGCAGCGGTATGAACGATTCATGCTCCCTGCTTGATCTGGTCCATTGCACGTAGCGAGCCACGAGCCCGGCAAGCGCCGCGGTCGCAAGAACACCGGGGAGCACTCTGGCGACCATGCGGGAGACTCCGTCGTAATCGAGAACGGCCGCAACTACCACCGCTACCAGGAAAAAAGCAAACCGCGCACCGAGTTCGCGGCTGTAGAATCGATCCGTTTGCCTGAGCATCGATTCATCTGAGACTGAGTGAAGCTTCACCGAAGAGCGCTCAATTGCGGGAACGCCCTCCTCCAGGAGATACGCCCACGCAAACACCAGCAGGCAGGAGGCCGCGAAACTGCCGTATCCGCCGGCGAAGGCGCCGGAAACCCACGGAAGCGCGCCGAGCAGAACAGAAACCCGGAAGTGTCGCGTGCGGATCAGCAGGAGCGCGCAGAAGACGAGAAACGAGACAATGAACAGAACTCGCCGCAGCCCGTTCCATTCCAGCAGATACCAGGTGATGTGGAGCGGATCAAGGGCACGGTGCGCAACTGAGTTTACCCGGAGCACGCCGAGCCCGGGCAAATGAGTTCCGACCCCGGAGACCGGTACGTAGAGGATCTGCATAGCCTGCCCATTGACGACTGTTGTGAAGAGCGCGGATACGCGCTTCATGTACGGGTCGAGACGTGGATCGACCGGATCGAACCGCTCAGGAATGTCGGCAATTGTCACCTTCTTGATGCCGGAAAAATCGGTAAATGAGACTGTCGCATTCGACGCTGAAATGACTCCCGACAGGCCAGCCTTTTCAAGCGCCCGGGTGACCACACTGTCTGCAACGTTGTCCCCCGCCACGATGGTGAAATAACCGCGCCACGTCGTATTCGATGACGAATGAGACGGCAGAATGAGGATTAGGAGAACTCCGGCAGCGAAGCCGACCGCAAACAAAACGGCGAACGCTGAGGGCGGACTATGCTTCAGACGGCTGAGCTTCGCGTTCATCTATTTTTCTATAGGATGCTGAAGGCGGTAGCGATGAAAAAACCGAGAAGAACTCCCACCGACACCTCTGCGGCGGTGTGTCCGTTCACCTCTTTCACTGCCTTGAACCGTATCCCGAACCGCTCGTGAAGCTCAGTTCCCATCCGGTTCAACGTCTGAGCCTGCAAACCGGCCGACCGGCGAACCCCCAGCGCGTCACGAATAATGAGTATTCCATAAAAGAGAGCCATAGTAAACAAGGGGCTGTCCAGGCCGTACTCGAATCCGACAGAGGTCGCGAGAGCCGTCACCAGTGATGAATGGCTCGAAGGCATTCCTCCCGTCTTCCAGAACAGGGTCATGACCATGTCGCGAGATTTGTGCGAGTGATGACGAACCGCTTCGATGATTGCCTTCAAAAGCTGTGCGATAAACCAGCTGAAGAATGCTGCCAGAAACACCGGGCTGCTGACCAGGTTGTAGAGATACGAGAAAGCTTTCGACGGCATACCTGGTCAGTGTGTCGTCGTCAACTTCATTTGTCAAGACAGAATGAAAATGGCATGATGGGGCCATGGAACCCGAGTATCTGTCGATTCTGCCCGGCCGGGACGATGAAGGCAAGCGCATCGATGCGGTGCTCAGGCGTCACTTCACCAATTTGCCGTTGAGTCGCATCTATCGAGCGCTGCGAAGTGGTGAAGTCAGGATCGCCGGGAAGAAGGTGCCGCCCTCGTACCGGGTGAGCTCGGGGGCCCCGATCGATGTTCGCGCAAGCCTTGCGGCACAGGCCGCAGCTCCCCGCGCAACCACAGCCGTCTCCGCTCTGGCTGACGCTGCGGCAACGGCAGACACGCTCAACCCGATGATCGTATGGGAAACAGAGCACTTGCTTGCGCTCAATAAGCCTCGCGGAATGCCGGTTCAGGGGGGATCGGGCCTGGAAGCGATTGCGCTTGACGGTCTTGTGCGCGCCTACCTTGCGCATCGGACGAATGCGTCCCTCAGCTTCCGCCCCGGACCTCTCAATCGTCTGGACAGGAACACGACCGGGCTGCTCTTCTTTTCGGTCTCACTCGAAGGCGCGCACCGCTTCCTTGCGCATCTCCAATCGGGCTCCTCCAGGAAGTTCTATCTCGCGCTGCTTGCGGGTAATCTGGCCGCCCCGGAAGTCTGGCAGGATTCGATAGTGCGAGACCATACCACCCGAAAGTCTCAGGCGAGCTCAAACGTGGTGGAAAATGGAAAGTATGCGTCGACCCACGTTCTCCCGCTGCTATCCGACGGGCGTCGATTTACTCTTGCACTCTGCAGGATCGTTACCGGTAGAACACATCAAATCCGTGCACAGGCGGCGGCCCACGGATATCCGCTTGCAGGCGATCGCAAGTATGGAGATTCGCGCCTGCCGGAGTATCTGCTTCACTCCCTGAGACTCGAACTTCCGGAGTACGACCCGATCCTCCGGTTCAGATCTATTACCGCTCCAGTCGCCGAAAGGCAGCTGGGCATACTTCACGAGCTCTTTCCTGCGGCAACGCTAGACGAGGCGATCGGCGATTCGGCCATCGATCGCATGATCCAACGGCAACTATCGTCCGACTTGTAACAGTTCACGGCTCACATTACACTGAATGCATGCGCAATCTACTCCATCACATCGCCTGGATGATACGCGGAGTGAAGGTATTCGCACTTGTGGGCAAGAGCGGCACCGGAAAAAGCTTTCGAGCACGGCTTGTAGCCGAGAAGCATGGAGTTGAGATGATAGTCGACGACGGACTGCTCATCCGAGACCAGAAGATTCTTGCCGGCAAGTCTGCAAAGCGCGAACAGGCATACCTGAGCGCCGTAAAAACTGCG